>Ga0307434_1000746_pt1 | contig 19978 bp, 15 predicted proteins | sample SalMarWE160220MG_FD_202156 | JGI IMG/M metagenome (GOLD analysis project Ga0307434, IMG submission 202156) | Salt marsh sediment microbial communities from the Plum Island Ecosystem LTER, Massachusetts, United States - WE1603-220 | ecosystem: Environmental > Aquatic > Marine > Intertidal zone >... | reverse complement strand
CCTCACAACCGTCGGTGCTGCTAGGGAGTTGGCGACCGGGCTCCCATCTATTGGGATCTAATCTCCACCCTCGCCTAGTAGCGATAGCCGTCACGCTGCCTATGTGATGATCGGTGATGCGACCTGTCAAGGTGTCTTAGGTACAGGCCGCAATCTGCTGCCGAGCAGTGTCCGGTCCAACGTATTGAAATCACATGAGGCCGACAATTAAACTGCATTCATTGACACGTCTGCTCCAGCGTCCAGCCCGTAATCCGGCAGCTTTCTTTGCCGCCTTGATCATACGAGCACGAGCGCCTTGGGTAGCGCTTATAGGAGCAGTAGTAGCCCGGGGCCACCCAGCCTTCATAGCCTCTTACAGGCCGCTTAAATTGATAAGTCCTCCAGTAATAGGGCTTTACGCCACGGCGGGCCTCGGCTTCGGTTGTCACGTGCATCGAAGCAATTGCAACACCGAAGATTGCAGCAACGGCCGGCATGGATTTGATCATGTTCCACAAATTCATGATGCACTCCTGAACAAGGGGCAGCAGCGGGGGCGAACTTGTCTAGAACGCTGCCCGCTTCAAACTTGAAAGATCAGGTATTGTTGCATTCCGCCAGCTTTTCACAATAAGCACTTAGCACAAAGAAAAAGCCCCACCGCGGCAAGCAGCAGGGCTCCTGATTGTCCCGGATTTGATGGTCCGCTTATTTCAATGGGACGGGCCCCCTTGAGCGATGCCCAAACTTAAAATTAACACCCACGCGGACAAGCTGCCCTTTAGTCTCGAACTCTGGATCCTGGTAGGCGGTGTCGGGCACACCAGCTGTGTAGAACTGGGCACTTTCCCTCTCCTTACCAAGATCGTAGTAAAGATACTCGCCCTTGAGCGACCAATGCCCAAAACTATATTCGGCGCCGCCGCCCACGGTCCAGCCGGCCTTCGTCTTCGAATTGGAGACCGAATTGAAATCGCCACCGCTAAACTCGAGCCCGTAGCTATTGTTAACTTCGCCAAAGGCGAGACCGCCGGTCGCGTAGACAAGCATATTTCCATGCACCGCGTAACCCAACCGACCGCGCACGGTCGCGAGGTATTCTAGATCTTGAGACACGCGCGCAACGTTTGCCTCTGGAAAACAGCTAGGGCCAGGGCATACCCCTGTAGGCCCGGTCGCTATCGAGGTGCTGCTGTCGGCTGAGGTCCAAGATATGTCGGCCTCAATGCCGAACACCATCTTGCCATGCTGGAAATTGTAGCCCGCCTGAGCACCACCAATGAACCCATCCAGATCATTCGACATACTGAAGGGGAAAGCGCTCCCAGCGGAAGCAGCGGCACAAAAACCGGCTAACAGACCCGAGTCGCGGCACCCAATATCCACATCATTGCTGCCCCACGTGCCGCCCGCATTCAGGCCCGCGTAAAATCCGTTCCAGTTCCCATCCTGTGCTTCGGCTGGGAATGCAGCAGCCAGAAAGAGAACCGCGATGGCGCTCCGCCACGCCAGCGATCCGGCCCGCAATCTTGCGTATCCAACACGGCCCGAAGTGAGCATGTCTCGCCCTTTCTGCTCGTACGCGTTAGCTACTGGATCAATTTGATAAATCGGCACGCCACTCAAACGAAAGGCGCCCATTCGACGGCCAAACGCGCATAGCACTGAGGGCGGTACAAACCACGTAGTTGAGCACAAGACAGGCTCGGCTCGACTAGCGCGCCCAATGACGATCTCCACAATGAGGAGCTAGAACACGTGATTCGCGACCGGACCACAATGCCGCAAACGCCAAATGTATGCTGAATTCTTTGCAGGTGTGCATTCGTGCACCGGGGACCACCAAACCCCAGCCGCCTAGAGCAAGGTCCACTGTTCGGTCGCGACGGCCCACGCAAAAATGGCCGCATTCGACGCCATGTGGGCAGCGATTGGGTCGGATAACCTGTTGGTTCGGTACATGACGAGCGCATAAAAGGCCCCGGCGAGTGCCCCCGCCAACCACCGATCATGAAGGATCCCGAATGCGAGGGACGACACGATCAAGGCAAACCACCGGAATTGTACCGGAGCAAGGGCGTCGAACCGCAGGAAGCTGAGAGCGCGATACAGATAGCCGCGAAAAGCGAGTTCTTCGGCTATGGGGACGAGGACAACGGATCCAAACGCGCGTAAGGCGAACCACAAAACAGCCAGCGACGCCGGCAAGCTCACAAGCCACGGTCCCAGCGGTGTTTCTGCGTCCAACTTGGGATCCGTCGCAATCCAAAGCACGCCGACGACGAAGCCAGCCGCGACCGAAACCGGCGAGACGGTTGAGATTAGGCTCGCGTACACGTCTCGGAACCACCACAGTGTGGCACTGATAGCCAGGACTTTCAGGATATAGAGCCACTGATCCGCCGGAGCGAACGCCGAGGCCACGATGCTCGCCGCCATCAATGCCGCGAATGGCGCCAAAAACGCGAAGATGTACCGATCATTAGTATCGACAAAATCCTTAGCCGCGTGCAAATGCGGATCGGCGGACTTCCAAAAATATTGCATCTGGGGCACCGCAGCCATGATGCCAATCGTCAATGCAAGAAACATCATCCAGCCGGCAAATGAGTGAGCTCCGCTGGCAGCGATGGCAGGCGAAATATGCGCACCTATGCTCACCAGCAGGGCAATCCGAACCGAATTTAATACCCAGATCGTAATAATGCCGGCTGGAATGAGAAGTAGCGCATTAGGAAATCGCAAGTGCTTCCGGAAAACCCACAAATAGATGCTGAGGAATGTGACGATGAGGGCGACACCCTCATATCCCGAGCACGATGCCGAGATCCATACCGCGTATTCCTCGGCGCCCAGAATTCGCTTTTGGGTATCGAGAAATGTGTTTGGTTCATAGAGGCTAAGAATCCAATGCGATACGTTGAGCGTAGCACCTGCCAGCGAATTCCAACTCTCCTTGGATAGCTCGCCAGCGAAGTAGACAAAGCTAGCGCCAATCGAAGCCAAGAGGAGTTCTAAATGCGCCGTCTTTATTAGGTATCGCCAGAAGGACAACGGCGCCGCAACGAACGCAAGTGAGGCCCCGGTGGCAACAAGCAAGAATGAGTACGCCCAATACCAGTAAATATCGGCCGCCTGCGGATCAGACTGGGCGAGGGTGACCCTCCCCAACAGGAGCAACGCAAACAGGCTTAGATTGGCAAAAACGGTGGTCCCCCAATGCTGTTGCTGCACCGAGGCCCTCCAAACTTGTGCGATCTGCACGCGCCGGGGCCACATAATCAAGGCAAACGCGACAAACGCCAATAGACCGATGAGCGCGATCCTGTTCGCGTAAAGGATGGGGTTCGACCAATCCGGAAACGCACGCGGGGAGTCGTAAACGGAGGATGCGAGAAAGAATTCACTTATTGTGAGAATGAGGAAAGTTGCAAACCGCGCGGGGATGCGACTCTCGCTGAGAGGGACGGCCGATGCGAAATTCTCTTCGTCGCCGTGTCGGCGCGGCCAGAAGAACATGTCGTCAAGGTCCCGTTAGTCGACTCAGTCGACTGTCTGCTCCCTCGCAGCGCGACGCGCGGGACGCATATCTTTTGGCCCGTTGATGTGAACACCGGCGCTCGCGCACAGTTCCGTGCGCGAGTGCCGTGTCCAAGCTATTTCTTCTGGGCCTTGCGATAGATCATGATGCCTAAGCTGACCAACAGGGCAACCGCCATGACCCCGCCGGGCCCATCGATTTCCGGGTTCGGTGCAGGTGAGCCGCCGCCCCAGCCACCCAATGCGAACGCATTCGAGGCCCAAACCCCGCTCATAGCAAAACCGGCAATTGTCGCTCCAAGCTTCTTAGTCATCGTTCTACTCCAATTCTCTATTGCCATGATCTGAAGCCTCCGATCCATCAGCAACACCCACGAGTCCGCAAATGATGCACTCGATAACGATAGGCTAGGAGTTTTCGTTGGAACAACTAGTCCTTGTTCATATGATTAAGGTTCAGTCCGTTTTCACCTACTGCTTTTGAGGTACGCGTTCTGACGCGAAACAACCCAGACTAAATCTTGATCGCCCCCATCAACTAATCCGGGGCGCAGGACAGCGGAACGTGCACGCTTTTTTTTGTTGCGGTGTCCGCTCGAAACATAAAATGAAAACCATGAATTGCCTCACGGGTCCGCATCAACCAATGCGTGTTTTACAATCGTCAAACACATACTGATTTTTATCGACCAAATAACGCGTCTCTTACACGGAACCGGTTTCGACGAAAGGTATCCGGCTTGACGTGCGTATCTGCTCTCAACGCCTTGACCTGCTAATTCAATCTATCGGCGCGTAACGGCCATACGAGCTCGCGACAACGCAGCCTACTCCTTCGAAGTTTTTTCAACCAAAATTAGCAACGAGCCATGGTGGCGCGAATAAACCTTACCGGGGCCTGCGATGGACCGTGGCAGGAGGACAGTATCGTCGGCTATTAGGGGACGCAAATCGAAATTTCTTTGCAAGGCAACTTTGATATGAGCATGCTGGTCTTACGAATCTGAGACCATTTTAAGTTTTTCGGGTGCGGACTTTCTTGCCCTATGATCTCGTTCCTAATGGCTCATCGGGAACGCGCATTGCTATAAACCATCTTCTTGAATTGGGCTTGACGCAGCTCAAGCGGCGTTCCTTCACTCCTAAATTAAATGGCTATCCACTCCGAAATTTACAAAAAGCTATTGGCATCACAATTGCAGGCATTTGATAGTATTGCGATTTTAATGCAGGAGTAGGATGAGTGCAAAGCGCCTTGGTTTGCGGAGCTGGTGGGTTTATAGGCTCGCATCTTGTTAAACGTTTAAGAAAGGAAGGCTTCTGGGTTCGCGGCGTCGACCTAAAGTTTCCCGAGTTCGCCGAGACAGAGGCCGACGATTTCATAATCACCGATTTGCGCGAACCAGAGAACTGTCGCGATGTGATTGATAGGCGCTTTGATGAAGTCTACCAACTCGCGGCCGACATGGGCGGCGCGGGCTACATCTTTACGGGAGAGAATGACGCCTCGATTATGCATAACTCGGCCTTGACCAATCTTAATGTCCTGGAAGCATGTAAAAATCGGAATATCCGCAATATTTTCTATTCTTCATCAGCCTGCATGTACCCTGAATATAATCAGACAAACCCTTTGGCGCCAGTTACCCGCGAAGACAGCGCCTATCCAGCCAGTCCGGATAGCGAATATGGCTGGGAGAAGTTGTTTAGCGAACGCCTCTACTTGGCTTACAATCGCGACTTTGGTATGCAAACGCGCATTGCACGGTATCATAACATTTTCGGCCCCGAGGGGACTTGGACCGGCGGCAAAGAGAAAGCTCCAGCAGCGCTCTGCCGTAAGGTAGCCGAAGCTAAGGACGGTGAGTCTATCGAGATCTGGGGAGACGGGAAACAAACCCGTTCGTTCCTCTATATCGACGAATGCATTGAGGGAACCCTCCGGTTGATGCGTTCCGGCTTTACCGGCCCGGTCAACATCGGATCTGAGGAAATGGTCACAATCAACAAACTGGTCGCTCTGATTGCAAACATTGCCGGCAAGAAGATTGCTGTGCGGCATGTGCCGGGCCCGCAAGGGGTGCGCGGCCGCAATTCGCATAACGAGCTAATCCACAGAATGCTAAACTGGAAACCTAATGCGGCACTTCGTTCGGGTCTGGAAAAAACCTATCCGTGGATCGAAGCCCAGGTTGAACGCCTGCGCGGCGACAACGCACTGTGGAAGGATATAACTCCGACTGCGCCAGACGGAAGCAGTCAATTCTACCAGCATCGGTTCGACAACGCTAAGTGGCCGGTGGTCGACGGCTAGCCCCGCCCAAACGTGGACTCTGATTTCCATTCGCAGGTAACGGAACAAACTAAGTCACGGACTAGGATAAATATGCGCGGCATAATCCGCCACCGTTGCGACCGTGTCCCTGAATAGCTCGTACTGTGCATAGAACCCGGGGAGCTGAGGCGCGCCGAAATGATTGAGGCACCCAGGCTTGACCCATGATTTATGATAGCACCAGCCCCCTGCTGACCGTCGCGGTCCCCACGTATAATAGGGTCAACCTACTCAAACGCTGTCTGGAAAGCATAGCCGTCCCCCACTTGGGGGACGAGGTCGAAGTTATCGTCTCCGACAACTCAACCCAATCCGACACGGAACAGTTTCTTTTGCAGTATGCGCGGCGGTGGGGAGAATCGTTGCGCTACTTCCGAAACCCGCAAGGCACCAGCGCCACCCAGAATTTCAACTTTTGCTACGAGCGGGCGCGTGGTCGGTACACACTGATACTGCACGATGACGACTACCTGTTGCCCGGCGCCGTCGACACGTTGCTCGATGTCATCCGTGACGTTGACGAGCAGCGCGACCAGGTTCTGCTGTTCGGCGTGCGCGTGGAGGAGCTGTCAGGCAAGGTCCTACGCCGTCAGTACACGCGCAGCGACACCTTCCTGCCACCCGCCAAGGCGCTGTATCGGCTGCTCGGCGACTCGTCGCTCGTGCGCGCGCCGGGATTGGTAGTCAGGACGGACGCATTCGCCGCGGTGGGGGGGTTCCGCGCCGACGCCGAAACCGCCGACGACTTCGACATTGAGGTTCGCCTCTTCGGAAGATACGGCGTGCGCCAGTTACCGGCTGCGACTGCCGCGTACACCGTACATGCGGCTGCAGAGACGACCACCGTGTTCAACCCGCGGACCATCGCACTCATCGATAATATATTCAGCCACGCTCGGCAGTTGGGTGTCTTGGACGAGGCGACCGTCGCCCAGCGCCAGCGTCACTGGTTCCACCAATTCATCCTCGCCGGCGCATGGCGGGCACTGCGCGTCGGCGACCGAACCGCGGCGCGACAGGTGCTGTCGCTTTTCCAACTTCCATGCGTCAAAGCCCTCGGGGCGTCGCGACGCTGGCTGCCGGTGCGCCTGGTGTTCTCGTTGCTGGTCGACAACAACAGACACAACGATGGCGCTGCGCATGATGGCGACCACGACCAATCGGTAGTAAAATCGAAGCTCGAGTAGTGACCCGCCAAGCAGCGCGCATTCGCCGGTCGGCGGCAGCCACGCCAAGACCCGAGGCCCCAGCTTCACCGGGTTCAGATTGGGCCCAGATTTCGCGCCGGTTCCCCATTTCAAATTGATGACGGGAATGGCGTCAAGTATGCGAGGTGAGAAGTAGTACCGACGAAGCTGGCCTCATCGCCCTTGTTAAGTGCCCACGCTAGTTCTCTGTGCAATCTCTAGTGCGCACCCTTGCGGCTGAAAACAGCAAGCGGTGTCTGCAGCAGAACATATAGGTCGAGCCACACGGACCAGTTTCGGATATAAAACAAATCCTGTGTCTGCTGGATCGCAAGATCTCCGTTGCTGCGGCTGGTCACCTGCCACAGGCCCGTCAGTCCTGGCGGAACGCTTCGGCGCTCTCGATTGAACTGTGGATCGAAGCTGTCAAGATGGTAAGAAGGAAATGGTCGGGGACCGACGATACTCATGTCTCCGCGCATAACGTTTAACAGTTGGGGTAGTTCATCGAGACTGTTACGCCGAATGAACTTGCCGATGCCCGGCAGGACACGCGGGTCGTCCTTCAACTTGAAAAAGCGCTGCCACTCGTCGCGTGCGGCAGGGTTAGCACTTAAATATTCTTCGAGACGCTGCTCTGCATCAACGTACATACTACGAATTTTGAACACCGGTATTTGACGCCCATTTTGGCCAATCCGCCTTTGTGTGTAAAAGGCAGGGCCGGGGTCAATGACCTTAATCGCAATAGTCATCGCGGCAATGATTGGCAATGCCAAGAACAGCGCTAATCCCGCAAGGGCGATATCAATAATGCGCTTAAGCCACCGATTACGCCTTAGCTGGAGCCCGCAAGGCAATTCAATGCCCACATTGCTTCCCAAACTCCGCGTCTGCAACCACAGGCTTGGCAGCCTGTCCGTATCAAAAGCAATGAATGTCTTCCAACCGGCCACGCCCTCTCCAATGGATGACGGAGCCTCATACTGTGCTGGTTGCGTCAGCACGATGGCTTCAGGTTTGTTTTCAAAGTCCAACATCCGGGCACTGATCGAATTGGGCGGACCGCTACCACTCCGTTCTTGGATTACGCCGGCGTTGACCAAATTTAGAAGGCCAACCGGCCGGAGGCCCAGATCAGGCTGCTTCTCCAAATGCATGAAGATGGCACGTGCGCTCTCATCCGTACCGACCACGACCGTCGGGGCACCCCAGTTTGCATTGGCCATGATCTCCTGACGCACCAGAATCTCCAGATAGAAGCCAGCAGGCAGGAGCAGGATGCCCAGGATGACGGCTCCCGGAAGTGCGGTGGCGATGCTTCCTAGCAGCGCCAGCAAGAAAAGTTTTGCGGCAATGAAAAGAACTATCGCGAAGACGCGAAGTCGCAACCGTTCGAATGTTGATGGGCCCGCACCTTTATACAACCCAACGCCGAGACAGCTGGCCAGGAACAACGGTAGTCCAAGCCCATCGATCATCGATATAGAGGAAAAGTCTGGCGAAGGCAGCATCATTGTCGTGATTGCATTTGCAATCAGCGCTGCTAAGAGAAACGAAATAGCATCGGCGAGCATGAGCCGCGCGCCGACTTTGACCCGACGCTTGGACACACCGATACCGTCCGCAAGGAGTTGGACTGCCCGAGAGGTGTAATGGTCCCGTCTTCTTGCAGTGAGGCTACTATCCGTCATGACGGTCTTCTCAATGTCTTCGAACCGCATTTTCCTCAGCCATCACGACGATCCATCGGCCTGATAGGGCTGCCGAATTGCTCCGACTTAGCGACCCTACGGACGTTCCGCGGCAAAACGCCGATTAATCTTCTCTCGTCCAACCCAATCTCCATAGATTAGCGAATGGACTTTCAATGCGAGTGCTGCCGAATAGCGGTACCGTAAAGCTTCTTTCTGACGAGTTGCTGGCTAGCCAACGAGATGAACTGCGGAATGATGGAGAGATACCGGCGCCACAATCGTCTCGGTTCGGTGACAAGGCGGAAAAACCACTCGAGGCCAGAGCGCTGCATCCAGATCGGAGCTTGAGACTTTAGCCCCGATAGAAAGTCGAAAGCTGCGCCGACGCCGATAACGATTGGAACTTCGAGCCGAGCGGCGTGTTCGGCCATCCAATATTCCTGCTTCGGCGTACTAAGGCCAACCCACAGGACGTCCGGCCGTGAGGAGTTGATTTTCTCGACAACGGCATCATCTTGTTCGCGCGTCAGAGGACAGAACGGCGGTGTGTGCGTGCCCACGACCTGGAGCGCCGGGTGCGTGTTCTGCAGTGTCTCAGCCAGCTTTTCAGCGACGCCCTCTCTGCCACCATAGTAGAATTGGCGGTAGCCGCGCTCAGCGGAGATGGCCGTGAGATGGCGCATGAGATCTGGCCCGTAAACACGCTTCGTGCGCTTGAAACCAAGCGCCCGGCAAAGCCACACGAGGGGGATGCCATCGGGAACAACAAGCCCCGCCCGATTGTGAATGTCTCGAAGCTTCTTGTCGGACTGGCTTTCGATCACCCCGTGCGCACCGGTGACACACACATAGTGCGAAGATCGCGTGGCAATCCAGGACTCGATCGTATCTAAGGCATCCGTCATGTTTATCGGGCTGACAAACACGCCTCGGATGTCCGCAATCTCGCCTCGGCGGACCATTTCAATTCGCCATTACATGATCGAATGTGTGGACGACTTTCGAATCCCGTGAGAACAGGTTGTCGAAGTAGGCAATTGTCCGCGTTAAACCTTCATCGAGATCCACCGTCGGCTTCCAGCCGAGAAGCTTTTTGGCTCGCGAAATGTCGGGGCAGCGCTGCTTGGGATCGTCCTGAGGAAGTGGCTGGAAGTCGATTGTCGAGCGGGAACCGGTTAGCTCAATGATCCTGTTTGCAAGTTCCGCGATGCTGACTTCGACGGGGTTGCCGATATTGACCGGATCGTTGGCATTTTCATCTGTATTCATGAGGCGAGTGATGGCCTCAATAAGGTCGTCAACGTAACAGAACGAACGGGTCTGATTGCCGTTTCCATAAATAGTAATCGGCTCGTTGTGCAAGGCTTGAATGATGAAATTTGAAACGACCCTCCCGTCCTCCGGATGCATGCGCGGTCCATACGTGTTGAAGATCCGAGCCACTCGAATTTCAAGCTTGTGCTGCCGGTAATAGTCATAGAATAGCGTTTCGGCGCACCGCTTGCCTTCATCATAACAGGCGCGCGGACCACGGGGGTTGACGAGCCCGCGGTAGTCTTCGGTCTGCGGGTGAACCTCGGGATCTCCGTAGACTTCGCTGGTCGAGGACTGCAAGATCCGCGCACGCAGGCGCTTGGCAAGACCCAGCATGTTGATGGCACCAATGACACTCGTCTTCGTCGTCTGCACTGGATCGTGCTGGTAGTGAATTGGTGAAGCGGGACATGCCAGATTGAAGATCTGATCGACCTCGACATATAATGGAAACGTTACATCGTGCCGCATTATTTCGAAGCGCGGGTGGCCGCTGAGTTTGTTGATATTGGATCGCCGTCCCGTGAAGTAATTATCGACGCATAGGATCTCGTTGCCTTCTCGCAGAAGTTTTTCGCATAAATGAGAACCTATAAATCCTGCCCCTCCCGTCACTAGAATACGTTTACTCATAAACCCTCCGACAGCCAAAAATGCGCTTGTAATCAATCTAGTCGTGATAACGAGCAGTTGGCGAGTTCGTATTTGTAATCAATGGTGATATCTTTGGAGGTCATTTACGCCGGGCTCATCATCCGAAAGTGGTAATGAATACGAGCCGCCTTCTTTGAGCTGGTCCGAACCAACGTGTCGATCAACTTTTCGAAATAGACCAATCCTGCCGAAGAAAATATTTCGCGTGCGTAACTCGCACTATTGTTCTTCAGCTCGGTAGATGATTTTAGCCATATTGTTCGTGTTCTTGTTTATCCTAGTTTCCGCTACGGTGCAGCCGACCAAGCCGCTTTCAATATGGGCTCGGTCGTTAGCTGCAAATTCGCTTCAGCTGGAAGTTGTCATCCCTGCCAGCGGCAGGCGACATGTCGGACCGTCCGCCGCAAAGCACAAAATTAGCGAATACGACGCAATAAGGTTAATGACAATGAACTTTGGTCAATCATGTAGAGTTAATTAAAAAGAACACTTTATGAGGTGGCTTGAGATACAGTTTGCATTCGGAATTTTTGGCGAGTCTGAATGCGAACAGCTCAAAAGCGGTGCCAGCTGTCATTCGCCAGCGAATGCAGATCACGAATTAGCGGGTGGAAATCCGCCGGCATTAGAAAGCACGAGTTAGCCCTTGTGACGCCTCATATTGGCGGGGCACTGGAGTGAACGGAGGTGGTTGTGTCTTTGCCCGCAAGAGTTTACGCGATGACACTCATTCTATTGTTTCATCTGGCGACTTCGTGTTTTGCCGCTTCTGATAATGTGCGCCAGTACAGGCTTGGGATTGGTGATCGGATCAATATTAGTGTCTTAGGTGAGACCGAATTGTCCGGAGAATTGCTGATCGATGGTGCGGGAAACATTGAAATGCCGCTTCTAGGTCCGGTTCAGGTGGCCGGCAAGTCTCTTGCGGAGGCGCGCTCGCACCTCACCCAACTTCTCGAGAACGACTTCCTGAAAGATCCCCTGGTATCGGTTCGCATCAGCGAACTGCGGCCGATCTTTGTGCTGGGCGACGTCCGTATTCCAGGCCAACATCCATTCAGGTTCGGTCTCACAATTCTTAACGCGATTGCGACGGCGGGCGGTTTCGGCACTGAGCGGTCACGGCAGGGTGATGCGATAGGAAACCTTATCACCGCCGAGGAGCGTCTGAATGTTCTAAGTCGCCGTTACGTGAGCCTACTCGTCCGCCTCGCCCGGATTGAGGCCGAGCAGCGTGACGAAAAGCAGTTTGCGCTGCCAGATGTGCCGAAGTGGATGTCGCCTGTAGACATAACCGAATTAGGCGAGGGCGAGCGCGAGCGGTTGAACTCGTCGCGTCGTGCTCATGAACGTTTTCTCAAGCTCCTTCGTGACCAGAGACCTACTGTCGCGCGGGAGATCAATGCGCGCAGAGAAGAAATTTCGGCCCAGAAAGAGCTACTCCAAATCTATGAGACCCAGTTAGAACGAGTATCGTCAATCAAGCTGGCGTCGAGAATGCTCGAGCTCCGCACCCAGGTAGCTCAAGGTCGAGGTTTGCTCTCTCGGCTCAGAGGGGAGATTGCAGCGCTAGAAGAAAAGCTCGTCGGACTCGATATTCGAGCTGAGGAGGTAATAACCAAGCGACAGGAGCGCATCACCAAAGAACTTGCGGAAACCCGCGAGCAATTGAGCGAGGTGAATGCCTCTCTGCCGTCCGCGATGGAAGTCGTCGAGTTACGCCGGCGACAGGCCGGACAAATATTTGAGAACGGCGACTGGCAGGAAAGCTATGAGATTAGCCTTAAAAGTAGTCGTACCAGAGAGCTGAAAAAAATCTCCGCCGCTGATACCGTAGACGTCGAACCTGGCGATACTATTATCGTGCATATGATCAGATCGCCCCGCGGCGATCGCCGCCCGACGACGATCGACAAATATTCTCTACCTGGGTCATTGCGACAGAACCTGCCCCAGCCCGCATGGAAAGAAACCCGCCCGGGAGCCTGACGCTAATGAAATTCCAACGAATGACAACAACATGATGAATGTTCCATTTGAAAATGTTCACATTGGCAGCACGAGTCTCCGTAATCACTACGAAGATGTGGCCGCCGATATGTTTCGGTCGATCATGCGTTGGAAGTTTATGATCGCCGGTTTCGTCTTGGGAGCGATTGTGCTTGCTGCGTTGCTGGTCTCAGTATTACCGCGAACATACACTGCTCAAGCACTCATATATCCCAACATGAGTTCGACAGAGAATCGGAATCCCTCGTTATCAGCGACCATCAACGCCACCGCATTTGTAAGTAGTGAAGTACGGCGCATCGGATCACAGGAGAACACCATTGGCGTCGTTAGGAGGCTCAAGCTCGATACCAACCCGGCCTTTATATCAGAGCCGAGCGGCTTTGATATACTGCGTAAGCTGAAAACAATGGTCATGCCCGAAACGGTCCATGCCACTAAACTCGCTCGTGCCGTTGCTAGATTGCGAAGCCGGCTTCAAATTGAGAGTCAAGGCCGCACGTATGTCATTGCTGTCCGCTATACCGCAAATAGCCCGGAATTCGCCGCCGCCGTCGTAAATGCCGTTTTGTTCGAGTACCTGCACGCAAAGGAAAAGGACCGCAGAACGCGGGAGGTGCATGCGGCAGAGAACGAGCTTTTGCAGCTTTCGACGCTTTACGGCAAGCGTCATCCGCGCCTCGCCCAGGCTGAGGCAAAACTCGCTAGTGCAAAGCGCAAACTCCAGCTCGCTGTCGATAATCCCTATTCGTACCAAAGCGATTGGTTCGTACTCGCCGAACCTAATGATACGCCATCGGGACCCGCTGGTAAGTCGATATTGGGCATCGCATCGATCCTTGGGCTTGTGGTCGGCACGTGCGCCGCAATTTTGCTCGGTCGTCGCGACAATGGCTTTAAAACCTCTGACGAGGTAAGCGCCCACACCTCTACCCATTGCATCGGCTTGGTTCCGCCGATCTTGGGCCACGAGAACCCAGCTAGGGCCGCCCAGCTGCCGAGTGTCAGCGAAGCGTTGCGCGCCGTTGCCATCGCAGCCGGCCTCGACGCAAGCAAAGCCTTGAACAAGGTTGTCATGTTTACGACGATCGATCGACCGGAAAGCGCTGTACGCTTTACGGAAGCCCTCGGCCGAGTACTCGTGAGGGGCGGTCAGAGGGTCCTGTTCGTCGACGCTAGCCCGAGGAATGCCCGCACCAACAGCGCAGATGCCCTTTGCGATGGAGCCGTGACGCTTAACGACGTCTTGGCCGATGAAGAGAGAGCACGGACCTTCTTTGAAGCGAGCGGAAATAACGAGATAGCGGTTCTCAAAACCGCTCGGAAAAGTGAAACCGGTGATGACGATTTCTTCGCCATTCGCTCAGGGCCTCTATCAAAGTTTATTGCCGCCGCGCGGCAACACTACAATGTTGTGCTCATCGCGTCGCCGCTGATGTTGTGCCCCGCCGACACGGCTCTCATCGGCCGCGAGTCTGATGTTAGGCTGTTTGTCGTGCGCTGGAGTAGCACGTCGAGGAAAGCTGTCAATTCTGTAATCAAGCGGCTACGCAACTATGGAGTGGAAGTCAACGGCGTCGTGCTCACCGATGTGAAATATCTTCGACGCGGCTCCATTGTAAACGTCTAGAGCAAGCATAATCCTGATGTCAGCGTGTCCGGAGCCGTCAATGTTTTTTGTCCCATCGCGTTGGGCAGATCGCCTAAAGCCGCCATGAATGAAGCGTTTTGCGGCCCCTGCAGCATGCGCCTGGGTCTGCTATGAAACTAAGAGCGTCGATACTGATAATCGATTCAGGCCGACGCGATACCTACAAAAAGAACCAGCTCTCAACGTTTTGAGCGAATTGTAACTGTCAGAGTCTCGCTTCGAACGCGACGCGGGTATCGAACACGACCCTCAGGGCCGTACGGCGAGTTTTACATGTCCGGATACGCAATCCCCGCCTACAGTCCGTCCCGCACCGCGAGCGAAGCATACCTTATGTTGCTCGGTGGCGTTCTCTTTGGCTACGCAATGATTGGTAAAGGGTTTGCCTATATCGGAATGCCCCCGTTGTTTATCGGCGAAGTAGCGTTGCTTCTTGGCATCGTTGTCCTTCTTAGAACCGGCTGTTTATTTGCTTCGATGGCGACGTTGCCTGCGGTGTTGCTCACCGTGACGATGACGTGGGTGCTGATTAGAACAGTCCCCTACATCTCGCAATATGGCTTCAACGCTGCGCGCGACAGTGTCATTGTAATGTATGGCATCTTCGCGTTCATCGTGATCGCTATGTTGTTGGAGGATCCTGGCCGAATTCGGACGATAACGCAGCGTTATTTGATATTCACGGGAATCTACGTTTTTTGCATGCCACTCGTGGCGTCGTATTCGCATTTCCTGAGAGACTTTATCCCATCGATGCCAGGGTATGTCGGCGTGCCCATGCTTCAGGTGCGTGCCGGCGAAATTGCAGCGCATTTGTGCGGCGCTACGGTTTTCGCCATGGTTGGTTTTCGTAAGGCGACGCTTCTCTGGACTCTGGCGCTTGTCGCTACGCTAGTGATCGTATCGGCGCTCAGCCGCTCAGCAATGCTTTCCGCGATCGTGCCTATATGTTTTGCCGCGTTAATGCTTGGCCACTGGCGCAAATTGATCATTATCGTAATTGGCGCAGGCTTTTTGTTCTCACTTTCATATGCCATTGAGAAAATCGTCGCAGAACCGAGTGACCCACCTCATATCACCACACCTCGAGAGGCCATTGGTTCAGAAGACCGCCTCGTCATGCCGAGTCAGATTGCAGACAACGTTCTAAGCCTCTTCGGCGAGGGCAGTGAAGGGACTGAGAGCACTTCGGAATGGCGTCTGCAATGGTGGGATGTCACCTTAGAAGACACGGTTTTTGGTGAACATTTCTGGGCCGGTCGAGGCTTTGGGGTGAACTTGGCAGAGGCGCACGGTCTACAGCAGAATCCGCTCGAGCTCCGACCCAACAGAAGTCCGCATAATGCGAGCATTACAATGCTGGGGCGCGCCGGCGTGACGGGCCTTGTGCTTTGGATTATGTTATCAATTAGTTGGTCTTGGTCGGTCCTGCAGGCGATGTTCGATGCCCGGCGTCGCGGTAGCACGGATTGGGCGAACCTGTTCTTGTTCGTATTTTGCTATGCGCTGGCCATGCATATCGACGCAAGCCTCAACGTGGCGTTAGAGAACCCAATGTCAGGCATCTGGTTCTGGTGCCTGTTCGGCTTCGGTCTCGGTGCGGTCATGATCTATCGAGCCCAGCCGCGCGAGCATGACGAGGCAAATCGGCCGTTCGAAAAGGATGGGCTTGTTCAGCGTCTGCACCCGTGAAATCTATACGATTACAGAAAAATCTATACGCGTTCATTCCCGTGTGGCCCATCGGGCGGCCTCACTACAGTGCTCTTCGTCGATCGCGGGGCACAGGTCAGGCTCTTCTTCGGACCCTGAGATGACTCCCATTCCGCTATGGATCGGCGTGGGCAGGCACGTCTCTCTCCCAGCCAAAACTGATCTTGATCGCAGGTCGTGGCGAGAAATCCTTCTTGGTGACCTGGACGGCATCGAAGCTGCTTCTGTGCCAGACCAAGTTGCTGGGTCTGCAGAGATTGAAGTAATTGGAGGCTTCGAGCTTCAATCCGGTGGAATTAGGCGAGCCCGCCCAAACGAGGCCATTTGACATTGGTTTCCCGCGGCCCTGGTCTACGCAGATGTTATCCCTGGCACGTGTGCGGCGGAAGGTAATCTCGTGCCCGGGATAAGCTGAAAACGAGCCATTGCCCTGCGCGACCGTATCCACATCCTCGACCAAACCGTATCGTGAATATTCGAACATAACCCCAACGCTCCAAGGACTATTATTCCCGTCTAGCAATCCCCGCCTAATGACGCAATGATCACTGTAATAAATTGAAATGTTGTCTGCCGACCTTGTAACATTCGGATCGTTGATCACAGAAAAGTCTTCCAGCGTGCAATTCGGACTCTTATCAAATTGTACCAATTGACCGCGCGGGTCGGGGCCTCGAAAATTGTAACCTTCGATGTAGCTTAAATGAGCGTGCATACTTTCCAGCACATAAACGCCGGCAGAGCCGCCCCTCAGGCGAGCATTCGCGATCCTGAGGCCATCAGAATGATTGCAGGAGATGTTGTTTTCTTTTGCTGAATTGGTTCGCGCGCCTGTATGAATTATGGACACGTTTTCTATGACGAGACCAGGGGCATGATTGCATGATATGCCGTGTGCGCCTTCGTGAAATATTTCGACATTCCGGATCACAACATTGGACAAATTACGCACCAGGATACCGGGCTCGTTCACTGCCTCTATACGCAGGCCCTCGATTATCTGGCTGTCACGTGTCGCAACCATCGGCGCAGAGTTATCTAATTCACAAATCTCAGTGTCGGGATCGCATGTTTTTCGGGTATCATCGACCTGTGAGGATGCTGTTGAATGGGTACAAATAATAATTGTGACCAGGCTCAGAAGGGTGGAAAACGAGGCCGTTCCCATCTTTCGCACAGTTGCTTCCTCCACTGAGCTGCCGCATTTCTCCATCGCGCTTGCGGGCCGCTCATCACCCCACCACGATTGCCTGCTACAGGCAAGCGATGGTCAACGAGCTAATCTTTCCGCAGCACAATGAGAAAGATGCAAAAAATCGGTATTGGAAGATTATTGTTCCAAATACAAAAAAATCCCTACAACCAATGAGATCTGAGAAATTGGTTAAAGTACATTACCGATGCGCCATTACACTAATTGGCCTGCACGAACTGGTCGGACTTCGCCGCCATTTTGGTCGAGACAACACAAGACGAGGCCTCTCTATTTCTGACGAAGAGTACAAATCTCGGACGCCAGAATTTTGCCCATGACACGGTGCCCAGTAGCATTCATATGTCCATAGCCGAAGCCAGTGTTGGCAAAGCCGTGAAAGTGACGCTGCTTAGCCTCATTCTGCATACGTTCGACCAACGTGATAACGGGAAAGCCGGCAGCTTTTCCAATCTCGGAGATTCTACGCTCTGGATACCTCAAATCTTCAACGCCGAGTTCGGCTTTAATTGCATCTCGATAGGCTGTGTCGGGATGCGTCTGGACTGCTTCCGGAATGGTGGCTAGCATAAATTCCGCGCCATCTTTGCGAACTCGATCGTTAAGATCGGTGAGCAGGGCAGCTGTGAGTCGCCACGAGGCTTCCATATCAGGATTGGCTGGGGGTCGGTATATATCTGCTAACGTGCCGACTTCGATCTGTACGAACCTTTTGTCGCCGCTGTTTCGGCTCTTGATTGCAGCCCAAGTCCACAATCGGCGTAACTCGTTAATCAGCTCAAGAACGCGCGAATAATGTATGCCGACGTAAAAAAAACGTTTCCAAATGGGCGGAGCTGCCAGCTTATCCAGCACTAGTCTATTTTCTACCAATCGATAAGTAGGGCTAGAGACGCGCCATTCGGCACCGTCAGGGTCCTGAACGTCATTTCCAGCAAAGAAGCCGAGTAGAACAAGATCTGGCGCAAAACGCTTCGCGTCGAGATCGTAGGTCATAACTTCTTGGCTGGTGTTATAGCCACCAATTCCAAAGTTCAGCACCTCGATCTGACGACCGGATAGAGCCTTACAGTGGTCGAGCTCCTGACCGATATGGTGCCAATATGTCTGCTCAATCGGCACTTGGCGAGCTTCGGTGAAGGAATCGCCCAGCACCGCAATCCTGAAGGTTCCTTTAGGTTTTTCGAGCGCATGCTCGCGGTCGCGATAACCGAGACTGTTGATCCGGACATATGCCTCACCCTCCCCGCGGTACCACCCCTCTTTTCCCGGAACAAGCTTGACGCCGCGAATTTCATCGAATGTTTCAAAAACTGGAAACGACAAGCCGGCCAATCTCATGAAGACCTCGAATAGTACGATGCCCATAAGAAAAGCAACCATCATCAGTGCCAACCGCTGCAGCCATCCTGCCCGCAAATGGTCGTCGGCCACGCTCATAATATCAACCCTTTGTTCAAACTTGACTCGAGGAAGATCGCCCGTATGCCGGTGTCGCTGTCGAGAGCCTCGATGGCCATAAGATGGGCACGTCCGGCGTGCCCTGCGTTTATCATTTCTATATTAACACCCTCCCCCGCTTGCAGCGCTTTGCCATTGCAGAAAACGATTGTTCTGTCCCAGCGTCCATGCCCAGCTTCTGACAGTTCGCCAAACTTTGAATGCGCATTAGACCGGAATATCTACTGTAACCGAAATATTTTTCATAACGAATTTCCTGCACATCAATAACAAGTTTCCAAGATCGGTTAGCACTTGTGTCCCGAAATACGCTGTCTGGCCGCAAAGTTATGATGCTGATTTTCCGTATTCTGCATCGCTCGTCTAGCGCGGGAGCAAAACAATATACTTCTTATAAGAAAAGTGTAGACATTCGTCACCGATGGCAAAATCTATTACTAAGGTCGTGAAGTTTAATATTACGTCGGCAAAAACTGCATTATAAGCATAGCTATTTTACAAGACACCAGCTTTGTGGCGCTTCACCCGATCTGGGCAAGAGGCTAGAAATCTGCACATGTTTACTGCAATTTTATCTTGTTTTTGCGGGCCCGCCACCTAACACTTAGGCAAGGCCGATGCACAAATTCGGACTTAATTTCTTGAAGGCCACGCGTTTGTTCAAATGGTAGCCATCGACGATTACGATGTATATTCCGTCGATGCGCGATTTTCCGATCTTGTTTGTGAACACCAAAGATTATCTGATGGCAAAACGCTCCGTATAATGACGATCCTTCAGCCCTATTTCGAGTTTCAAATTTCGCCAAAGCAATGCGAGAAATATAGCTGCCCAGCCATGCCGAATTGAATTCACAATCGCATTGTCTGTTTATCAATCCAGCTCGAATTTTTCTTTGTAGTCGGCGGCCAACGACCGATCCTGCGCATCCTTTTGAAGAACGCAATTGCCGATAACGAGTGTTTCCATCTCGGTTCCCATGAAGCAGCGGAAGGCGTCTTCCGGCGTGCACACGATCGGTTCGCCACGTACGTTGAAGCTCGTGTTCACGAGAACCGAGCAACCGGTGCGTTCTTTGAACGTTGAAATTAAAGCGTGATAGCGTGGATTTGTCTCCGCATGCACCGTTTGAATGCGCGCGGAGTAATCGACGTGGGTCACGGCCGGGATGTCGGAGCGCACAATGTTGAGTTTGTTTATTCCGAAAAGCTGCTCTTGCT
>Ga0307434_1000744_pt1 | contig 20033 bp, 17 predicted proteins | sample SalMarWE160220MG_FD_202156 | JGI IMG/M metagenome (GOLD analysis project Ga0307434, IMG submission 202156) | Salt marsh sediment microbial communities from the Plum Island Ecosystem LTER, Massachusetts, United States - WE1603-220 | ecosystem: Environmental > Aquatic > Marine > Intertidal zone >... | reverse complement strand
AGACAATTATACAGGAAGACAGCGGGTACTTCCATCTACGCCCTCACGGACGTAGTATTACGAAGGAAGAATAAATAAGACTAAATTTGTGTTAATCCGTGTATCTAAATATTAACGAAAACCCTGCGATGAAACTGCAGACTAAATATAATTTACGAAATGCAAAAAACGAACTTGTGACTTACGACCTTTGGGATTTTTGTTTTGCACGGTGGTGGAGGTAGGTTTCTATGAAGGAGTCGATTTTGCCGTCGAGGACGGCCTGCACATTGCCGGTCTGGAAATCGGTGCGATGGTCCTTTACCATCTGGTACGGCTGAAGCACGTAACTGCGAATCTGACTGCCCCAGGCAATCTCGCCCTTGTCGCTATAAAGCTTCGCAATCTCGGCGTCGCGCTTCTGCTGCTCGCGCATAAAAAGGCGGGCCTTCAAGACCTTAACAGCCTGTGCGCGGTTCTTGTGCTGGCTCCGCTCGTTCTGGCACTGTACGACGATGCCGGTGGGGATATGCGTGATACGGACGGCGGAGCTGACCTTGTTTACGTGCTGACCGCCGGCACCGCTGGCACGATAAAAATCGATTTTCAAATCGTCGTCTTTGATTTCGATATCAACATCCTCATCAAATTCGGGGATGCAGTCAACGGCGGCGAAGCTGGTATGGCGTCTCTTATTGGAATCGAACGGGCTGATACGCACCAGCCGGTGCACGCCCGTCTCGCAGGAGAGCTTACCGTAAGCGAACGGGCCTGCGACTTTGAGTGTGATGGAGCGGATGCCGGCTTCCTCGCCTGGTGTGATATCGAGCTGAGCGTATTTGAATTTGTTCTCGTCGAAGAACCTGGTGTACATTCTGAGCAGCATATTTACCCAGTCGCAGCTTTCGGTGCCGCCCGCTCCGGCGTGGATACTGAAAAAGCAGTTCTTAGTATCGTTGGGTCCGGAGAGCAGGCCTGCAAGCTCGATTTTTTGACATTGCTTTTCAAGGCCGACGAGCTCGGTTTCGAGCTGAGCGAGGGTCTGGCCGTCGGATTCGGATTCTGCTAACTGGAACAGCTCGGCGAGGTCTGTTACATTTTTGTAAATCTGCTCGGCAGGAGTAACAATCGCTTTTAGTGCGCTGAGTTTTGCTACGGTCGATTGTGCGGCCTCTGCGTCGTCCCAGAAGCCGGGGTTCGACATTTTCCTTTCGAGGGCGGTTAGCTCATCTCTCTTGGCGGGCAAGTCAAAGCCAGTCCCGGATTTGCTTAACCCGGGCCAGCAGATTGTCTATAGCGGATTTTAGCTCGACTACTTCCATTTAATCGCTTTCTTAAAAATTATATCTATCGTTGACTGCATTTATACCAGAAACAGAGAGATGATGCAATAGGAAGATTAGGGGATTAGAGGATTAGTGAATTAGGGGATTAGGTTAAAGGCTTGTCAGACAGCAATGAAAAATAAAAAAACAGGTGCAAAGAGTGAGAAAAACCGTTAGAATACAATGTTCGAAAGAATTTATTAAAGAAGCAAAAATAAAGGCAGAGGCGAAAATGAAAAAGATTATCGATGTCGAGGTCAGGACGAAAGCAGCCGAGCCGGCGAGCTGTAAGGCGGATATGCTGTGCATGGGCGTATTCAAGGGCGAAGAGAAGCTCGATAAGACGTGCGGCATATTAAATAAGAAGCTCGACGGCAGGATTGAAAAGCTGCTAAAGTTAGGTGATTTCAAGGGTGAGGAGGGAAGCTGCGAGGTAATCTATACTGACGGGAGAATTGCGGCTGAGCGGTTAATGCTGGCGGGTCTGGGCGAGAAGAAAAAGGCGACGGCGGATACGCTTCGCAAGGCTTGTGCGGCGGCGGCAAACAAGGCGGTTAGTATGAATATCAAGAAACTGGCCTTGGCGATTCATAAGGCGTTCGACGGCAAGGTCAATGCGGAAACGGCAGGTGAGGTCTGCGCCGAGGGAGCGTATTTCGGAAGCTACCGGTACGACGAGTATATTACTAAAGATGAGAACGGCAGGAGCGAGTCACTGAGCGTCGAAATCATCGAGCCGGAACAAAGAAAATTTCAAAAAATAAATAAGGGCTGCGGCGTTGGAGCGGTAATCGGCGAGGCGCAAAGCTATGCGAGGACGCTTTCGAACCGGCCTGGAAACGTGATAAATCCGCCGGCATTAGCGGCGGAGGCGAAGAAAATGGCAGGCAAATATGCAAATCTGAATTGTACGATTCTCGATGCGAAACAATTAAAGCAGAAAAAGATGGGCGGGATTCTGGCGGTCGGGGCCGGCTCGAAAAGTGAGCCGAGATTTATAATATTGAAATACAAAGGCGCCAAGACAAAAAATGCGCCGACGATTGCACTGGTGGGTAAGGCGATTACGTTCGATTCGGGCGGGATAAGCATCAAGCCTTCAGCGAATATGGGAGCGATGAAGTTAGACAAATCGGGCGGGATAGCGGTTCTGGCGACGATGAAGGCGATAGCACAATTGCGGCCGGAAGTTAATGTATATGGGCTGATACCGTCGGCGGAAAATCTGCCGAGCGGGACGAGCTACCGGCCTGGTGACATTGTTACAACCTACAGCACAAAGACGGTCGAGATTGACAATACCGATGCAGAGGGCAGGATGATTCTGTGCGATGCACTGCATTACGCAGGAGAATTAGGGTGCGAAACGATAATCGATATAGCAACGCTGACGGGCTCGTGCATGGTAGCACTGGGTAAATATAAAGCGGGACTGTTCGGCAACGATGAGAAACTTGTCAAGCAGGTTCAGGCGGCGGCGGAAGAGAGCGGCGAGAAGGTATGGCATCTGCCGAGCGGTGAAGAATACGCAAAGGAGATGAAAAGCAAAATTGCGGATTTGAAAAACGTGGGCAGTAAATGGGGCGGGGCCTGCACGGCGGCGGCGTTTCTCGGTGAGTTCATAGACAAAGCCAAGTGGGCACATTTAGATATAGCGGGAATGGATATATTCGAGAAAGGCACGGCATACTCGGCTGAAGGGTCAAGCGGATATGGAGTGAGACTTTTGACGACATTTTTGATGAATCATGCAAAATGAAAAGGTTCGAAGATGAGCAAAAAGAAGGTAAAAGTTAACTACGAAAGAATAGAGAAGGCTGTCAGAGAAATACTACTGGCTGTCGGTGAAGATGCACAGCGCGAGGGATTGAGATACACTCCGAGGCGCGTGGCAAAGATGTACGCTGAGCTTTTAGGCGGGATGCGTGAGGAGCCGAAAGAGCATCTGAAAAGCGTTTTCCAGGAAGACTACGACGAGATAGTGATACTGCGTGACATACCATTCTTCAGTATATGCGAGCATCACCTGATGCCGTTTATCGGCTCGGCACACGTGGCGTACCTGCCGAAAGGCAATATTCTGGGCGTGAGCAAGATCGCACGAGTAGTGGACTGTTTCGCCAAAAGGCTGCAGGTCCAGGAAAGGCTGACCGACCAGATAGCGGACTTTCTGATGGATAACCTGAAACCGATGGCGGTGGCGGTGGTACTGGAGGCGTCGCACAGTTGTATGACGATACGCGGGGCCAGGAAAGCCGGCTCGGTGATGGTAACAAGCGCGATTCGAGGCGTGTTCAGAAAAGACCAGAAGAGCCGAAGCGAGGTGCTGAGTCTTCTGCATAAGCTGAACACATAAAAAATGCATAAGCTGGCAAGAAGAGTAAGGTTTTCGATAAATCCCTTTCTGGCAGAAGACAGTGAAGGCTTTAATTCTTACTGCTCCAGGCCTGCTGGCAAAGGGCTGTCGGTTTTTTTTGAGCTGACGGTTGAACTTGCAGGTGCGGTGGACAGCGAGACGGGTTTTGTAGTAAACGTTGCGGATATTGACAAGGCTATTCGCCAAAACGTGGTGCCCGTTTTCGCAGGGCATATAAGAAGCTATTTTCGAGACGGCAACCATACGGGGCTGGGCGAGATAGCCGACTTGCTGAAAAAAAGCAGTGACAAGCTTAAAGGCAAATTCGCAAAGGCTGGGATTGACAAGCTTAGCCTGTCACTGAATCCTCTCAGGAAGGTTGCGATTAACTGTAAGGAAAGCGCGATGATTTATTTCAGCGAAAAATTTGATTTTGCTGCGACGCACAAGCTGTGGAACGAGGACTTTACGGAAGAGCAAAATTTCAAAACGTTCGGTAAATGTGCGAACCCTTCCGGCCACGGTCATAACTACGTTGCTGAGATTACGGTAAAGGCTGAGCCGGACAGGCTGAGCATTTGTGAATTTGAAAAAGTTGTGGACGAAAACCTTATAAAATTAGTTGACCATAAGAATCTGAATGTCGATGTGCCGTATTTTGCGAAGGTCCAGCCGACAGTTGAAAACCTTGCTGTTTTTGCGTGGGATAGGCTACAGGGGAGATTCGAGAACGCGGAGCTTCACTGCGTAAATATACAGGAAACAGACAAGACATACTGCTCATACTACGGGCAGAAGTGAAAAATGATAAACCACCAAGACACCAGATGAAGAATACAGAAGACAGAAGGCGGACAACAGATGACAGACGGCGGAGGGCAGGGGGCAAAATAAGAAACACTAAATACGAAATCCGAAATGGTTCGACAGGCTCACCATCCTGAGTGAAATCGAAGGACAAATTCAAAATACGAATGAAAAAACTCAAAACAAATATTTACCGCAGAGATCGACGAGACCGCAGAGAAAAAAATATTTAACTGCTGAGTTTTTTAAGGCTGCAGAGAAAAAATCCAACCACGGATACCTTAAGCATAAATTTCACAGATTACACGGATGGACGCGGATTAACACGGATTTTAATAAACCACAAAGACTAAAAGAGAGGGAAAGTAAAAGGTAGAAATTAAAAAGAAAACCAACCACGAATTAACACGAATTACTCGAATTTATAAACCAGCGAAAATACTTATAGTCTTTTTGTTCAAACAAAAGGACTACGAACCTTTTATAAAGTCAAGGAAAAATATTTAACCGCTGAGTTTTTTAAGGCTGCAGAGAAAAAATCCAACCACGGATACCTTAGGCATAAATTTCACAGATTACACGGATTGTTAAAAACATGAAAAGCACGAATACCCAAGGTGTAAATTATTTAATCGCTGATTGCGCTGATTGTCGAGGACTGAGCGGCGAGGGTAAACGAAAAAATAACACTCCCTCACTTGCGTTCGGGGCTGTGTTTATAATTTGTGATTTATCTTGTTGGGGGCAGGTCTTTGCCGAAGACCTCCTTCGCCCAGCGGAACATTTCCTCGTCAGAAACGGCTGAGACGCGGTCATCGGCGTACTCGGCGTCGATATAGTCCTTAATTTTGGTGACCTTTGGGTCGTGCTTTGGAATCTCAATCTGAAAATGTGCTTCAAGCCAGTGCTTAATTCCGGCGGCACCGGTTTTGTCGGTAATGGCAACACTGACAGGACGATTGAGCAGCTTCTGCGTGTTAAAGCAATTATAGATTTCCTCATTTTTCAAAAGGCCGTCAGCGTGGATACCGGCCCGTGTGACATTGAAATCCTTTCCGACGAGCGGGTAATTGGCGGGTATTTTAAAGCCGAGCTCTTTCGATGCGTATTCAGCAAGCTCGGTTATGGCGGCGTAATTAACAGCAGGGTTATGCCCCTTGATTTGAGCGTGCTCGACAACAAGGGCCTCGATAGGAGGATTTCCTGTCCTTTCGCCAACACCGAAGATTGCGCCGTTTGCGGCGGAGCAGCCGTAAAGCCAGGCGGTCGCCGCGTTAACCAGGACCTTATGGAAATCGTTATGGCCATGCCATTCGAGATTCTCCGAAGGGACGCCGATTTTCCTCAGTCCTGCGATGAGCTTTGGTACACTTCGCGGCAGATTTGAATTGGGCCAGGGCAGGGCGAAACCGAGAGTATCACAAAGACGAATCTTGACAGGCATTTTGTACTCATCAGAGAGCTTGAGCAACTCTGCGGCAAAAGGTAGAACGAAGCCTTCGAAATCGGCACGAGTAATATCCTCAAAGTGACAGCGCGGGATAATGCCGCTATCAAGGGCGGTCCTTACCACAGCAAGATAATCATTGAGCGCCCGAGAACGGTTTTTTCGCAGTTTCAGGAAGATGTGATAGTCACTGGTAGAGGTAAGAATCCCGGTTTCCTGAAGTGACATATCTTTTACAAGTTTAAAATCCTCAGTGACGGCCCTTATCCAGCCTGTAACCTGCGGGTATTTATAGTTTCGCTCTTTACACAATTCGACGGCTTTTCTATCCCTTTTTGAATAAAGGAAAAATTCGCACTGCCGGATAAGACCTGTGTCGGAATCTATTTCGTGCAGAAAATCATATATACGGAGAATCTGCTCAGGTGTATAGGGCGGCCTTGCCTGCTGGCCGTCACGAAAGGTCGTATCGGTTATCCATATCTGCTCAGGCGTGTCAAGAGGAATATTTTCATTGTCGAACTCAACCTTCGGAAACTCGGAGTATGGAAAAAACCGTCGGTATAAATTCGGTTCAGACACTTCAACAAGTTTTCTATTGTTCTCAGACATAGCCAACTCCTAACGGCCTGTTCCGGAGACAGGCACAATTTTTTACTATATTATTGGAAAATAATTAGCCGAGATGGGATTCGAACCCATACGTCCTAATCGGACAGGGGATTTTAAGTCCCCAGCGTCTGCCATTCCGCCACTCGGCCAAGTCTTTTATTTACAAGGATTTATGTAAATTATTGGTTTATTTTATTTTTCTCTGGACTCCATTTGGCTACCAGTATATAATAACATCAGTTTTCAAAAGTGCATTTTTAAGAGGATATTATTATGAAAAAGGTCTGGACTTACAAGAGAAAAAATCGGCCTGGCTGGTATGTCGGTTGGTATGATGATACTGGACGTCGCTGCTCAAGACAGGTCGATAACAAGGCCGTTGCCGAGCAGTTTGCTTTACAGATTAAACACCGGCTCAATTCGGATATCTATATCAGGCCGATTAAAAAACCCTTTGACGAAGTTGTTGCAGAGTATATCGAATATAAAAAAGCCGTCCTGAGCCTTGCCTCTGAATCTATCCGCTCGATTAAGAACACCCTGAAAAGTCTCAAAAAACGAATTGGCCCGATAGATATTACAAAACTAAATCAGAGACATATAAACGATTTCATATCAAGCCGAAATGCTGTTGTAAAAAGTCCGACAGTCAATAAGGATATTCGCAATTTTAAGTCTTTCATCGGCTGGCTTATAAAAAATCATTATGCCGGTGAATCGGCAAAACAGATTGAATTTGAAAGCCTCAAAGAAAAACAAAGGCCGGTAAATGCCTTATCGCCTTCACAAGTCAACGACCTTCTCATTGCAGCCCGGAAATATCAGGCGTATGGTGATAGCTGGTTTATCAGGGTATTGCTGGCCGTCTCGACCGGCCTGCGTCAAGGCGACATCGAAAGTCTAAAGTTTTCTGATATAGACTTTGAAAGAGCCTTGATAAATACATTCAGCCAAAAGACCGGCAAGGGTATGACAAACAGGCCGTTACACCCGAACACCTTAACTGCTCTTGCCGCTTATCTGCAAACTGTTCCCGAAGGCCGGGACAGTCTTTTTGTCGATAAGTTTACTTCGGGTAAGTGGTATAGAATCAGGAAACGAGCCGGTTTGCCAAAATTGAAATTTCACGATTTGCGAAAAACGTTTGCTTCTCTTATTGCTCAAGCTGGTTTCTCTCAGTCAGTGACGCAGAATCTTCTTGAACATTCGACACCCAATCTGACGCACAAGGTTTATACAGACGTTCAGCCTGTATATCGAAAGGCGATTGACAGCTTGCCTATCCCAGACATTGCGGCTCTATGAGTTCAAACGCCTGCCGTTCCCATTCGAGAACGTCAGCCAGACGATACCGAATCATATTGCCCCTTTTAAGATACTTTGGCCCCGTGTGCTTGTAGCGCCAGTCCGCCAGCGTTGAAGGTTTGAGTTTCAATAAATTCGCAGCGTCCTCAGTGGTTAGAAGTGTAGCGCTTGCCTCATCTTTAATTTTCAAAGAACATTTATTTTTAATTGTTTTTGACATATTATAGCGACAGTCCCCTTACCTAAAATTCCCTCGCAATGTCACCTGTATTTTCCGCCGTCCTTCTTGTTGATTGACTAACTTCTGTCAACAGCTTTTGCATATTCTGAAATACACTGATATTCTGTGTCCCTGTCGGCATACTCGTTGCAAATTCATATCGCGGTGTAATCGCTTTCATACCGCCGAGGCTTCCCGTATATGGTGTTGTCTCAAACATACCTTGCACTTTTTGCTCTAAGGCTAATCTGGCTTCGGCCATAGTGAGTAAACCCGCTTTTAATCCTTCGGCAATAGTCTCGGCAAAATCTCGCAGACGTTCCATTGGTGTCTTTATCGATTCCTTAATACTTTCGATTTTGGATTTGAGTGTATCGAAACTTTTAGCCGCCGTCTCTGCTGCTTCTGCCATTGCATTTTTGCTTTTCAATTCATTGGTCAGTTTTATCATAGTCTCAAGCTGGACATTAAACATAGCCAGCTCATTACCGGCTAAGCTCTCCGCTATTTTTTGAAATTTAGCAATCTGCAAATCCCATCCGGTCAGGCCGAAAAATTCTACCTGCTCTTCAAGCTGCTTGATAGTTTTTTCAAGCTGGTCGGATATTTCTCGAAAACTATTAGTTATAGTATTCGCATTTTCTTCGGCATTTTTTCTCAGTCCTGCGTAAAATTCGTTTACTTTAAGAACACTGTTGATATAATCGTTTGTCTCACTGTTCAATTCCTTCATCATCTTAGCCGCTATCTCAAGATGTTTTTCCGCCAGTGCTTTATAAGTAAATTTGCCGAAAAGCTCATCAAGATTCGTCATTGCATCGCAAAGCTGATAAATTGCCGCAATACCTTCGTGTACTCCTATCGTAAAAGCCTTCCATTTTATTGCGGCCAGCTCTACGGTATTTCCTACTTCCAATATACCGAGTGTCATTTTCTCCAAAATATCAATAAACTTTTGCTTTACAGTTGCACCCTCTGTCGCCCACTTGATTATTCCCTCGGCTATATTTGTAATGATAGGAGCTAATTGAATGGTAAGAGTTTGCGAAAGTCCGACAAAAAGTCTTTTCAATTTTGTTGCCGCATCGTTTGCAGCCTCTACTCTTGCGGCCTCTGCTCTTGTATAAAGCAAACCGAGTTTCTCGGCTTCGGCCATAAAACGCGCCATATCTTTGCTGCCGCCTTCAAGCATATTCAAAAGTTGCATCCCTTGACGACCAAAAAGTTTATATGATATTGCCGCCTTGTCTGCGCTTTTCTCTATACCTGCTATGCCGTCAGCGACACGCCTCAGGGCTTCTATGGTGTCCAGGTCAACCAATTCATCGGCAGTGATGCCTAAAGCCTCAAGCCCGTCCTTAGCCTCTCCCGAACCCATCCTGACTTCACCTAAGCGACGAACGAACATCTGCAAAGATTTATCAAGTCCATCAGCAGTTGCGCCCATAATCTCCGCCTGATAACGTAATGCTATAATGTCCTCAGTTGCCATCTCTAAACGGTCAGCCATTTTCGCAGTTGCGTCGATAGATGCCATTTGCTGTTTGACCATATATGCTATGCCGACCGCCGCCGCCGTTCCTGCAACCATACCGATTTTTGTAATACTTCCCAAAATCCTTTGTGTGGAATTACCAAAAGCAGCCAGTGACTTTTGAGCCTTTTTCATTCCCCTCGTAAATGCTGCTGATTGCGTTACGAGATTAACTTTTAATGTCGCTATTGTTGCCATTTTTACTTTCTTTTAATAAAATTGGCCGCAAGGTATGAGAACGAGAAACCCTGCGGCCAATAGATTAAGGATACGCCTTATCCTAAAAGAATTAAGAGCAGTTTAAGATTCAGCCGGAGCGCTCACAATCGTAAAATCGGCGACGTGAGACGTGCTTTGACTTGTTGGCACGCGAACCGGGTCACGCAAAATTGCAAACACGCCGTCGATTTCACAATTCGCATCAGTGCCCGGAGTGCAAACAGCCTGCACGTACCTTTCCCTCGGTCGATAAATTTCAATCGCTACCATAAGTTCGTCATCTGCATCGTCAGCAGAAGCAGAAGCGCCGGACAAGGCCGCCATTCCAGTCGTGCTGTTCGCCGTGTTCTGCTCGATTGTCATCGTCATCGAACCGGTTGCGGTGATTGCCCCCAGAGCCGCAAAAATTGTCAATGAATCAAAGCCGTCCGTATCGACGATATCCGAAGTTATGACATTCGTCGCACCCGACGCAGAGCTGGCAATTCGCATCAGTTTTTCATTTTCTTTGAAAGATTTCATACTTGTATCTCCAAAATTGTTTTATTGTTAAGTTTATGCGTTCCAGGCCGACAAAACTCCCGTGACAACATCGAAAGCTGCAGGCCGGATAATCGCAACGTCCATTCTCAAAGCTCCCATCATCACGACTTGATTCCGTTGCGCTTTGACTTCCTTCAAAACCTCAATCGTCAAGCTGTTGCGCAAGCCGATAATTACATTCGTGTAATCACCAGAAATTATAATACTTTCGTCGCCGCCTTCGCCGTATGTATCAAGTACCTGCTTTGTTGCCTTTAGCGGTGGACTCCATTCGGGCTGTTTGATATAAATTCCATCGCCATCTTTTAGTTTTCGTAAATAGTTTTGGCTTCTCGGTGACAGAATAATCGCGTTGGCCGAGTGATTCGCATTTTCCAACCGATATAAACTATCTGATATATCGTTCCACGCACCGTTTGCAGATACGGCCGTCTGAGTGACATCCGCATCGTTGTAAATCCCTTGCGGAGTTTCACCCGCACCTGAGCCAACCAAAGCGCAGCGGTCGATTTCCAAAGCTGTCGCTTCGGCAATAGACCTTTCTAATGTCGGGCCAATCAAAGCTCCGTCCGAAAATAACTCTTTTGAAATCGGAATCCAGAAAAATAAAGTTCGAGCTTGCAGCTCTACGCCGCCAAACACTGCGGTCGCATCGTCGGCCTCCTCATTTTCAACTTTCCAGCTCCCCGAAACGTCGGTCACCAGCCGCGGTAACATTAGCTTTGGTGTTGTCATCAGAATCGTCGGCGCTCCGCTTTGTATGACATAGCTCTTATTTCTCGCTAAATCATAGACGCTGCCGAGAATACCACTCGGCACCGTCACCGAACCGCTTGCATCGAGATAACTGCCGAGCGCACGTCGCTCAGCTTCACTATCTTTTGGCTCCGCGCCGCACGCGCAACCTAAAAACTTACCTAAATCAAGCTCGGCAATCTGCCGTTCCTCTTTGGTTTTCGGAGGATAAACATCGGTAATCTTTTCGTCTTTTCTGAGCAGCCGGATTTCGCCAGGCCGAACAGTTCGAGACGTTCCGGGTCCATCCATCATATCCAGCGAAAGACCGGCCTTGCCTGTCCCTGTCGGATTCAGCCCGGCTTCGATTCCGTCAAGTTTGATTTTCAAGGTGTTTGTTTCGTACATTAAATCGTTGAATTTGTCCCGCTCTTCAGTAGTTGGCTGTCGCTTTTCAGCTTCGACTTTGCTGATAATCACTTCGGCTTCAGCCAAAAGGTCAGCCCTTTTTTCTTTGATTTCCTTCGGTGTCATTTTTTAACTCCTATAATGCTGCATCGCTGGACAGATACACGGCCTCCGATTTACGATGCAAAAGTTCAATAAAAAAAGCCGGCTACGCACCGGCTTTCTAAAAGGATTTATATGAACCCCAAAAGATTCAGATACTCGGCCTGAATATTCTAAGTCATAAAAAAAGGGCAGCACCGAGCTGCCCTATACACAAATGAGTCTTAATTTTCATTTTGGATTTTGTAACATATCCTTAAAAGGATTAAGTTTTTCGGGTTTCTCTGTATGGAGCGCCTGTCGTGCAACCGGCGATAAACCGAATTCCTTGGCTAAAAGTAAAAACGCTGTACGTTCCCTTCGGGCAACCGCCAAAGCCGGATTCGGTTTTAGATTCCCGTGTGAAGTCCGAACAGTCAGCCCGGACTTGGCAATTTCCGATTGAGCAGATAGATACATCGAATAACTTTGACAAAGTAAAGCAAACGTCGAAGCGAAAAGCTCAGACAAAAGACCTTCTCTCGCTAACTGCGGAGCTACTATATCCCAAAATCCGGCCGCTTTTGCATCAAGCCAGGCCGGTTTGACCGGCATACCAGCAGAAATTTTCAGAGTATTTGAAAGCCTGTCGGCTCTAAGCGTTCCGCGATGCCTTTTTGTATCTTCTGATAATTTATGCCTTCCCATAGTGAATTATCCTTATTTTTAGTTCAGAATCCGTAAGTATCAAAACGCAGGATTTGGGCTTACGGTTTAATTTTCTTTGCAAGCGGTCTGCATTCTGGACAGATAACAGCTTTTTTATGCCGCCCGCCCCTATGCTTGTTTCTTTCGCTGCTGTAGTTCATTGTCACCGTCAAGTGCGAACCTAAAACATATCATAGAAGTCGCTCATATCATAAGGCAATGGCTCTCCGCTCTCTGCTTTTGCTTTGTCTCTCTTAATCTTTTCTTCCATTTGAGCAGGCGTAGTCCACTCAGCTATTGCGCCTTTAATTTCGCTTACGACCTGCTCAATCACGCCTTTATATTTATAATCCGATTCTACAGTCTTTCCTGTCAAAGCTCGTTTAAGTTTTGTTGAGAAAACAATCACGTCCTCAGGCTCGCTGGCTATTACAGCTAATGTTTCGATAGATAATACTCTTTTCAAATACATAATCAATCGCTCAGCCAGTTGCATATTCAACTGAATAATCGCTGTTTCACCTTCGTCAATGCCAAACTCTTTGTGAGTATTTGCTGCAATCTCTATCAGGTATTCGTAAGCCTCGACACCAATTTGAATTGTTCGTGATTCCATATTAACCTCAATAAATAATTTATTAGCCCCTCCCGTAATTACAGTAAATATGTTACATTTTTTTGTTATTATTTTCGAAAAACGTTATTTTTAAGCTAAAAAAGCAAAATATTTTTTTATTTTCCTCTTTTTTGGTTATATCTTTTTCTTAACCTTTGTCCTTTTTTCTCACTTGGACAGCAGGTATAGCGATTCTTAATATGACTGGGTTCTGAAGACAATTCGGGACATTCTTTTTCAGCCCTCAATAATAATCTCGTGATTTCAGAACGCGAACGCTTCATCATTTTGCCCGCCGTAGCCTGTGAATAACCCAATTGTTTAACCCATAAAATCGCTTCAATTTGTTTAAGTGTCAATTTTTGTTTTAGTTTCCTAAAACCCTGCTTGATATATTTATACTCTTCTACATCTTCCCTAACAGCGTCTATCGCATTTAAGGCGTCTGTTTCTTCTGCCTTTTCTTTGTCAGCTTGTAGAGCCTTTTTTAGTTTGGCTTCCCATTTTTCTTGAAGTTCATTGTTTTGCACTTTCTTGGATTCCTTTTCAAATTCAGGCTCAATTCGTTTTAGCTCGGTGTAAAAAATGGCAAGTATTTGGCAAGTCAAACTTTTTTATCTGTTTATCTTTATCCTGTTGAATTGTCGTTAAGTCCGGCAGCTTTTCAATGGCAGCGTCCTCTGATTCTCTTAACGTGTGTGTATAGTAATCCATTGTCAGCGTAATCGTCGAATGTCTTGCCAGTTTCATAGCAACGTTCGGCTGAACACCGGCGTTTGCAAGGTTTGTAATAAAAGTATGTCTCAGACTGTGAAAGTCAGCCGTCCCTGCATCGCTCTTGTAAAGTATTCCGGCAATTTCAAGGTCTTTTCTAATCATCTTTGACGGCTGATTAGGTATAGCAAAAGCCTTCACGTTTGGCATTTTGCCAGATAGATAAGCCCTTAAATCGTCTGCCGTTTCTTGTTTTAATCTTAGCGTCGAAGTCTTTTTGTTTTTTGAGTAACCGGCCTCGACAGTTACAGTCTGATTATCAAAATCGAACGATGATACTGTCAGGCTTCGGATTTCGTTCGCTCTGAACCCTGTCTGCAGCGCCAGTCGATAAACTAACGCCCGCTCGGCGCCAGTCAGGTTATGATGTTTTTCTCCGGTCTCTGCGGTCTCTAAAAGTTTCCGCTGTTCCGTCAGTGTGAGCGCACGTCTTTGTCGTCTTTTTTCAGTTTGTGTTATACAGCTTAAATGCAGCAAAGGATTTTCCGTCGCCCGTCTCTCTTTAACCATCCACCGGCAGAATTGCTTACAGCTTTTCAGATAATAGTTGAAACTGCGTTGTCCAAAACCGCCGTCGCCCTCTAAGTCAGCCAGGAAAGTATAAAGACGGTTGGCGTCAATATCGTTGTAATTCACGAATCCGCACTCGGCAAAGATATGCCCGATTGACGATTTGACCTGCTTTGCATATCGTTCGCCGCTCTTTACTCTTAACGATTCATAAAAATCCGTAAGGTGTTCTGTCAGGGACTTGCCTAATTGGTTCAATATCCTTCGGCCATCAATCACACCGAGATGGATTAGATTTTCTCTCATTTTTTCAGGTATGTTTTCAATCCATCGTTGCAGCTCAGGGCTAAGAATTCCACCGGACGACAAAAGCTCCTCGATTCTCTCTGCTGCTTTTTCGGTTGCTTTTTTATTGCTGAATCCTGACAGTCTGCGTCTGATTTGCTTGTTATCGGTAAAATCAATATGCCAGTGTTGACACTTATTTTTTTTACCGCTTCGTTTGTCTTTATATGTCGGTTTATAGATTCTCATATTTCACCGCCTTTTCAAATTCAAGGCTCAGGGACCCGCTCACACCCAAAGCAGGCCCCCGAACCCGAATTTTTATTTACTACGTTTGCTGTAATTCTCCCAATGCTACACCGACCAACGCACCAGCCAACAAGGCTGATGTTCTTTTCTTGTTCGCTTTGAGCAATTCGGCCAAAAGAAGTACAAACCGCTTTTCTTTTCTGGACAGCATTTTGTCGATGTCGTCCTTCTTGTCCTGTTTTTTTGCTCGTGCATTTTTCATATTATACCCCTTAATAAAAGTGACCGGGGCTATGAACGCATACACGACACGCTGTCATCCTTACGGATAGACATACCCCGGCCATAATTGAGATTCGGATTGTTCGTGTATTTCTCATAACCGCACAATCTAACTTTCACCTGACAGGCTGTCAAGCCATTTTTTTAATAATTTGTATTGCTGCTATGTAAGCTCTTTTGGCCTCTCACAATGCCCCTCAGGACGCACCACGTTAGCGCCAGTCAATTTTCTTTGATTGTTCGGCCTGCGATAGCCTTGTTTTCGCTTTTTACTGCGAAAGTACCCTTCACACCTTTACTGTAGTCCCGAATTTTGATTTTTGAGCCGCATAATCCTTTGGCTTTTTGACGGATTTCAGAAAATTCTTTGCAGCCGCGGAAATAGGCTTAACACCGTTGAGCATATCATCCATAGCTCGCTGTTTTTCCTCTGCTGTTAGCGGCGCCGAAGCCTGCCCCTCAGCAGGCAAAGGCGCAGGCGACGCCTTTCTATTATATTTTCTATTATATATTCTATTAGGTCGAACGATTGTTCGGTCATTTTGCGAACGATTGTTCGGGACACACCCGAACGATTGTTCGGTCTGTTGCCCGAACGATTGTTCGGTCTCTACCCGCTGAATCTGATAATCTGATTGCTTCGGAAAATGTATCGGGACGATAACCCTGGCTGTGTAAGACTTGCCTTTTTTCTTTGTATGAGCATAGCCTGTTTTGATATATTTTTTGTCTTTGAGCCGGCGAATAAGCATTTCAACATATCGCTCAGTGAACCCGCACGTTTCGGCCATAGTTTTATTGCTTTGCCAAGAAGGATTCGGCCAATAGCTACATATCACTATCATCACCAGCTTTTCGCCTGGCGATAGTTCCGGGTCCTGGACTATGAATCGGTAAGCCTTCATAAACGGAATTTTTGACGATTGTTTTTCTGGCATTATATTGCCCTCTTATGTCCCTCAATAAGTTTTGGACGGCGGAAACAGCCGAGGGAAAAGCTGTCTTAGGTGACGTCACCTATCCGCCGTCCAAACACAACAAAAAAGACGAGGCAAGTCGTCTTTTGGACTCCATTTGGACACCATATCCCCCCGATACATACCGATATAGACCGAAGCGAAACGAAGGTCTTGATATAAATAATGCGGTTTATAGTGTATCAAAAAGGTATGTTAGGGGATTTTAAGTCCCCAGCGTCTGCCATTCCGCCACTCGGCCAGAACTATGGAAAGTAACCGAAATTGTTCGATTTTGCAAGCTGTTTCTCAACGCATTATTGCTGCTTGACTTTTAAGTTCAGCCGATACTATACTATCTACATATTTTTTAAGGATGGGGTTTTATGAAAAAGCGAAATTTACCCGGCCCGACAGAAGTTAAAATGAAAGGTAAGTTTATGAAATCCATATCTAAAGTAATGATAATACTGACAGCGTTATTAGTTATAACCGGCTGCGGCAAGAAGAGCCCTGATGAGCAGCTTTCGAAATTTATCGATGAGCACGTTCAAAAAGTAAAACCGCTGTTCAGGGAAATGGGGCTTGCCTCCTGGCAGGCGGCGAACAGCGGAAAAGAAGAAGATTACGAAAAGGCAAGTGAGCTGGAGCTTAAGATACGGCGGATATACAGTGACTCAAAAGACTTTGCCTTTTTAAAGAAGATTAAAGAAGAGGGGAATGTAAAAGACCCACTTTTGTCGCGGCAATTAGATGAGCTTTACAACGGTTATCTGGAAAATCAGATAGACGCCAAGCTGATGGAAAGAATTGTCGAATTAAGCACGAAAATCGAGAAGGATTTCAGCACGTTCCGCGGGAGCATCGAGGGAGAAAAAGTCACCGACAACCAGATAAGAGAGATTTTAAAAACAGAAACAGACTCGGTAAAAAGAAAGGCGGCGTGGGAAGCGAGCAAACAGGTCGGCCAGGCGATTGCGAAGGATGTTACCGAGCTGGTGAAACTTCGGAACGAGGCGGCAAAAAAGGTCGGATTCGAGAATTATCATACGATGAGGCTGAGCCTCGGTGAGCAGGACGTAAAAGAGATAGACAGGATATTCGGCGAGCTATATGATTTGACAAACGCCCCGTTTCTATTACTCAAATTCGAACTTGATGATATCCTCGCAAAAAAATATGGGGCGGACATGACGGAGCTTATGCCGTGGCATTACCATGACCCGTTTTTCCAGGAGACGCCTCTTGTTTATGAGCTGGATCTGGACGGCTTCTACAAGGATAAAGATGTCAAAGAGCTGGCGACGAAGTTTTATACCGGGATTGGACTTCCGATAGACTCGATACTCGCCAGAAGCGACCTTTATGAGCGTGAGGGTAAAAACCCGCATGCATTCTGCACGGACATCGATAAGGAAGGCGACATAAGGATTCTGTGCAATCTTAAAAATAATGAGCAGTGGATGGAGACAATCCTTCACGAGTCAGGGCACGGCGTTTATGATTTATATCAGGACCCGAAAGTGCCGTACCTTTTAAGAGAGCCGGCCCATATATTCACGACGGAGGCTATCGCGATGATGTTCGGCAGGCTTAGCAGAGACGCCGGCTGGATGGGCGATATGATGGGACTTACGGACGAACAAGAAGCGGAAATCGCAAAGGTAAGCGGCAAATATGCGCAGCTTAAACAACTGATTTTCGCACGATGGGCGATGGTGATGTACAATTTCGAGAAAGAGCTTTACGCAAATCCTGAGCAGGATTTGAATAAGCTGTGGTGGGATATGGTGGAAAAGTACCAGTTCGTCAACCGCCCAGCCGACAGAGACCAGCCGGACTGGGCAGCCAAGATTCACATTGCGACTGTGCCCTGCTATTATCACAACTACGCATTAGGCGAGCTATTGGCATCGCAACTGCACAACAAGATTGTCACCGACATTCTCAAAGAGAGAGAAGCAAGCTATGTGGGACATAAGGAGATTGGTGAATACCTGAAAGAAAATGTTTTCGAGGCGGGCGCGGTTTACAGATGGAACGAGATGATAAAACGAGCGACGGGAGAAGAGTTAACGGCGAAATATTTTGTCGCTCAGTTCGTCAAATAAAAACCTATTTTTTCAAGTTGCATTGGAGGCAAGAAGAAGGATGGAGCCTGAAAAAAACTCGCTGGCTGAAATAACAGTCAAGGCGGTCATAATGGGGGCGCTGCTTTCGATTATACTGGGAGCAGCGAATATGTATTTCGGTCTGTTCGCGGGTATGACAATCTCAGCGACGATACCGGCAGCGGTCATTTCAATGGGTCTTCTGAGGCTATTCAAAAAATACAACATTCTCGAAAATAATATTATCAAAACGGCGGCATCGGCGGGCGAGTCCCTTGCGGCGGGAGTCATCTTCACTTTGCCTGCTCTTGTATTAATGGACTTCTGGAAAGACTTTAATTTCTGGTGGGTGACAATAATCGCCGGATTCGGGGGCGTGCTGGGAGTTTTATTCACAATACCTCTGCGAAGGTCATTGATTATCGAGGAAAAATTAAAATTCCCGGAAGGGATTGCAACAGCAGAGGTATTAGAATCAGGATATCGGGGCGGTTCCGATATATGGTACCTGATTTATTCATCAATCGCAGGAGGCCTTTTCAAATTAGGGGCTAGGGGATTAAACATCTGGGCGGAAATTATCGAAGGAGCAAAATCTCTCGGTGGTTTCATCGCATACTTCGGCTCGAACCTTAGTCCTGCCTTGATGTCGGTCGGCTATATTGTCGGGCTGAACATAGCGGTTTTGATTTTCATAGGTGGAGCAATCAACTGGATGGTAGCGATTCCAATCTGCAGTAAATTTGCAGAGTGGGGAGTTTATGGCGCAGGGCATCCGCTTGCCGGCCAGGCGATGAGCGCGGTGGACTGGGCAAATGCACTGTGGTCATCGCAAACTCGTTACATCGGTGTCGGCGGGATGCTGATAGGCGGACTGTGGACGATTTTCAAACTTAGAGGCTCAATCGTTAAGGGTATTTCGAGCGGAATAAAGGCATACCAGAAAAGCAAAAACGGCGAAGGTCATACTATTGAGCGTGTAGAACAGGATATGCCGATGAAGTGGGTTCTGATTTTGATTATTGGCTCGGTAGTACCGCTGTTTTTATTGTATCAGTTCTTCGTTGGCAAAGTTACCGTGGCGGCACCGATGGCTATCGTGATGCTGCTGACAGGTTTTCTCTTCTCGGCTGTTGCAGGTTATATGGCGGGGCTGGTTGGCTCATCCAACAATCCGATATCAGGCGTGACTATCGCGACGGTGCTGGTCTCCGCACTGCTACTGCTTTTTCTTATGGGCAAAGAGGCGGCGAACGGGCCACCGGCAGCAATTATAATCGGCGGTGTCGTCTGCTGCGCGGCGGCAATAGCGGGTGACAATATGCAGGATTTGAAGACGGGCTATATTTTAAAGAACACGCCGTGGAAACAGCAGGTGGCACAAATGATAGGGACGGTATCGGCTGCCTTTGTTATGGCACCTGTGCTGATGCTACTTTACAAGGCCTACGGCTTTGCCGGACACAGCTCAGCCAAAGAAGGCGCCCTGGCGGCACCACAGGCAAATCTGATGGCTGCCGTCGCAAAACAGGTTTTCGAAGGAAATGTACCGTGGCTGTTCGTCTCGATAGGAATGGGTTTCGCCGTTGCTGTAATAATACTCGATGAGATTCTTGTCAGAAGAGGCGGCTCGTTTCGCACGCCGGTACTTGCTGTCGCCATCGGGATATACCTGCCGCTTGAGTTAGAGACACCTATTCTTATCGGCGGGATTATCAGCTACCTTATTCACAGATACCACAGGAAGAAAAGGACGGAAAAGAAAATAGTACAGGAAGGTGACAAGAGAGGACTGCTGCTTGCCTCGGGGCTTATAACGGGCGAGGCGCTGTTGGGTGTCCTAATCGCAATACCAATCGTATTGAAGAGACCTCTGGCCCTGATGAAAGAACCCATAGGGGCGTGGCCGGGAATAATCCTGCTTTTCCTGATTGCGGTATGGCTTTATAAAGTCGGCCTGGGACCAAAAGC
>Ga0307434_1000743_pt1 | contig 20042 bp, 18 predicted proteins | sample SalMarWE160220MG_FD_202156 | JGI IMG/M metagenome (GOLD analysis project Ga0307434, IMG submission 202156) | Salt marsh sediment microbial communities from the Plum Island Ecosystem LTER, Massachusetts, United States - WE1603-220 | ecosystem: Environmental > Aquatic > Marine > Intertidal zone >... | reverse complement strand
CCGCCTGTATGCGTAAGCTTCTGGTTATTTTGAATACAATGATAAGGGACCAAAGTTTATGGACTCCAAGAAAAATTCTAAAAAATACTTGAAATCTAACACAGCCGCTCTGTGGTGAAATAATTATATCCTTTCCCGACAAACCCGCAATTGTTTCATTTTTTTAAATCCGAGTTAATCCGCGAAATTTGTGGAATCCGCGGTTAAATAATTATTTTTTTCGCTAACTTTATAAAAGGTTCGTAGTCCTTTTGTTTAAACAAAAGGACTAGAAGCATCTTTTTGCTGGCTTATAGATATAAGCGATTGTATTGCTTATGTGGTCGAATAAAAATCTTTGTTGAAAGTTTGTTATTAATTTTGCTGGCTTAAGGGAATGAAAGCGATAAATCGCTTTCGTGGACGAATAAAAAACCTTCGCTGAAAGTATTTTATTAATTTTGCTGACTGAGTATAAAGAATGCTAAAGCGTTCTTGTGGACGATTGAAATTTGCGGTTAATACTCGTATTAAAGAGCAAATTGGAAGGAGTACGCCCAAGTCAGCTAAATAAATCCGTGTAAATCTGTGAAATCCGTGTCTAAAAAATTAGTGTCTTTTCGTGGCTATTTTTTTCTCGACGAAGTTGAGGATTTTTTCTGCTGCCATTTTAATATCATCGGTTTCCGGCAGAAATCCAATTATCATCTCCAGATAGCCTTTCTGCTTCAGCCGTTCGAAGACGGGCTGAAAATTCAAATCATAGACCCAGCTCAATTGGCACAGCTTCATATCGTTCCAGTTCTGCAGCTCGTTATAATCTACCCGCCGGCCTGCCAAAATATCCTGCAGGACCTTTTTTGTATAACCCGGTTTATTCGGCAGCTCAATCTCAAGCTTGAAAGCTTCGGGGTCCTGCTCATACTGTTTGTAGTATTTTGCGACTATGTAATATATATCGAGCTTATCGGCGTCGCGCAGCAGTTTGCTAAACAACAGCAGGTCGCCATCGAGACCTGGCGGCAGCTCTTTTAAATTGTGATATTCGATTGCCTTTTCGATGAGCTGGCTTTTTTCTGCAGGGATTTCGGCTAATACTTTTTCTTTGCGTAAAATCTCCACGCCGAAAACAGCGTGGTTGATGCTTGTTGAATCTTTGTATGTACGGTAGGTTTTGAACTGCTCGAATCTGCCTATATCGTGAAGAAGTGCAATCAGGTGAGCTGTTTGTTTTATATCATCCGGCAGGTTCAGCTTTTCGGTTAGAAGCTGTGTCTCGTCGCAGACCCTTCTGCTGTGGTCGTCCTTGAGCTTGATGTTGGCGTTGACAAAATCGTCGTCGCCGTAAAAGGCGGCTACGTAATCGTCAAACCATTTTTGAAATTTTTCGTTATTGAGCTTCTGCTGTTCCATAAAAGTTAAAATTTCACTATTTAGAAACATTCTTTATAACAGGTTTTTGCTAAAATTTCCACATTTGTATTCAAAAATTATTCTCAGCAGCTATAATAAGCGCTCCAAATTGATTTTAGAAATTATTTTGCAGGGGACTTAATATGCCTACGGTTAAGGATGTTATTGTCAAGAAGCCGAGCGAGCAGGAAACGGCGGAATGCAGGGAGTGGCCGATATGGACGTGTGAGCCGAGCACATTCGAGTGGGCCTATACGCAGAAGGAGACCTGCCTGATACTCGAAGGTGATGTGACTGTTTCGGATGGTGAAAATTCGGTGAGTTTCGGGCCGGGCGATCTGGTGGTTTTTCCCGTGGACCTCGAATGCACCTGGCAGGTAAAAAAACCGGTTCGAAAGCATTACAACTTCGAGTAACATTAGAAATTAAAAGCAGGCAGTAAAAACAGCTCTGTTTAAAAGTTACCATTGTGCTTCTTCGTATGGGCCGATTGGTTTTGTGGGGCGGTCGGAAGGACGGGATTTGAGGATGGCTTCGGCTATGGCTATGTCACCGCCTGATGTGATTTTGATATTCGATGAATCGGTCTCAATCACCGATATCTTATGCCCCAAAGCTTCAAGGAGCATTGCGTCGTCGCTGATTTTGCTGCTGTCAAGATTCTTCAGATTTTTGTAGGCGTCTTTTAGAAGTTTTACATCGAATACCTGGGGAGTCTGGCCTTCATAAAGATTGGTTCTGTCAACGGTCTCGATGATTGAGCCGTTTTGTACTTTTTTTAATGTTGCGACGACTGGCGCAGCAAGAATAGCCGCTCCGGATTTTTGGGCGGCTGTGATGCAATCGTCGAGCCATTGCTTTTTAACACAGCAGCGTACTGCATCGTGGACGGCTACAAGGTCGATGTCGTCTTTGATAAGCTCAAGCGCTTTTTGGACGGTTTCGAAACGTTCCGTGCCGCCGAAATATGTTTTGACATTGAAGAATTTAAGGTTTGCGCCCCATTTAATCTGCACCATCTCCTCATCTTCCGGCTGAATCGCCAGAAGAATCTGTTTGACGTCATCGCGGTTGTCGAACAGCTCGATGCTTCTTACAAAGACGGCTCTGCCCGCTACATCGACGAAGGGTTTTTTTCTTTTGCCGGGGAACCTGCTGCTTGAGCCGGCTGCACAGATAATCGCTGCAATATTTTTCGCCATTTTAAACAATCCAAAATAAAATATTAAAATTCGATACCCTGTCTGGCGCGGATTCCTTTGTCAAAAGGATGCTTTATATTTTTCATTTCCGTTACCAAATCGGCCATTTCGATTAGTTCGTCGGTGGCACCCCGGCCTGTCATTACGAGCTCGACTCTGGAGTCTTTTCTGTTGATAATGTCCCTGATATCTTCAAGTTTTGCCAGGTTTTTTGAAAGACAAAATACAATCTCATCGAGTATAATTACGTCGTAGAATCTTTTTTCGGCGGTCTCAGCAATACGTTTAAGAACGTCTGCGATTGCGGTTTTGGTTTCGGCGATTTTTTCTTTGTCGTTTAGCGAATTTGCATCCCAGCTTACATCCCAGCTTACATCGAGACATTCGACTCTTATTCTGACGGCACCGAGCCTGAGGGCAAATCGCTCGCCGATATCGAGAGATGGAGGCTTGAGGAACTGGTATATTAAGACCTTATTGTTCTGGCCTGCAGCTCGCAAGGCGAGGCCGAAAGCAGCGGTCGTTTTGCCCTTGCCGAGGCCAGTATAAATCTGTACGAGTCCTTTCTCAAGCATAGAGCTTATAATAAGGCTAAAAACCGGAATTTGGAATCAAAAATTATTGATGTTTGAAAAATAAAAGGAACAAACAGGTTGTCACTCCCGCGCAGGCAGGAGTCCAGAAAACACTGAGTAAACTGCCGGATTCCCGCTCCCCGCCTTCGCGGGGACAAGCTTCGCGGGAATGACATCATTACTTTATTTTCGTGGAAATATTCCATTTAATAATGGAAGGTCGATAAATACATCGATCCTGATAGGAAATAGGCAATTGTTATTGGAGTAAGTTTAAGTTTCAATGCTGGTGAAGCAAGCAATTTCATATCAGCGATGAACAAGAAATTTGGTCTTGGTGGACTTGCTTTGATACGCAGAAAACGCTAAACTTTCTGTGATTTTACCAAAGGTGAATACGAGGCCTGCACAATAGTGCAGGCCTCGCTGTTTTAAATAGAAGAATTTCTTTTGATATGAAAACAGATTCAAGAGAGAGGAAAATAAAGCCTGGACTCTATATGGATTGCTATATAGTTACAGCCTGGAGTCTTTGGATGGTGTCAATCTCGCTTGAGCCCTGCTCGCCGGGCCTGAAAGGTAAAGGCTCGGCAAACTGAACGGCTATCTGGCTGAGAAAATTGTTCACTTTATCGACACGACAAACGCTGCCGGAGCGTGTGAAATTTGCAAGGTTAAAGCTGCTGTCGGAGCTGAAGCAGGGCACGCTGAAGCGGGCTGTTATGGACTGGCCCAGGTATGGACAGTCCTGGTCCGGGAAACAGGTAAATGCTGCAGCGTTGCTGTTTACGTCAACCATCTGTCCCTGACACAGGATTTCGTTGAAATCCTCGGCAAACCACACCGGCCAATGATAACGAAGTCTTCTTTCTTTTCTTCGCTCGCTATTCTGTTCCATCATAAAATAACTCCCTAAAAAAGTCAGCTTTATATTCGAAAATCGTCCAGTAAGAAGGCTTACTTTACGAGAGATTTCAGAAGAAAAGAGTTGTATTGGGGCCGGTGCTTCAGAATGGCCTGCAGGCGGCGATTATATAACGGCAGAGCGGTAAATCTTTTTAACTCTTTTTAAGGTTTTTCCGCCTTGTTCCTATAATCAGGCAGGGTTAGATACTTAAAACAGACTTTCGGTTCGGGAAAGAAAAGGGTATTAGCGTGTTTTTTTTCTGTTCTTAGCGCAGAATTCGCCCATCAGCTTCATCGCCTTGTTGAGCTTGTCGGCTGAGCCGTCCATTTTCGCAAAGGCATCGACAAGCTCCATTAGTTCGGGTGCCGGCTCGACGAAACCGTATCTATGTGCGGTGTTCAGGATAGCTGCGTCAAGTCCGCACTCCATAGCCTTTGCCGTGTAAGCCCTGCAGATACCGATTCTTCGGCCTGGAAGCTCGCGAACGCTGTTGCTGACGCCGAGAGAAAAATGTGCTTTTTTCATTCTGCGGTCATTTTTAATTCTTTTGATGGTCTCAAAGGCGCGATACGTATAACCCGGCACATCCGGTGCCATCGGCATATCTATAGCTAATGGAAAGACGGTGGAATCAAAGAAAATCTCGTCAGGATTAAAACCATATTTATCTACGGCTGATTCGAAGAGCCTTTTGGCAAGTGAGAAGAGCTCATCAATGGAGTGTGAGCCGCCCGGGCCGGTCGGCTTTTCCTCGCTTACCAACAGCCCGATGAATCCGAAATCGTAATCCTTTTTCAATGCAAACATTTTAGCCATCGTATAGACCTTGATGGAGTTCAAAAGCGGTTTGCCGACAGGTTTGTCTGTGTTATACCATTCCTTCAGGCCGGCGAGCAGGACGTCGTCATTGCTGCTATCCACGCAGATGGGGATACCATTGCCCCATTTCCGTACGAGCCTGACATATTCTCTCATCATATCGACAGCGAGCTGCGGGTCATCTTCACCGAAGGCGTCGAGATTGACCTCGATATAGTCGGCACCTTCTTCAACCTGTGATTCAATCAGTGCGCGGATATAATTCAATGGGCCGGACTCTTTTGTATATGCATCGGGGCCGAGCTCAGCCAACAGCTTCATTACGCGACCGGTCTTCGGTATCGATGCATGAACGACCTCACCGATATAGATTACAGGATTCTTCATCGTATGGTCTCTGGCGAACAGGTAATTTAGAACCGAGGCTGTATGTTCCAGGTCAGGCTTGCGTGGTTTGTTAATAGTTTCCCGCAGAATGTCTATTCCGTTTTTTTCAGCAGCGGCAGCCTCATATACAGACTCGCCGACGCAAATCCGGTCAAGATTGTTGCCGCAGTAACCGTCAACTGTTGCATCTCCGCAGGGGACATTATCGAGTCCCTTTTCGCAGCCTCCAATCGTACAATATCCGAAATTCTCAGGCAGATAACAATCGCCGCACTCCTGACAATCGAACATCAGGTATTTAACATACTTCTCGGATGCGTTAAATGATTTATAAAAGAAGCCTGAGCCTTTCCTTGTTCCGAGGGCAGACATTAGCGCCCTGAAAGCTCTAAAGCCTCTGTAACGGTTATCGAGAATCGTGCGGTGCAGAAGATTAAAGAAGCGGTTTCTGAACTTTTTTCGATATTTATTGAGCTGTACTCTGTATCCGGAATCGTCATAGAGATAGAATCCGTTTTGTTTCGGCCAGTAGAGGTTGTCTTTGAACTGCTGCCAGCCGTCGCCGATTTCGTTCGCTCTTTGCAGTATTTTTGTGAAGGTGTCGAAATTGCTGACGCCGCCGATATCGACGCCGGCAGCACCGAGGGCCTTGTACATCGCCACCTGCTGTGCGGCACGCTCAATGTGGTCGTCGAGAGTTTCCGAATATAGTTTTGAGAGCAGCTCGTCGCTTACGAAGCAGCCCATCAGCTTGATGTCGTGCATTAATCTCGGTGCGGCAGTGGTAGTGCTCAAAAGATATACATTGCCGATAACGGGGATGTCGATTTTGTTTTCCTTCAGGTATGTGAACAGGGCTTTCGATTTTTTCCAGTCCCAGCCCATCTGTGTTATGAAAAAGTCTGCACCGCACCTGATTTTCTTTTCCATTTTGTAATACTGCTGCATCTGTGAGGCTTCGGTGTATTTGAAAGGCGAAACTGCGGCGCCCGCGTAAAACTGAAAGACGTTGTCAATGTTCTCTGGTTTGGATTTGGTGTACTGCTGATTGTTAGTATATCTTATGAGGCTGAGCAGGCCCGGTGAGTCAAGCTCAAAGATTTTTTTTGCGGTTGTGGGCTTATCGCCTGTCAGTGCCAGGACGCTTTGGGTACCGGCATTTTTGAATCCCATAAGAGAGCTTAGAATTGAGATGCTGTTCTGGTCCTTGCAGGTGATATGAGGTACAAAATCAAGCCCGCAGAGCAAATCTTTTTTCTGCAGCTGACGGAGCACTTCGGCAGGCTCTATGTTGGCTACGCCCGACGGGTTTTGAGGACTTGTTATTGCGACGAAGTCGAATCCTGCAGGTATTGCGGAGTCGGCAGCTTTCTTGTAATCCTGTAAGAAGTTCTTTATTGGTGTGAAATTGAATCCCGGCCCGGCAGCCAGCTCTGCCAGTACGACAAAGCTTTGTCTGCTTTTGAGATTTTTGCTCAGCCTTTTCTGGTCGCTTCTCAAATAAAACTCCTTTCAGAATCTTGAAATACTAATTTTTATCATAGCTGTAAAATATACTCTGCTGATTGAAGCGAAAGCCTGCCTGGTTTTGTGCAGATTGTATAATCTGAAAGCTGAAAGCTCAATATCTATTTATGGCCTTTTATGACAAAGACTTACGTGGTTTCGGCCGGCTGTTTAACTAAAACTTTGATATATGGGAGCTTAAGGGAATAAGTTTGATAGCTATCAAACATTGTGGATAACCTGTTGAAAACCTAAAGTATCTTCCCTAATTTATCTTAAAAGACCTAAGAGTATCTTCTTGAGCAGGTTTATCTACTTATTTCGATTATCTTTCATCGTTTTCTACATTTTTTGCTAAAAACGTATATGTACTTGTAATTAAAGGGCTTACGCTCAGGCTGCGAGCCGGCCAACAAGGTTAGCTTTGTAAGGTGTCGGCTTAGCCGAAAGAAGCTCATGGGTAATAAAAATATGGTTATCGGATACCATAAAATTTTCACATTCGTGGATAATTTGAAAATCAGGTATAAAATTCGCTGTGAGCCGTCCAGAAGATACCTCCGTAGAGGCCAAAAAAAACGCTATTTTCGATAACTCGTAAAAACCTTATATTATTATCAAAAAGAGACATCCAGGGACTCTTATTTCACGCGCCACTCGAAAATCCCTGCCGAGAAACCCTGCTGCATCTGCAGCTCAATGCGAAGGGCGTCAGTTTTGACCGTTTCGAATATAATCCTGTTCAATTTATCCTTTTCGAGCCTGAAACCGTCGGGCGCCCAGACAGTCCTCCATTCGCTGCCTTTTCTGTATTGAATTTTGAAGCTTTCCGGCCGGCGATTTTCTTCGTCCCCGAGCCAGTAAATATCCACGATGCTCGGCTCATAAACTTTTCCAAAATCATACTGCAGCCACTCGGTTGTGCCTTTTTTGGGCAGGAAGGTGAAGACTGGAAACGATGTGTCAGAGGAGCTTGTCGGGACAAGGCCGTCATTGACAGCCTCTATGCCTATTCCTTTTTCGGATGCGCTTACCATGCTGGTCTCGGCGATGGAGGGCAAGCCGGCGGGCTCTACTGCGTTTTCATCCCTGGCGAGCCATACGGCCATTTCGCCGCGGCCTCTGTGTGACCAGGCGTAATACGGTATGGCCTGAAAATTTTTCCTTTCCTTAACGATGGTTTGCTCGTCGTCTGTTTTTTCAAGGCGATATGCCTGGGCAATGCCTTTTATAACCGTGAGGCCGTTTAGAAGTGCCGGGCGAAATTGGGCTTCAAGGTTTGCCGTATCTTCCAGCAGCAGGTTCAGGACACGGCCGTCCTCCACATCGGGCGCTTCCATACAGTAAACAATTGGCCCTCGCTGCAGAGCGACGCGGCCTTTATCCTCTGCAACTTTTTCGTTAGCGAGCAGGCGTCTGACAGGCATCGGGAGATTGAATTCAATTACGTCACCTTTTTCCCAGCGAAGATTAATACGTGCAAAACCCTTATCCATATCGAAAGCGACGGGGACACCATTGACCTTAAGGTTTACCTGCTCATCATTGTCCTGCATAAAACTGTACAAGTCGCTCGGCAGCGGTTTGTTTCGCGACCAGCAGGGTATTCGAATGCACATTGTAAAAGTTGCCGACCTTTCCGGCTCGACCATAATCCTGACCGCACCATCCCAGGGGTAATTTGTGAGCTGCTTTATCTGCACTTTTCTGCCGCCAAGCTCAACGGTTGTCTGGCTCGTAACGAAGAGATTTACGTAAAATTCATCGCCGCGCTTCGCATAGACATAGCCCGGAAGTGATGCCATAAACCGCGTAATATTACCCGGACAGCAGGCGCATACGAACCACTCACTTCGAGCGTGCTGACCTCGTGAGGCAAGTGCGTTGGGGTAGAAAAACAAACTGCCATCCATCGAGACGCCTGAGATTAGCGCGTTATAAAGCGTTCTCTCAAGGACATCGATATATTTGGCGTCAGCGTGGAGCAGAAACATCCTCTGATTCCAGAAGACGTTTGCTATTGATGCGCACGTTTCGCAATATGCGCTCATATTCGGCAAATCATAGTTCGGGCCGAATCCCTCTATCGAGGGGTCCGAACCCAGGCCGCCCGTCACGTAAAGTTTTTTTCCGACGACGTTGTCCCAGAGCTCATCGAGCGCCCTTACATAATTTCTGTCGGAAGTCAATGCTGCGACATCGGCCATTGCTGAATACATATAGCCTGCCCGGACGGCGTGACCTACAGCCTCGTTCTGGTCAACGACCCTTTTATGCGTCTGCGAATATTCCTCGCCGCCGGGACCGCGAGTATCAAGAAAGAATTTGGCGAGGTTTAGATATTTTTCCTGTCCTGTTGCCTCGTAAAGCTTTACAAGGCCGAGCTCTATTTCCTGGTGTCCCGGTGCGGTTTCATTTTTGCCGGGCCCAAAGACCTCGCACAACAACTCGGCGTTTTTTATCGCAACATCAAGCAGGTTGCGCTTGCCGGTAGCATAAAAATGTGCGGTAGCTGCCTCGTACAGATGCCCCATATTGTAAAGCTCGTGGCTGTGGCCTGACAGGTTAGCCCATCGTTCATCACCCAGTCGCCTCATCAAAGTCCGGGATTTGTTCGTTCTTGCGGTGTACAGGTATCCGTCATTTTCCTGGGCGGCAGCAATCAGTTTGATAAGGGCGTCAACATAATTGTCAAGCGCAGGGTCGGGGTGGACACTCAGGGAATAGCTCGCACCTTCGATAATCTTATATACATCCGTATCATCAAATGGATAAACGCCTTTGTGTTCGCCTTCTTTTAAGCCTCCCGCTATTGCGAAATTATCTATACGTCCGGTTTCCTGACATTTTTTGAACGCCGCAGGTATGGTGACTTTTCTGTTTGTTTCTATTCGGCGTGACCAGAAGTCGTCGCTTATTTTAACATCTGTAAAAGGTACCGGTTTCATTTTTTCGTCAGCTTCACTAATAGCCTTTTTCTTTCCACAGCCGTTCAAAATGACAACTGAAGTAAAGGCAAAAATTCCCACGCTCAAAACTTTGAATAAAATACCCTCTTTCATATTCCAATCCTTCTTATCTGTTTTTGCTGCTTTGTTCCTGACCTGTTTTTTTATCATAAAGGATAAAAAACAACAAGCGTAAAGGCGCACTTTGAGCACCGAAGCTGAGAAATCACTTCTGCTCAAATGGGGCTATTTTCTCTTTTAACTGCTGACACGCCGTCTTCGGATTCTCGGCGGCAGTAACAGCCCTGCAGACCGCTATCGCTTTCGCACCGGCCTTTAATACCTCTTCGACGTTCCCGATGTCTATACCGCCGATAGCAACGTGGCCAATACCGGTTCCCTGGAGCATCTTAATGCCCTGTGAAACGTAATCCAGACCTACCGCCTCTGCGGTCGGCTTGGTCGGTGTCGAGTGTACAGGGCCGAGACTTATGTAATTAACACCTTCATCAATAGCTGCTTTTAATTGCTTAGGCGAATGTGTGCTTTTGCCGATTATCAATGGCCTGGCTGCGAGCTTTCGTGCTGCGTGAGGCGGCAAATCATTCTGGCCGAGATGAACGCCGTCGGCGCCTGCTGCTGCCGCAACGTCGGCCCTGTCGTTTACGATGCTGAGCGTGCCGCCGTCGCTGCAGATTTTGACGAACTCGGCAGCCATCGCGTATAGTTTGTCATCCTCAATGGATTTTGCTCTGAGCTGAATGCAGTCGGCGCCGCCTGCGGCACAGCTCTGCGTCAAAGCAAAAACCTCAGCAGGCAGGTTGCTTGTAATAACAATATATAGACGAACTTTTCTGAATTTTTCTGCTGCATCACCGAACAGGACTATATCTTTCTCGAGGCTGTAAGAGCTGTACCGCAAATCCTCGATTCCTGCTGCCACTGCCGAATCAATCGGTGAAATTGTCTCGGCTAATACCCGCAGGGCTTCTGCAAGCCGTCTGCAGGCGGCGGTGAAGCTATCTTTTAAGTCGGCTCTTCGAAGCTGGCTATCGACGACCTGTCCGATGCCGACATCGCCGGCTGTATCCCTGCTCGAAATAAGGCCAATTGCATCCAACCGGCCGACGGCGGCGCAAAGCTGATGACGAAGCTGCTTCGCCCTCGCAGTTAGAGGGCTGGAATCCAGATAAAATCTGCAGTACTCTTCGATGAGACGAGCCGCTTCCCTTGCCCTGTTGAAATTGGCGTCAATAATTCTGTAGGTAGCCCTTTCCATAACGAAAATGATTATACCCCCCTGGTATGCTGTTGAGTAGTTAAAAAGTCAACGCTGATAAGCGATGCGCTCTTTTAGAAATAAATACTCAAGAGAGCTTAGTGAGAGGAGCAAAAGCAGCATTAAAAACGGAGTCGTTCTCCTCCGTAACGACTCCGTACATTTTTCTAACAGGGCCGGCAAGCCAGCCCTGTTTGTTCCTGAAATTGGGCGGGAATCATCCTCCTCCAAATTCGGTACTTTTTGGACGGCCGCCCAATATCATAGACCAAAGAGCCAAAAAGTAGTAATGTGCAAAAGGTATGCCAACAGGAGCTTGCGCTGTCAAAACTTTCTGACAAAGTTACTTAACAACCTGAAGACCAAATATTTATATTTATATGTATAATTGAAGCTTCAGAATGATGCAGATGACGTATTTTAACAGCATGTTGTTTTTTGGCAACACAGCTTCTTATTAATCAATTTAAGTTTACATATATGGGACTTAAAAAATAGCTATCAGTGCTTTTTCATCACCCGTTTATAAAAATCAACACTCTCGTAAATAAAAATAAACACAGCTACCGTTTTACAGATGCTTTTTACAGTCCCCAGGCTTTGGTGAAGGCTTTGAAGCTGCGGTCGTATGTTTTTTCTATTTTCTCGGGGAAACAGCAGGCAGGAAGCTCTTTTGCAGACAAATGAAACTGCAGACATTCGCAGCAAAGACCTTTTTTGCCGCAGCCTGGATATGAACAGTTACAGCTTTTTAAGTTCTTTTGCTTGTTGCATTCCATATTTTCAGATACTCCTATTTGATATTAGGGATTTATTGCATTATCTTATAGACTTCGTTTCCACATTCGGCGCATATCCAGTTTTTGTTCATTTTTTTTGCTGATTTGAGCCAGAAAAAAAACCAGATGCCTGCTGTCAGTACGGTTAAAACAGAATTAAGTATGATGCTGGTTTTCTTTCGCCATACGACTACCTGCTTCAGACACCTGCCGCAGTAACCTTCCATATACTAATATTTATACAAGCTTAACATATTTGTTCGACGGCATTGAAGATTAGTAAATAATATGCTCGTCGCTTTTATAAGGATGAGCATAACCGAATTTTAAGCGAAGTGCAATTCGAGAATGTCTTTGTCGTTAAGGACGTGGTCTTTCGGAGCGTTCTGTCCGTCGTAAACACCCGTCCCCCATATTCTTGCGGAGCTGAATTTTTCTGCGAGCTCACGGTGAATGGCGTTGGCGAGGTCCATAACGGTAGAGCCTGCCGGCAGAGTGAAAGGTTCGGTCAAATCCGCTTTTTTGCCGGGCCGTTTGGTATAAACTCGAATGATATTCGAGAGTTTAAAAAGTTGTTGCGCAAGTGAGTCAATACCTTCGTGTGTTTCGATTGAGGTGGCAATGACAGGTAAGCTGTGTTTGGAGATTTTTTTTGTTTTTTCGAGGGCATCTGGTTTTGCAATGTCGGCTTTCGTGCAGAGATAGAAAGCGGATTTGCCGAAGCGGTTACCGACTGAATCGGTTGCGGGAGTATTTTCGTCAATGAGCAGGTTTCTCGATTCGAGAAAATCGAGCAGGATGTTCAACTGCTTTTCGATGTTTTCCGAGAGGTCGATGACGATTGCGATAAGGTTGCAGTTTCGGTAAACTCCGACCTGGCCCGGCGTTACAAAATCTGCTGTAACAGGGGGGGTGTCGATAAGCTGAATCTGGATGTCCTCGAAGCGGACCATTCCCGGGACGGGGGCGTTTGTGGCGTATGGGAAATCCGCGACGTTGACTTTGGCATTGGTCAGGCTTGCGACGATTGAGCTTTTTCCGCTGTTCGGAGTACCTATCAGGGAAATCTGGGCGGCGCCTGTTTTGGGGATATAGAAGATGTCTGTAGTTTTTGCTGTGCCTGTTTTTTGTGTAGCGGCTTCTTTGAGTTTCGATAGTTTTCTTCGCAGGTCGGCCTTCAGGTGGTCGGTGCCCTTGTGCTTGGGCATAACGGCGAGCATACGCTCGACAGCGAGGATTTTTTCCTCGTTGGTGACCGCTTCGCGGTACCACTTTTCAGCCTTAAAATATTCCGGTGTTAAATTCGCAGGCATTTTTTTTAACCGCGGATACCTTGGGTACAAGTTATACTGATTTCACGAATTAAAATACTTATTTAACCGCGGATTAACGCGGATTTTCACGGATTATGTTATTTTTTTAACCGCGGATTACGTGGATTTTCACGGATTATTAATTATTCGTTTCATTTTTTTCATAATCTTTATTCAGCGACTTTTTCGGCGACCATATCTCCTACCTGCGTTGTTGAATATCCCATTTTTCCTGCGGCGAGGGATTTTAACTTATTTGCGGTTACAAATTTGACTGAATCTTCAACCTTTTTCGCAGCTTCGTCCTCGCCGAGCGTTTCGAGCATCATCTGCATAGCACAAATGGCAGCGAGAGGATTGATTACCCCCTTGCCTGTATATTTGGGAGCGGAGCCGCCGATGGGCTCGAACATACTGACGCCTTCGGGGTTGATGTTTCCGCCTGCGGCGATGCCCATACCGCCCTGAGTTATTGCGCCGAGGTCGGTTATGATGTCACCGAACATATTGCCTGTCACCAGCACGTCGAACCATTCGGGATTTTTGACCATCCACATACAGCAGGCATCGACGTGATAATAGTCTCTTCTGATATCGGGGTAATCTTTTTTGCCCATTTCGTGAAAGGCCCTTTCCCAGAGGTCGTAAACAAAGGTAAGGACGTTTGTTTTTCCGACAAGGCCGAGGGTATTTTCGTTACTTAGGCCGCGAGCTTTTTTACCGCGTTTTTTTGCGTACTCGAAGGCGTACCGCAGACAGCGGTCAACCTGGAAACGGTTATAGACCGAGGTTTGTATCGCTACCTCGTTCGGCGTTCCTTTCATACTGAATCCGCCGGTGCCGGTGTAAAGGTCACCTGTGTTTTCGCGGACGACGACGTAATCGATGTGCTCAGGGCCTTTGTCCTTTAGAGGACACTCGACGCCGGGATAGAGCTTTACCGGACGAAGATTTATGTACTGGTCGAGCTCGAAACGGGCCTTTAGCAGTATTCCCTTTTCGAGTATGCCGGGCTTTACGTCAGGATGGCCGATAGCGCCGAGTAATATCGCATCGAAACTTCTCAGCTCTTCGATAGCGCTGTCGGGCAGAGTTTCGCCAGTACGCATATACCTTTCTCCGCCGAAATCGAAGTCGGTTAAATCTACTTTGAAATTGAATTTGTCTGCAGCGGTTTTTAATACCTTGACAGCCTCAACAGCCACTTCGGGCCCTGTTCCGTCACCGCCGATTACCGCAATTTTGTACGTCTTCGCCATTTAATTTCTCCTTCTAACAATCTTGTATCATTGTGTTGCAGTCTATTCTACCTTTTTAATTTATGTTTTCTATTGCGTCTCTAAAAACATCACATTAAACAGTCTGTTTGTTCATTACTGGTCAACTGTGAAAACCACAGCTCGCCGCGCTTTGCATGCTTTCTCAAAGAATTTTCGTGTATCTTCGAAGTATGACCATGTGTATTCAAAATCAACTTCATCAAGAGGGCCATCATATTCCGTTAGGTCGAAGAATAGGAATTTCTTTTTCAAACCAAAATATTTCTTTCGGAACCACTTTTGTTCTATTGGCTTTAATGCCTCATATACTTCCTTAACTTCATCAGGAGTCAGGAAAGAGAATATGTAATCATCTCCTCGATAAAGTTGCTTTCCGCCAAGCACGCATTTTTCCAAAATTGACTTACCTTTGCATACCAGTGTTCCGTCGGTAAGGCATCGATGCATAGCGTCCCACGCCTTGTCTGTTTCCTGTAGCCATTGCTCATCCCATCGCTGCTCGATATCTTCCTGGATGACCTCTCTCACTTCCACGTCGCCATTGGCACCGATGAGCTTCTTAACGTCATCTTCTGTTAAAGCAAAATATACTCCTCGGCACGCCACTTTTGTTCTCCTTGTCGTGGAGGTTATTTTATTTTCTTTTTTATATGTTCCAAGAGTCCGCCGGCGTTTATGATTTCCAAAGCGAAATCGGGGAGCGGATTAAAGCTGATATCCATACCAGTTTTTTTGTTTTTTACAAGTCCGTTTTTGAAATCGATTTCCATCTCGTCGCCATTGCTGATTTTATCGAGAGCATCTGCGGATTCGATGATGTAGAAGCCGTTATTGATTGCGTTGCGGTAGAAGATTCTTGCGAAGCTCTTTGCAATTACGGTTTTAACGCCTACGCCCCTTATTGCCCAGACGGCGTGCTCACGGCTTGAGCCGCAGCCGAAATCCTCGCCGGCGACAATTACGTCACCAGCCTTTACCTTTTTGACAAAATCAGCATCCAAATCTTCAAGACAGTGCCTGGACAGCTCAGCTTCGTTATCAGTATTGAGATAACGAGCAGGTATAATCTCATCGGTATTAATATGGTCTCTTTTATAAATATGTGCCTTTGACATAAAAAGCCTTTCTTTGAACTTCCAACATTCAACGTTGAACGTTCAACGTTTAGTGTTCGACGTTAAATATATTTTCTGCAATCTGTTAATTTTCCTTCGATAGCGGTTGCGGCGGCGGTTGCGGGGCTGGCGAGGTACACTTCGCTCTTTGGATGGCCCATTCTGCCGACAAAGTTTCTGTTTGTTGTGCTGACGCACTTTTCACCTTCAGCTAAGACTCCCATAAAACCGCCGAGACACGCACCACAGGTGGGAGCTGCAATTACACAGCCGGCATCATAGAAGATATCGAACAGGCCTTCGTCTTTTGCCTGCTTCCAGATTACCGGTGTTGCGGGGACGATTATCGTTCTGATGGCGACCTGCTTTGCTTTCATAATGTTCGCAGCAATTCTTAAATCCTCGATTCGGCCGTTAGTGCAGGAACCGATGTAGGCCTGGTCCATTTTTTTACCGGCACAATCGCTTATGGGGACGGCATTGCTCGGCAGGTGAGGCAGGGCGACCATCGGCTCTAAGCTGGAACAATCGATTTCGAGTGTCGATTCATATTCAGCGTCGGCATCGGATTCGAAGTGCGTGTAGTATTTATGTTCCTTTAGATGCTCGTCGAGGTATTGCTTGGTTATCTCATCGAAACCGATGATGCCTGATTTCGCACCGGCCTCAATGGCCATATTTGTTATAGTCATTCTTGCTTCCATAGACATACCGGAAAGAGCAGGGCCTGTAAATTCCATAGCCTTATACAAGGCGCCATCGACGCCGATTTTACCGATTACGGCCAGTATCACATCCTTGCTGTAAACGCCTTTTGGCAATTTCCCATTGAGGACAAATTTCATCGAGGCAGGGACCTTAAACCAGAGTTTGCCTGTTGCGATTGCAGCGGCCGTATCCGTCGAGCCGACACCGGTAGAAAAGGCTGCGAATGCGCCGTAAGTGCAGGTATGCGAATCCGGCCCGATGATAACTTCACCCGGTCTGATATGTCCCTGCTCGGGCAGCAGTGCGTGGCAGACGCCGGCACGGCCGAGCTTGTAATAGTATTTTATCTCGTGTCGCCTTGCCCATTCGTCGAGTCTTTTGTGGAGCTCGGCGCTTTTGATATCCTTTGCAGGCTGAAAATGGTCGGGTGTAACAACAATTTTTTCGGTGTCGAATACTTTGTCGATGCCTTTTTCGGCGAGCATAGAAATGGCGGCGGGTGTGGTGACATCGTGACACATAACTATATCGATTTTTGCATCTATGAGCGTGCCGGGTGAGAGTTTTTCCAGCCCTGCTGCTTTAGCTAATATCTTTTCTGTTATTGTCATAGCCATCTTATTTAGGTATCCTTTCAACAATCAAAATAACTTAGATTTTCTAAAATCCGAAATACCTATGCCGTTTTCATATTTTATCTTTTACGTTTGTATCTGTTTTTTCCTTTTTCCTGGAGAGCATTCTGTTTATGGCGTCAACGTACGCCTTCGCGGAAGCCTCGATGATGTCTGTTGAGACGCCCCGGCCGATAAAGATTCTGCCGTCGTCTTTTATTTTAACGGTGGCTTCACCGAGTGCTTCCTTTCCGCCGGTAACAGCCCTGATAGAATAGCTTTCAAGTTGAGGTGATAATCCCGTTGCCTTTCTTATAGCCTCATAAGCGGCGTCAACCGGGCCATCGCCAAAGGCGGCTGCCAGCTTGATTTTGTCTTTAACCTTTATCTTGACGCTTGCTGTCGGCAGAGTCCCTGTGCCGCTGGCAACGTGCAGATATTCCAATTGATAGATATGCTCAACGACAATGTGGATTTCATCGCTGATAATCGCTGCGATGTCGTCGTCGAAGACCTCTTTTTTCTTGTCGGCGATTTCGAGAAACCTGTTGTAGGCCTGCTCGAGCTCGGCTTCTTTTAATTTAAAACCGAGCTGTTTGCACCTGTCCTTGAATCCGTGTCTGCCTGTGTGTCTGCCGAGCACCATTCGCGAGCCGGACAGGCCGATTGTCTCCGGCTTCATAATTTCATAAGTCAGCTTTTGTTTCAGGACGCCATCGACGTGGACGCCTGATTCGTGAGCGAAGGCGTTGGCACCGACGATGGCCTTGTTCGGCTGAATGACGAAGCCGGTCAGTCTCGATACGAGCTGGCTTGTGCGGTGAATCTCTTTGGTGTTTATGTTCAGGATGGGGGATTCTGCACCCGTCTTTGAGAAGAAATCGGCTCTTGTGTGTATTGCCATAACTATTTCCTCGAGAGCGGCGTTGCCGGCACGTTCTCCGAGCCCGTTGACGGCGCATTCGATTTGTCTGGCACCATTTCTTACTCCGGTAAGCGAGTTTGCGACGGCCATACCCAAATCGTTGTGGCAGTGAGTGCTGATGATGCAGTTGTCGATGCCTGGCACCTTCTCCTTTAGCTGCGCGATTATTCGGCCGTACTCGTAAGGCAGGATGTAGCCGACGGTGTCGGGAATATTCAGCGTCGTTGCACCGGCTTCGATGGCGGCGGTCAAAACTTCAATCAAAAAGGGCATCTCGCTTCTGCAGGCGTCTTCGGGTGAGAATTCGACGTCGTCGGTGAAGCTTTTTGCCAGCTTGACAGCGGCTACAGCCATTTTCAGAACTTCATCTTGGCTCTTCTTGAGCTTGTATTTCATATGTATAGGCGAAGTTGCGATGAATGTGTGTATTCGTTTCTTTTTCGCCGGCTCGACAGCCTTTGCAGCGGCTTCGATGTCTTTATCGTTTGCTCTTGCCAGGCCTGCGATTGTCGGGCCTTTAACCTGTTCTGCGACAAGCTTCGTGGCCTCAAACTGTGCCGGCGATGAGACGGGAAAGCCCGCTTCAATAACGTCAACGCCCAGGACTGCGAGCTGTTGAGCGATTTCGAGCTTTTCATCGATTGAAAGCGAAGCGCCCGGCGACTGCTCGCCGTCCCGCAGCGTGGTATCGAAAATTATGATTTTTTCATTTTTTGTGTCAGCCATTTTTCTTACTCCAAGTTTTTTGTTAGGCAGTACTTAAAACAGTTATTATGCACGAATAGAAGCAAAAATTCTACGAATTTATGCGAAAAAAAAGAAATCGGGATACTATGTGTATGTAGAGTGTTTATTGCGCCTTGCGGCGCAAAAGGAGCAGCTCCAGAGTTGACAGCCGGGTGAATGAAGAACAAACTATGCGGTTTTGTTTCATAACTATATTATACGATACGTTCGGTTTATATCAAGTGTTTTTTTGAATTTTTGCGGGGAGGCATATTTTTAAGGACAATTGGTTCTTGAGGTTGGCTATGAGGGTTATTATAATTCGTTGAGTTTTTTAGGTTTTACGGCTGTATCGGCTTTTTTACAGGCTCGGTTGAGGAAGGAAGGATAAAAATGAAAGCAGCTCATAAGCTATTGATGGTTGTTCTGGTTTGCGGTTTTTTTGTATTTACTGGTTGTGGCCAGCAGGCTCAGGTAAAGAATGTTGAGCGGGTTTGCCTGAGCGGTCTCGATAAAACCAAGGCGGTTGCGGTATCGGAAGGAGTTCTGCGCGATATGAATTTTACGGTAACGAAGGCTGATTCTGGAGTTGGTTATGTTCAGAGCAGGCCTCTGGCAGGGGGGCAGTTATTCGAGTTCTGGCGAAAAGATAATGTGGGCTCTTTGAACACTGCCGAGGCTAATCTGCACAGCATTCGCAGGACGGTGGAACTGAGAATGGAAGAAGAGCCGCAGGAGGTTTGCATTAATTGCCGGGTCAGGGTCGAGAGACTTAGTCTGTCCGAGCCTGCAGAAAAAGAAGTCGGTATTAGATTTGACAGGATTACAGGCCAGCGGATAAGAACCTCGGTATTGAAGCTGGAACCTGAAGCCGTGCGGAAGCAGTGGATTGAGCTGGGCAACGACGAGGAGCTGGCAACTGTGATTTTACAGCAGATTGAAAAAGAGGCGGCGAAGAAATAGAAAGGCTGGAATGAGAGTATTAGTTTGCGGCGGTGCGGGGTATATCGGCAGCAATATGTCTGCGATGCTTAATGCGGAGGGACTTGAGCCGGTCGTGTACGATAACCTGAGCAAGGGACATAAGGCTGCGATTAAGGGTATAGAATTTGTCAAAGGCGACCTGGAAGATTACGAGCTGCTTGTTGCGACGCTGAAGAAATTTGGAATCGAAGCAGTTATGCACTTTGCGGCTTTTATCGAGGTGGCCGAGTCGGTCGAGGAGCCGCTGAAATATTATTACAATAATGTTTCCAATACCCGTGTTGTTTTAAGTGCGATGGAGGCCGCCGGCGTTGAGAAGTTTGTATTCAGCAGCTCGGCGGCTGTTTACGGGATGCCGAAGAAGGTTCCAGTCACGGAGGATTTGCCGAAAGAGCCGATTAGCCCTTACGGCGAGACCAAGTGGGCGTCGGAGAGGATGTGTCAATGGCAGAGCAGGGCGGGGAAACTTCGGTATGCGTCACTTAGATATTTTAATGCGGCGGGCGCGGGTTTCGGGGGTTCACTCGGTGAAGACCACAGGCCTGAATCTCATCTTATACCGCTGATAATTTTTGCGGCGATG
>Ga0307434_1000742_pt1 | contig 20097 bp, 19 predicted proteins | sample SalMarWE160220MG_FD_202156 | JGI IMG/M metagenome (GOLD analysis project Ga0307434, IMG submission 202156) | Salt marsh sediment microbial communities from the Plum Island Ecosystem LTER, Massachusetts, United States - WE1603-220 | ecosystem: Environmental > Aquatic > Marine > Intertidal zone >... | reverse complement strand
GGAAAAGGCCTTCGAGCTGGTGAAATCCATCAAGGGGGAGCCGCCGGTGAGCCTCCCGGATAGCTTTTTCGTAAGCTCGGCAGCTGACTATAACTTTGATGCCGCGGCCCAGCTCGCCACGCTCAAGAGTGTGTGAAAGGCAAACACGGCAAAGGAGCACAGGTAACGAAGAAAGGACACGGGGGCGGAATCTCTATCACTTCGGAGGCTTAATGAGACCCTCCTCCAGTATCAGCTTCACCGCCAGCTGGGCGGCCTTCCCCACCACATCGGGGCACTTGTCCACGTGGCCGCCTGCCTTCTCGAACTTTTCATGATCTTCCGCATCGGGAAGGTAGTAGGGACGGCCAAACCTGATGAGCTGGACGTCCCTACAGATGATGGAACCCAGCTCCCGAGTGTATTGTTCGAGGAATTTTCTGGCCAGTTCAAAGGATTTGGATCTGATCCTTTCTGGGTCCTCGAAGTTAGATCGCTCGCGCCCTAAAATCTGACTGATTACCATGACACCCCCCACGTAGCCGCCGCAGACCCCGATTCCGGTTAAACCCCCACCGGCCGTGAGCCCGGTGGCTGCCTTGAATACACTGTCGTTCCTGATATCCAGGGTATCCTGTATTGCAGCAATGGTACACTGTGAGCAACCCGTGTAGGTCTTCTCGTACTCGAACCCCAGTTGATAAGCCTTATCCAGAAGTTCTTGTTGTGTTCGTCCCATTTCAGCTTCGCCTCCCTTCCGCTTTCCTTTCTCATCTATGCCATTCACTGATCCTCACACCTCAATTCCTTTGCCTCGCCAGGCCATCCGGCCTAAACCTATCCAGAATCGTGTTCGTTCCACCTCGCTATTATCTCCTAAAAATCTCAATCCAAAAAAGACATTTCCCTGTTCAACTCAGTGTTTCTTTCACCTATAACCCTTAAGCGTAGCCCAGGGTTCATTTGCTAATATAACTTGGAATTCCCTGCAACTCGCTTAAGATCCTCTTTACCATTTCCATCGCCAGCGTCTTCAACTCGTTGTGTATCCTCTCCATGGTCACAATACCATAATTTCATGTTTTTTCGATGTTTTCCCCAAGCTTGACAGGCTATAGTCTATCCGGCATCGAGAAAGTCAATGCGGATGGTTGCTGGAAAGCTATCATTCTTAGGAAGTACGGAGCATGCCTGAATCTATTCGAATTATCATAGGATTGTGTTTCTTATCATGATTTTTATCGTCACCCGAATCGGGACGGCCCATACTCACGCCGCGAGGCAGCCATCTCATCATGCCGGTGGGCCTGGAGAAGATGGTCCCTTCGGTCATGGAGGCTGCAGAGCACACCGGCATCTACCGGTTTACATACAGCACCGGCTTACCGGTAAAGCTTATGCCCGTGCCCTTGGCAAAGGTGGTGACCGAGATTCAGGCCTTTGGTGTCTTGGCGGGTCTGAGGGCATATCATATCGGTTCCGGAGGCGTCGGCGGCTCTGAAGGCTCGGTGCACCTTGCTTTGGAGGGGGAAGAGAAGAACGTGGAAAAGGCCTTCGAGCTGGTGAAATCCATCAAGGGGGAGCCGCCGGTGAGCCTCCCGGATAGCTTTTTCGTAAGCTCGGCAGCTGACTATAACTTTGATGCCGCGGCCCAGCTCGCCACGCTCAAGGGAGTTTGACAAGCAAGGACGGCTCGTTCAATGAGATGGGGAATCGATTAACTCGGCGATCTTCTTGATCAATATCTCAGCGATACGCTCTTCTCGCACATAGCGGCTGTCAACCATCTCGCCCTTTACTGAGATGAAGGGGGTATTGGCGCCTTGCTTCAGGTAGGCTTCCTCAAGGCAGGCGTGCGTGCACCCGTTGACAAGCAGGAGGAGATCAACCACGCTATCCCTATCAGTGGTGAAATCCACGGCCATGCCCAGCTTCTTGAGGCCCTCTTGCAGCCCTCTCACCGCCCGTGCTCTGTCTATCTGGGGATTGCATCCACCGCAATACCTGATTCCGATCGAGTACATATATTTAGCGAAGCTCTGCCTCAAACCCACAAGTAACAAATGGATTAAGACATGACCCAAACTGCTTTAATCATGTGGTGTAAGGCCAAAGGCGCATGGCGCACGGCCTTGTGCCTTTGGCCTGTTCCGATATCATCTGAATCAACAAGAAAGGTGACATACATGATATGATCTTAAGCTAAGAAGACGTCTAGTATATCTGTACGAGCTTTTCCTTTATCTTTTTCTTTACCTCGTTCCAGTGCGCCGTTTCATCCTTGCCGATGATGCGTTCAAAGTCAGTATCCTGGTTTATCCCTGCCACGGTCTTGGCGAGTTCCATCTTTCTCTCGATCCCGCTCCTCCGTGCGATCATGATCTTCTGGGCGGCAGGGGAACCGGCCCCGTGCATAGCCTCAGGGAGCCCCGCACCTACGGACATATTCTCGATCAGCCGCAACATCTTGATGATATCCATCGGAGGGAACCCTTCCTTGCCGGCGAAACACTCGGTGAGGATCTCCCTGGTTTCAGGATTTTCAAGGTCTTTCTCAGAGGGCAGCGTTATGATCTTTCCTCCTGCGATATCCTGGGCAAGCCTCATCCATTCATACACCATCCTGGTTATATTCAGCTTGGTCACGTTGGCCAGGAGAGGATGTATGTGGTATGCACCGGATGGTGTTCTATGGCCCTCATAGGAACAGGCGAGGGTGCAGGACCAGCAGGTCTCGGCCATGGCGATCATCTCGGTCAATTTATCGACGATATGAGAGGCCCTCTCGATCCCGTGTGCCTCGGCTATCCAGTGCGATCCGCCGATTACTACATCAGCCAGACCTACCTTGCACCCCCCGTAGTTGCTCCTGTGGTATCCGGCAAAGGTCTCTACCAGTTCGTTGGTAAACCCATATTCACCGGCCATGAACACCCTCTCCCAGGGGACAAAGACATCCTTGAAGATGATGATGGCCTCACCGCCTACGATCCCGTATTTCGGATTTCCAGCATCGAGCACGCCATCGAGGCGCCTGGTGTCATTGGTCTGCCTGCTGAAAACGTAGGTGACCCCTTTTGCATCGGCAGGGACGGCAAAGGAAAGGGCAAAATCCCTGTCCTCTTCACCCATGGTCCTGGTCGGCATGGTAAGGATCTCATGGCTGTTGACAGCTCCGGTGATGTGTGCCTTCATTCCGGAAACGATGATCCCATCCTTGAGCCTCTCCTTTATGTGAAGGTAGGCATCGGGGTGCTTCTGTTTGGAGGGGCGAAGACTCCTATCGCCCCGTGCATCGGTCATAGCGCCTGAGGGCATCCAGTCGCTTTTTTGCACCTCAAGCAGGTATTTTTTAAACCTCTCGTGATAGGCGGTGCCGTACTTCTGATCGATGTCATAGGTGGTTACATACACCGCATTGAGGCCGTCAAGGCCCACGCATCTCTGGAAGCAGGTGCCGGTCTTCTGACCGAGGAGCCTCATCATCCGTACCTTCTTGACCAGATCGTCGATGCTGTGATGGATATGGGTAAACCGGTTGATCCTCTCGCCAGTCAGGTGAGAGGTGGCTGTCATGATCTCTTGATACTCGGGATCATGAGCCAGTTCATAGGTCATGGCTGCGGTATGGATATGGGGCTGGAACATGGGTTCATCAACAATGCTCTTTATCCTCTGTCCCAAAAAATAGACCTCGTGATTCAAGCCCCTGAGGGAGTCGATATACTCTTTTCCGTTCATCATGGGGATAGGAATACCTCTTTTTCAGGTATATCTTCGAAATACAGATTTTTTTAAAATAGAATTTTTGAATTCAATAGAATCAATATTCGGAATGAACGGCTTAGAGATCTCCTGTCACTGGAGAACTGCCCTTGCAATCACTATCCTTTGAACCTCTGAGGTTCCCTCATAGATCTCAGTCAATTTGGCATCTCGGAAGTAGCGCTGCATGGGATATTCCATCATATACCCGTAGCCGCCGAATATCTGGATGCCCCAGGTCGATGCCTTCATGGCAAGCTCGGAGGCATACAGTTTTGCCATGGCGGCATTCTTCGAGAAGGATTTCCCTCGATCAGCCAGGTAAGCAGCCTTATAGTAGAGGAACCGTGCTGCCTCAATCTCGGTTGCCATATCCGCCAGTTTCCAGGAAATGGCCTGGTTTTTTGCTATAGGGGCGCCGAACTGTATCCGTGTCTTCGCATACTCGACCGATTTCTCTAACACTGCCTGGGCAATACCCACTGCCTGCGCAGCAATCCCTATCCGCCCGTGGTCAAGGATCGAAAGGGCGATCCTCATCCCCTTGCCTTCTTCCCCGAGGCGATTGGCTACTGGCACGCGGCAGTCGTCAAAGAAGAGCTCGGCATTGGTTGCAGCATGCATGCCCAGTTTCTTGAATTTTTTCCCTCTGGAGAAGCCGGGCATTTCCTTCTCAACGATAAAGGCAGTCATGCCTCGTGGTGAAAGCGCAGGGATGCTGCCAAATACGATGGCGATATCGCAGACATTGCCGCAGGTAATGAAGGTCTTTTGCCCGTTGAGGAGGTATTCATTGCCGTCTCGTTCCGCTCTGGTCTTGATGCTCCCTATGTCACTGCCGGCATCCGGTTCCGTTATGGCGTAGCTGGATATCTTCTCACCCTTGGCTAATGCAGGCAGAAACCTCTGCTTTTGCTCTTCAGTGCCGTACTGGTAAATGGGGATTGTTCCAATGATTGCCGCGCTATCAAGTATATCGGCAGTAGAGGCGCAGGCCTGGGCGATCTCTTCGATGCATATTGCGAGCGATAATTCATCAGAGCCGCTTCCTCCATACTCGGGAGGCATCACCATACCAAAAAGCCCGAGTTCGGCCATCCGGTGAAAGATCTTCCAGGGAAATTCCTCTGCGATATCCAGCTCCTCGGCTACCGGTGCAAGCTCCTCCTGGGCAAATTTGCGGATCGTGGTCCGGATGATCTGCTGTTCCTCGGTCAGTTCAAGGTCCATGCACTGTCTCCCTTGATTGCTTAATTGGCATCATAATCATTCCTTATTCGCTATTCATCGTCTTTCTTATCTTTAAGCCAATAGATAATAATCGTATTTTCTATCTCAATGCTTCTATAATATCAGTCGACGATGAAATGGCTCCGAACTGTGGAAGTATATTCTTTATTGAGAATTCGTGCATTTCATCATTAAATGACGCGCAGCAGTCTTCAACGGTGGTAATATCGTAACCAATCTGTGCTCCATATCGTGCCGCTTCTTCAACCACAAAATTGGTGGCCGTGCCTGTTAGAAAGAGTTTTTCTATTCCTTTCGCTCTAAGAATCTGATCCAAATTGGTAAACAGAAAAGCATTTGGACTGTAGTTTGTGATGACAAAATCTTCCGGTTTCGGTTTTATCTCATCGATGATTTCTGCGCCCCACGTTCCTTCAGTCCACGCACCGACCTCTCTCCCTCCGGCATGAATAGGGTAGGATTTTTCTGTTAATTCTGGGTGACCGGGCCTTAAGGACACTTTGATATAGAACACTAACATACCTGCCTTTCTGCTTGCGTCAAGAAACGCAGATATTTTATCCCAAGTTTTGTGTTTTGCTACTTGTTTATGTATCCCAGAGTAGGAAAACTTCCCATCTGGATGCGCTATATCATTTTGGGTATGCATCACCAAAACAGCCGATTTCAAGACGTCAATTGTGGTAGCCATTTCCATTCCTCCTTTTTGCTTTTATTTTCTTCAACAGACTGATTGTGCAGTCTTCACTCCATTCTCTGAACTTCCTCTTCCTTTATCTCCACTTCTATCAAATCCCCTGATAATCGATGTAATACTATACCTTTTGGTCTCACTCTTCTTAAATGCCCATTGGCATAGCCGAAACTATCAGCAATTTTGCTCAACGATTTACCTCATCTCGAGAAAAAAGCGATTCAAGAGCAAATTCATATTTCTGATACCATCCCAGAACATGACAAATTTTAGATTTAAATTTTGGCAATTGATCAAGTTACGATCATAAATGACTTATTCTTGAAAGCATACCAAGACACAAACAAATACACGCTTACCATTTTTAGTCCTCTTTTTATCAATAGTAAGCGTTCTTTCAAAGCCAGTTCCTTTCCATCAAACCAAAAAAGTAATCAAAGGGCTTGTATGCCAGGCACATTTACTGGTATTCTATAAAGGGAAGTCGAAGCCGTAATGAACAATGTCTTCCAATCATCTTCACCCCAAGCAAAGTTGGCGGGCTGTTCTGCGACGGGGATAGTGCCTAAATGAATCCCCGCTGGATTGAATATCCAAATTCCACCCGGACCAGTACAATAAACGTTCCCCTCTGAGTCCACTTTTAACCCATCTGGACACCATTCAACTCGTGGATCTATAGCAATAGATAAACTAAACTGTTTGGCAAACACGCGTCCATTGTAAATTGTACCATCGTCTTTTACATCAAATACACGGATATGCATTCTCTCTGAATCATCTATATAGAGTAAAGACTCATCTGGAGAAAACGCTAATCCATTGGGAGCATCGAAATCATCGATCAGTAGCGTAATTGTTTTGCCATCCGGGGATATTCGATAGACACCACTAAAATCCAGCTCCTGATGCCCTAACTCCCCAAATTCTGCTGTTAAACCGAAAGGCGGGTCAGTGAAGTAAATACATCCATCAGATTTCATAATAAGATCGTTGGGGCTGTTCAGTCTTTTCCCATTGTAATGAGATACAATGGTGAAAATACTCCCATCCGGTTCCGTGCATGAAATCCGTCGATTGATATGTTCGCAAGCCATAAGCCTTCCATACTTGTCGAATAATAGGGCGTTCGATTTTCCACTTGGCACACGGAAATCGGTGATTCCTTCCGCAGGCGACCACTTCCTTATCTTGTTTTGCACAAGATCGCTAAATAATAGATAACGACCTAACTGGTTCCACACAGGACCTTCCGTAAACCCAAATCCTGTGCCAAGTTGCTCTAAGTTATAAACGTTGCTTATAATCCTTGCAATTTCAGAACTCATTATGCGTCTCTATTTAATAGATCTCATTCTACCATGCTCGCTTTTTTGTCTCTTAACTTATTGAATAAACTTAATGATTTCTATTTCGATTGTTGGGTCTTTGTTAGATCTTTTTTTCCATATTTTCTAAAATAATCTGCGCAACGATCCGAGCGCTTATTCCCGGCGGTAAACCGCATTTCTCAAAACCTTTATCTTCCAAGAAGGCCGGGTAACCTTTCTCTGTGTCTGCTACATTGTGATATCTACCGAAAATTATTTTTTCGTGTATTTCACGGCATTTCGTTGTCCCCATCTTTTCCATGAAGAGATTCAAGAACTTCCTAGATTGCGCATAAGTTCGAGCATTGGCGCCATAGTCCAAAAGGTCATCGCTCCCAAAATATGCGCCAATTGAGATCAAGCCCCCAAGTACAGCTCCACAAGTCTCTCCAGTTAAGGCAACCCCCGGGAGAGCAGAAAGTGAGGTAATAATTTTTATATCACCATATCCAAACTCTTCCATAACAGCCAAAACAGGGCTTTTAGCGCAGCTTTGGTCGACTTGCTCGTACTCCTCCGCTCTTATCTGAACGCTATCAAGAATATCAAGTTTATTAGCGATCATCTCAACCGGATTGATCGCTTTCTTAGGGATCCCTTCTGAAGAAAACTTCCTAAGTTTTTCCTCTATAGCTGCTCTATTAGCCGGACCTTTCTCTAATTCCTGGACTCTTGCCTTCAAACTCTCATAATTTATTGTTGGCTTTGTGTTCATCCTTTTACCTTCCTTATTTCCTATAGCGAGTACTTCAAACTCTTGACTCATCTTTGATGATTCTCTACGAAAGAGCCTAATGAGCAACAACGCTAACCATATTGAGAATCTTCGGCAAAACTTCTCAGTCAGCCAACTCCAAGGTTACCTCGCAGAAAGGGTCACCTGCAGGAATAATCTTGGTCAAAACGGTTTTTCCTTTAAGCTTGATTCCAAGGGCATCAAATGTCCCTCGCTCCATAGCTTCAAGGAGCACGCTACAGACCTTTGGACTTTTCTCGCAGGGTTTAGCAAGAGGACAATCATACTCATGCTTCACTGCTCTCTTCCTTCCAGTCTCGACCCACTCGCCTTTAATGCCTGAGTTATTGTCCTCCAAATCCATAATCCTCCCCACGCACCTGGCATCCTTAAGGTCATCGATTTTCATGGTCCTAACCATTGTTTCTGCTCGTTGACGGCCGACTTCATACATTGCTTGTTCTGCAACTTCCCACACTTCTTCGCCGAATCTTTCACATAGACTGTTCATGATACTTGATAGAAAAATGCCTAAGGTCTTGCCACCAAGAGATGCCATAACCTCAGGGGGTGCATCCGGGATAAATTGCGTTTGTCTATCTTGGCCTAAGGGTTCCATTTGCTTTACGAACTCTGCCTTGTAAGTGCCTTGATCATACTTCCTTTCAATCTTTCTACTCATTTAATCCCCCTTTTTAACTTAATCTTTTGAGATTGCATGGATTAAGTTTGCTCAGATCTAAGACGGCATCCTCTTCGATGAGACCAACCGTATTCACTCCCTTGGGGATCTGAAACTGTACGAGTCCCCCTTCAATGTTCCGTTCAACCATCCATTTTCTTTGGCTTCTTTTTATTCCTTCTCTTTTTATTGAAGCACCTTCAAAATGACCTGTACATATCAGACCTTCCCTTACCCGCCTTAATTTAAGAAGCTTCGGCTTAGAACAGATTTTGAAAATACAATCTTCTTGCAACTATATCTATTGTTTTGATTAGGTTGTGATAACAAATATTTTCCAATTTCGGCCTTCGTTGATTTTCGTCTAAGTTTAGCTCGTAACCATAAGTCTGCTTCACGCTTATAAGTCCCAACAATTTAGTTCAAGTCTGTAATCATTTTTTCTTCTTAATATGAGATCTTGAATATACTTTTCTGTATACGCCAAGACGCCTTATAAAGGCCCCCTGATGACTCAAATAAATCATCATTAAGGGGGGCCAGCAGTTTAAAAACATCATTTCTTGTGCAATTTCTGCAAAATCTCTTCCGGCAGATGGGTTCCTGGATAGTAGCTATCTGGCATATCACCACGATAAAGCCTATCACCAGCTTCCCTATTTATAATCGGGACTCTGGCTACATAGCGTTTGAATACTGGTTCTCCTTGGAGAACTTTTATGGCGACCTTTACTGCTTCGGCAGACAGCCAAGTTGGCTCATTGGCGCCAATACCAGTGACATCGTATTTTTTCCAATTTCTGAAAGAGCTGTTCTCCTCAAAACCTGTTGTTGGAACCATTGGTCTCCCGGCAGCACCCATAAGCTCAATAATCGCGGCCGTGCCCCAGGGATCTATTGATAGGATCCCATCGAATTTGGGGTGAGCAGCCAAGAGGTTGGTTGCCGCTTTTCTTGCCTCAACGGGACTCCATTGTCCAAATTCAGAGCCAAGGAGCTTAATGCCGGGATATTGAGCTATGCCAGCTAAGGCACCATTCCAGCGATCGGTTGCATCCTTATATCCGGCAAGTCCTTTGATACCGACAACAGTACCTTTGCCATTAAGCTGCTCTGCAAGCCAGGTGGCGAATGCCCAGCCCATTCCAAATTCGTCGTGTTGACATCCGCTTGTAAATTTTTCACTGTTAATTCTTCCATTAAACAGGATTACAGGAATGCCCTTATCATAGGCTTTCTCAATCACTGGAACCAGCGCACTTGGAGAGCCAGGAGAGATGAGGAGAGCATTAACACGTTTTGCCATTAAATTTTCGATATCAGCCATTTGTTTGCTTATGTCCCCTCCTGCCTCGACCATATACATTTCTTTGATTACTTTTGGGTACTTGCCAGCTTCGTATTTGGCCTCGTTCCAAACCGTCATCCGCCAAGGATTGTGCACAGTGATATCACTATACCCGAATATCCAAGGGGGGGGAGAGGACTTCCACTTTCCTGTGTCAGGGGTATTGATTGGTTCATTCAGCATAACTGGGCATAAATCAATATCCACATATTTTTCCCCCAGAACCTGCAAATATACATTTGGATCAAACACGGGCAGCGCGGTATATGGATCTATCAATTTCTCCTGTGCTTTCACCGGCATAGCACTAGCCAGCAGAAAAGCGGGCACTACCAAGACACTAATCAACAAAACAGACAACAATCTCTTTCTTTCCATAACGTTATTCCTCCCTTTCCTGAAAAAGCTTTTTATAGTTTACTGCCATATTAGCCCTCACCCAAATCTCATCTCTGCCCAAATCTCACCTCCTTTCTGCCCAAATCAAATCATACCTCCCTGCTATTATTTTGTCTCCCCAGTCAATTTTTCGTAAAAGCCTGTAAAAACAACAATTACGGAGCCTGTAAAGGCTAATCTTCCGCCATATCCCACGCCAAGCATAGTGAGCATGCTGTCGATGAGGGACAGGAGATAGGCCCCGCCGACTGTACCGCTTAATCCGCCGACTGCGCCACTAAATGTTGTCCCACCAAGCACGGAAGCTGCAATTGAATTTAGAAGATATTGCTCTCCCCCCACCTGGAAACTTCCCCATCCCACATAGCCCGACAGCACAATACCGGCAACAGCGGCAAACATTCCAGATAATATAAAAGCCAGAACCAATACATTATGAACTTTAATGCCGGACAAAAAGGAGGTTCTTGGATTTCCACCGACCGCATAAATATACCGCCCCCAAGTTGTCTTACGGATTAAATAGACTCCCACGACCGTAAGAACGAGCCAGAGCAGTGTTGATGCAGGAAAGACTCCGCCGATCCATCCTCTACCAAGAAATTGAATAGCCGGCGGCCATAATCCCTTTGGCCCTCCTTTTGTATAGACCAATACAAATCCTCGTAGAACCAACCACGTACACAAAGTCATCATAAAGGGAGGTATTTTGAGCTTAGTAATTCCGAGCCCATTTATCAAACCAACCAAGGCACCCAACAAAAGCAAAAAAATCAAAACAAGCACTAAATTGGGCTCACTACCTCCTAGCATGCCCGCACCTATAACATTGATGAGCGTCATAATGGCGCCTACAGAAAGATCGAAACACCCTGCAAGCATTACAATAGTCTGACCTATTGCGACTATCCCCAAGGAGGCAGCCTGAACCGTGAGTTCCAGAAGATGGGAAAGGGAAACAAGTGCTGGGGCGAAAATGCCAAAGACGATAATACAAATTACCAATACCAAATAGACCCCTACCTTGCTTATCACTGTTCTAAAAATGCCCTTTATGAAATAGCTATCCATTGATGATGTCTTCTGCATATCGAAAAGCTCTATTAGATGTACTCTCTTTCTTCTTTTCTGAAAGTAACAGCCACAGCGACTCCCAATAAGGCCCCTTTGATTATGTAGTGATAATAAGGGGAAATACTAAATAATGTTAAAGCATTATTTAAGATAACCATTAGGAAAACGCCGGCCATCGCTCCCCAAAGGCTCCCCCTGCCCCCTCCGATAATTACCCCACCCAACACCACAGCGGTAATTGAATCCAGAGGAATACTTTCACCAATACGGGGATCTCCGCTGGCGATTCGTGCTGCCATGTATAACCCTCCTATGGTTGCAAAAATGGCGGAAACGACATAAGTAAACACTCGTATCCCATTTACGTTTATCCCTGCAGCTCTCGCACAGTCATCACTTCCTCCAATTGCATAAACATACCTACCAAAACGTGTTTTCTTTGATAAAACAACTCCAACGATCATGGCACCTGCAATAAGCAATACTGGAGTCGGAACAAATCCCAGGTTTCCTTGCATAGCCTTTACATAGGGAGGAGGGATATAACCACCTGCGTATTCAAGAAGGAGAAAGGAGATTCCTTGTGCAATACCCATTGTTCCGATAGTCATGATAAACGGGTTAACTTTGAAAAATGTTATTCCTATACCGTTGACACCTCCTATAGCAGCACCGATGCATAACACTAAAGTCAGGACGAGAAATATAGAGAGGGGGGAGTTCTGCATTTGTGTAGCCATAAAACAGGTTGTTAAGCTCACAATCCCCCCAACCGAAAAGTCAAAACCACCGCCAATTATAGCGAAGCACTGCCCAACGCTTACGAGTATGAGCGTTACGGATTGTGATATGATATTTGAAATATTAAGGCTGTTGCAGAAAAAGGGATTGAAGGCTATATTGAATAGAATGAAGACGATTAGAATCGCATAAATTGACCAAGGTCCTTTCCTTATTTGAGATAATAGCTTATTCTGCTTAAGGGTTGCTGGCCTAAAATGAATCATCTTTCAATGACCCCCAGAAACACATATTAGCTTACCTTTCTTCTTGGGACGCCTTCGTAATAAGAGCTAAGAGCTCTTCTTTTGCTGCCTGCCCGTGTTCAAGTGTCTTTATTATCTTACCCGTGCGAATAATTGCTATGGTATCGCTCATGCCAATCAGTTCATCAAGATCTCTTGAACTGATAATTATCGCCTTTTTTTGATTGGCAAGATCTCTCAAAATACTATAAATTGCTGCGCGAGTTCCTACGTCCACTCCCCGTGTTGGTTCATCAAGAATAAAGATATCTGTATCTGCCCCTAACCATTTAGCCAGAACAACTTTTTGTTGATTTCCTCCACTTAAATACTTGATCAGACTGGTTCCTGAAGGCACCTTTATGGAAAGAGCTTTTGTAACTTTTTCAAATATCCCATTTTCGATTCTAGCTTCTATAAATCCAAACCGAGCTCTCTTGTTAAGCCCTGGCAAGGATATGTTGTCCTTAACTGGCAAGTTCAGAATGAGACCCTCTATGTGTCTGTTGCCAGGGACATATCCAAAGCCTACTCGAACAGAGTATTTCGGATGGGCCAGATTTATGTTTTTGCCCCGAAGTCTAACTTCTCCCGTGCCTCCTGTAGAAAAATCCGCTCCAAACAAAGTTCTGAGCAAACTATGTTGACCTTGGCCTTCCAAACCAGCAATTCCCAGTATCTCGCCCTCTCTCACTGTGAGATTTACATTTTGGATCTTTCCAGTGCGGGTCAGATCACTGATTTGAAGGAGTTCTTTGCCGATTCTCTTGCTTTTCTGCGGAAAAATTTTGCCTAACTTTCTCCCTACAATGTGCTCAATGATTTCATCTTTCGTAATGTTTGAAGTTGCAACAGAAAACACCATTTTTCCATTTCTCAACACGGTAATTTTGTCGGTGATTTCAAAAACCTCTTCTAAGCGATGTGAGATGAATATAACCACCTTTCCTTGATGCTTTACTCGCTTCATGAGAGAAAACAGGATATCAATTTCATGTCTCTGTAGTGCTGTGGTTGGCTCGTCCATTATAAGTATCTGTTGATCTCCATATAAGGCTTTAGCAATTTCCAGTAGCTGTTTTTGAGCAATAGTTAACTTGACTACTGGAGTATCCAAATCAAACTGGATTCCTAGCTGATTCAAAGCCTCTCTTGCTCTCTGATATAAAGCAGCGGAATTAATGAAGCCAAGGCGATTGCGAGGTTCCCTTCCTAAAAATAGATTCTCGGCAGCATTCAGATACGGTACCAGAGGGAATTCTTGGTGAACTAAGCTAATCCCTTTTTCTTTTGATTGTCGAGGATTTCTGAATTCAACTTTTCCTCCTCTCAGAAAAATATCACCCGTGTCAGGTTGGTATTCTCCTGCAAGAATCTTCATCAAAGTTGTTTTGCCCGCACCGTTTTCACCAACTAAGCCGTGAATTTCACCTGCTCGACAAGCAATAGAAACGCTATCCAGTGCCTGGAAATGACCAAAGGCTTTGCTCACCGACTCAGCTCGTAAAATGAAATCATTTTGGCTTTCAAATTCGCTCATGATCTTTTTTTCCTGAAGGCTACTCTTCTCATTGCCAGCCAATCACCAATAACACTCACCGCTACAAAAAGGCTAAAATTGTCTTCATGCCTTTCGTCCTTGTTCTTCATTTCCCTGCTTCTCCCAAGTAAAGCAACCTATGTAGGTTGCCATCAGCAGGTTTTCTTGGTCAAAGAAATCCCGAGATCGAGCGCCCTTATGTTAGCTTTATATAGTTTGTGATCGGCAAATCTTTCTTTATAGATTTCCACAATACTGTCGCGTCCAATGGGCACTATGCCGGTGCCCAAAGTAGCACCCATCAAGATGGTATTCGCATAGAGTCTGTTGCCCAGGTTCAGAGCTTGTTCAGTGGCAGGTACGATCCACAATCGGGAAGAATGCTTCTTGATGGCAGTTAGAACCTCATCGATCTCAGGATATGTATCTGCGCCGCTGATAACGGTAGGCGGCAGCACGACTCTGGGGTTAACGATAACTTGGGTATTTGGATTCGCATACACCCCCATGACACGAAGCGTCTCTGAGGGTTCCATGCCAAGGATAAAGTCAGCCTGCCCTTTGGGGACAATCGAGCTGTATTCGGTATCCTTGGATATCCTTATGTGACTAGCCACGGAGCCGCCCCTTTGGGCAGCGCCAAAGGTATCGCCCACCACTGCAAAAAAACCTTCCATGACCAGGGCCTGCCCCATGATTTGGGCCAACATAACATTCCCTTGGCCGCCGACACCGGCAACCAGGATATTGAGCGGGTCTTTCGGCAATGCCTTCATTTCTAGGTAGCCTCCTTGATAATAGCCCCTTTTGGACAGATATCGGCACAAACACCGCACCCAGCGCACACGGCATCATCTATCTTGGCTTTGCCGGCTTTTCCGTCCCACATCAAACCCGGACAGTGGAACACCCTGGTGCAAACTCTAGCACAGCCACAATCCTCGCCGATGCACTTTTCAGGATCAACATGCATCGTAAACGGCGGCTTCTTTTCTATTCTTGCCCTTACCAGTTCACACAATCGACGCACTATCAATACCTTGACGCCGCTATCATCTGATAGTAGATCAAGGATGATATTTTTTGTGGCTTCCATAGCAAAGGGATCACAGACCTCTACTCGGCATCCCATAGAACGGCATACTGCCTCAGTGCTTATGGCTTTCCCCTGATCACCCATAACCGTGGTTGAAAGTCCCGGATGGGGCTGATGCCCTGTCATAGCGGTGGCGCTATTGTCCATGACAACTGCGATAAAATTGGCATTATTCCAGGTACCGCTAGCAAGGGCTGGCATGGCCGCATGAAAGAATGTCGAATCACCGACCATGGCCAGGATGGGCTGGCTGAAACCAAACTGCTGGAGTTTGCCCAGGCCACAAGCTACCCCCAGGCTGGAACCCATGGCGTGGGTTGTTCTTCCTTGCCAGTAACCCGCATTGAAAGCGCCAAGCGTGTAACAACCGACATCAACCAAGGAAAAACCATTGCGGCCGTCTATCTGCAATGCATTTTTTAGCGCCCAGAAGAAGGGGCGATAGGGACAGCCAGGGCACAGCTCCCAGGGACGGACTGGCGCTGCTTTGGCCAGCTCCTCAATCTCACGCCCGTATTCCTCGTCCCTCGGTTCATAGGTCCCGCCCACGATCTTCAACACAGCATCTATGATCAGGTCAACATTGACATCACCATACCCTCTCATATGGCCCGAACGCATGCCATGGAATGTAATGTGCTTCGTTTCAAAAGGCACACTGGCTGCCCATTCCATCACGTTCCGTTCCAGGAATGGCTCCAATTCTTCGACGAAAAGAACCTTGGCAGTGTTCCCGAGGTGTTTCTCAACTATCGTCTCCGGAAGGGGCCAGGTTGTGCCCAGCTTCAGAATGCCGACTCTGTCCTTCAATTTGAGTATCTCTAATGCCTCCTTGGAGTAACTATAGGCAACACCTGAAGTTATTATGAGTAACTCCGGTTTATCAGGACCGCTATACCAGTTGAACTCTTGTGGTGCCTTGGCGAATATCTCCTTTACTGTCGAAAATTTCTTGATTTTTCCCAGGTGCAATCCGGCATCGAATCCCCCAACGGTACAGTGAATGCCTTTGGTTGGATGATACATGTTCCACGTGTCGTGAAAGTAGGCATCCTTCTCAACCTCGGGCAACTCACCCAGCTTTACGTTGGCCCGGGTATGGCCGATGCGACTGACCGTTCGCACCATACAGATTAAACCGCACTGCTCGGAAACCTCAAAGGCCCACTTCGTCATGTCCTTGGCCTCCTGGGCACAGCAGGGCTCAAGCAGGGGAAAGTCCATCCATTTGGCGACTACTCGAGTGTCTTCTTCATTGGAGCTCGATAGCGGACCGGGATCATCAGCCACGAGCAGCACCATACCGGCCTCAATACCGGTCATCTGCAGGTTACCAATGAAATCTAAGGCTACATTGATACCATTCTGCTTCATAACAGCCATGCTGCGGATCCCGGCAAATGATGCCCCTGCAGCCGCCTCCACAGCAACCTTCTCGTTTGCCGCCCATTCCGCATAGATGTTGTTCCGCTTGGCGACATCGGCAATCGCAGGAATAATCTCCGAGGAGGGGGTTCCCGGATAACCACTGATAAAACCAACCCCTGCCTCCAATGCCCCGCGGGCGATTGCCTCATTTCCCAGCAAAAGTTCAACACGCCCAGGAGCATGAATATCAATATCCGTCATAGTGTGTATCTCCTACGTTTACTCATTCAAATCCTGAACGATCCGATTAATCAGGTGAGATCTTCTTACCTAGAGCCTCTGAGAGGCCGAGATACCCCAGGTGCCCATCATATTTAGCCCTCAGCTCGCGAATCGCATTCTTCTTTTTGTTGAGTGCGGCCCTCTTCAGACTTGCTACGTTTTCCTCAGGGAGCGGTTGTGCTTCAAGCAGGCCCTTTTCTTTTGCCAGGGCCACTATCTCAGCACCAGCTTCGGTACGAACAATAAGGGTATTCCAGCCACGATACTTTGTTCGCCCGGACCCTACCGAGACATCGGCAAACTCTGCTGTCATATCCCAGCAAAATGCACAGGCCGGGTTGATAAAATGTCTGATATCCTCCAATTCGATCTCTTCTTTGCTGCCGTCCTCATAAAAGGCATCAAACGTATGACCCGGATGATGTGGAACATCAAATTTTGCCACACGAGGGAGATCAAATCGTTCTTGCATGAACTCATGAAACCCCCCTGCCAATGTCCATCCACAGAAAAGACCAATGACCAATTTAACGTTTTCTATATTGACCCGATTTCGCGTTGAGAAGGTCCTCATCTTGGCTATTGCCTCAGCATGACACGGTAAACTGACAATTCCAAGTCTTTCACTGCTGTTGTCAGGCAATTGGTTAAGAGTCTGGAGGGTGGGGCAGGGTTCATAAGCGGTACCGCTGCATTCCAGCAACTGCTCTTTCGTCCTTGCGACAAAACCATGGGGAGTTTTATTATCATCCATTCTGGCTTCCAGCGCGGCATCAATAATGCCGGCTTCAAGGCCCACACCCAGCAAAGTGATTACTACTCCTCCATCCTGACATCTCTCGAGTATCTGCTTATCGGTTGACCGGGCCAGGAGCAATTCCTTAGCAAAGCCGAATTCGCTATTGCCGAAAGGCTTGCCGAAGATCTTCCTTGCAAGTGCATCCATGTCGGTAAAGGTGCGAGGACAGAATTGATAACACTGCCCCTCAGTACGGTCGCAATTATCCAGGACAACGATCCTCCCACGGCTGGCTAAAAGATACGGGCAGGCACCGGCGCATGCCCCGCAGTATATGCACAAACCCGTCTTAATGACCTCTTCCACCAGATCGCGGTGCCCTTTAATCTGTGTATCAGGTATCACTCCAGTCTTATCCACCATAGCAAACTATCTCTCCTGTAATTTCTTCCCGGAAGAATATGTGACCCGCGTTGCCTCTTGTCATATGTGTAACGGGTAAGAGGGAAATCATCACTTCGGTTCATTTGAAATTCTCTTCGTAGTCTCCATCAAAGAAATGCTGTAACCTCAGACGGTGCATCAGGAAAAAACTGTTTTTGTCTATCAGTACCTAACGGCTTCGTTTCCCTTATACATTCTGCTCAGGAAGTGCCGAGGTTATATTTCTTTTGGATTTTTCTGCCTATGTAATGCCCTTTTCCAGTCGATCAGTCGCCCTTTGAGGCCAATCTCACTCTGATGAGCTTCAAATTGCTCTATTTGCCGATTAGCTGGCACGTTTGCTCAGTAATTTTAGCTTATCATGAAAATAGTATGATATACTGAACTCAGTTTTCTTTGTTAGCATTATAACTATATGTTGTCAAGAAATGTTTTTATCATTTTGAAAGTTGGAAAGAATTACCTCTCCCGGCAAAAGTGCAAGAATGAAATAGTAGCTAACTATCTAAAATTACAGTGGATTATATATTAATTGATTTATTAATCTTATGATCATAGGATTCAGCTACATTGATTTTAGCCTCTACGTAACGTGAGTTAACGCCTTTATTGTGTTGACAAAACTTTCTTAATAATATAAATAAATTCTATATATAGAACTTATATTCGATATAATGAACATCTAAAGAGCATGCAAGGGGTAATTCCTGCAAAAGTTGAAAAAAGAGGTTTTTTAGGATAAAAGATACTTAGATAAAAGAAAGGCTTTTCTCGTGAAGTTGGGCTAATCGACAAAATAAGTTATGCAAGCATGATTATCGTAGAATCTGAGCTATGAGTACAAAAAAAGATTATAAGGTTCCTTCAATTCTAAGAGCACTTGATATTCTTGACCTTATCGGAAAAAAGAAAGCGGTCACGCTTACAGAGATCTATACCGAATTGAATATCCCTAAAAGCAGTGCTCATCAGATTCTAAAAACACTGGAGTCTAGAGGATACATTAGACACAGCGGTGAAAGCGCTAACTATAGCCTTGGATTAGCGCTTTTCGAACTAGGCAATATGGCAGTATCAGGATTGAACATACGTTCAGAGGCAAAAGTGATTTTACGAGAGTTGACAATCAAAACCAAGCAAACTTGTAACCTCGCTATTTTAGACGGGACTGAAGCTGTAATTCTTCTTAAGGTTGAAGGCGATCAACACATTCGTTTGAACGCATGGGAGGGCAAAAGGGTTCCTTTACATAGTACTTCCTTAGGCAAGACTCTTTTGGCTTATGTTGATGAAGAAGCGATCGATGATATTATTAATAAGACCTCATTGACTAAATATACTCAGAAGACCATTATAGATCCACATGAGTTAAAAAGGCACCTCCGTTTGATCAAAGAGCGGGGTTGGGCTCTCGATGACCAGGAAAACGAACCTCATGTTCGTTGTTTGGGAGCTCCGATCAGGGGTGTAACGGGAAATGTCATTGCTTCAATAAGTATTTCTGGGTTAGCAACTGAGATCGATGGTGAAGTCTTGGTGACATTTTCTGAACTGGTAGTGCACGCAGCTGAGAAATTATCAGTTAGGCTAGGGGGGAAATTAACAAAATAGCCGTGAGTGGCCTTGATCTTGTAGGTAACAATAATACCTCCCATTAACCTTGGTTCCCAACATTGAGCAGGAATCACTGGGCCCTTTTTGATGGATGTATGAACATGCGTGGGAAATATTTTGATGAATGGGTAGTCGGTGAGGAGTACGTAACTCCAAGTCGGACGTTGACCGAAACGGATGTCGTTATGTTTGCTGCAATGAGTGGGGACTATAATGAATTGCATACCAGCGAAGAGTTTATGAAACACAGCCAGTTCGGAACGCGTATTGTACATGGCCTGCTGGGTCTTGCCATTTCCCATGGACTCTTGTTTCGAACTGGACTTTTGGAAGGAACGGCGATTGCCTTTATGGGAATTGAGTCATGGAACTTCGAAGCCCCCATCTTTTTTGGCGACACGATTCAGGTAAAAATGAAGGTAGATGAAAAAAGCCCCAGCAAAAGTAAGCGTGATAGAGGAATAATAAAATTCTTTTTGCAAATTATCAAACAGGATCATACGGTAGCCCAATCAGGGTTCAAGAGTCTCATGTTTAAGCGGGCTCCGGCATAATATGCCGGAGCCTGGAGTTTGGACGTTTCGAAGCTATGTATACGCATAGTTCATAAGGTTTTGAGCCATATTGGCATGTACGTAATCCGAAACTGACGTTTCATTGGTAATCTCTTTGCGCAAGAGCGTCATTAAGT
>Ga0307434_1000741_pt1 | contig 20110 bp, 20 predicted proteins | sample SalMarWE160220MG_FD_202156 | JGI IMG/M metagenome (GOLD analysis project Ga0307434, IMG submission 202156) | Salt marsh sediment microbial communities from the Plum Island Ecosystem LTER, Massachusetts, United States - WE1603-220 | ecosystem: Environmental > Aquatic > Marine > Intertidal zone >... | reverse complement strand
TAGAGAGAATCGCCGGGATGAGCTTAAAGCCTACGGTAATGGCTGTGTTCACCGTTCAGGAGGAGGTGGGTTTAAAGGGGGCTAAGACATCTGCTTTCGGCTTAAATCCCGATGTTGCCGTTGCTATCGATACCTGCATACCGGGGGACCACCCAGGCATAAAGAAGACCGACTCCGCCGTTCAGGTTGGCCAGGGGCCGGCAATTACGGTGATGGATGCCGGGGGCAGGGGGGTGATTACCCCCCCCAAGGTGCTGGAATGGCTGCGGGAAACGGCTAAAGCCAAGGGTATTCCATATCAGATGGATGTGACCGAGGGGGGCACCACCGATGCCACTGCCATCAGCCTGACCCGTGAAGGTGTTCCCTCCGGGGTGATTAGCGTAGCCTCCAGGTATATCCACACGCCGGTGGAGGTATTGAGCCTGAAAGACCTGGCAAGCACCACCGACCTGGTGGTGGAGGCAATTAAATCGGTGGGTGGTTACTTCTAGGGGCTTAATCATGAAGGTTAAGTATTTAGGTCATGCCGCCTTTCTTATCACCTCTGATAAAGGGCTAAAGATAATCACCGACCCCTATGCCACCGCCCCTGATTTGACCTACGGGGAGATAACCGAGACGGCTGATATCGTTACCGTGAGCCACGCTCATTTTGACCATAACAATGTGGCCGCAGTGAAGGGTAGTCCTGAGGTGGTTAGCCGGGCGGGCAGGTCAGTAGTTAAGGGGATAGAGTTTAAGGGCATTGCCAGCTATCATGACGAGGTTGGGGGGAGTTTGCGGGGCGGTAACATTATCTTCTGCTTTGAGCTGGACGGGGTAACTGTCTGTCACCTGGGTGATTTGGGTCACCTGCTTGATGATAAGCAGCTAAAAGAGATAGGCCGTGTCGATGTCTTGCTTATACCTGTGGGTGGTAACTATACTATTGATGCTAAAGTTGCCACCGAGGTTTGTGACCAGTTAAAGCCGAGAGTAGTTATCCCCATGCACTATAAGACGGAGAAGGGCATCCCGGGTATTGCGGGGGTGGAGGGGTTCCTGAGCGGCAAAGCCAACGTCAGCCGGCCGGACTTAAGCCAGGTGGAATTTAAGCCGGGGGAACTACCTGCCGCCGGTCGAATCATAGTGCTGAGACCGGCCTTATAGCTACAAAGTTGTTGACGATAATGTTATAATAATGTGTAGGGGTGAGGCTAGAGGGGATCGAGAATTATACTTTGGATATAACTTGTATTGTTCTTGCTGGTGGCAAGGGCTTGCGTTTGGGGCGGGATAAAGTGCAGGAGACTGTTGGCAACAGCAATTTGCTCCAGCGGGCGTTATCTCAGCTTACTCCCTTTAACGGCGATATCATCATAGTTACGGCTGGTGCAAAGTCCATTCCTCAGGTTAACGGCTATCAGGGGTTTAGAATAGTAACTGATATCTATCCCGGTAAGGGTGCCCTGGGTGGTATCTATACCGGGCTGGCAGAGTCAAACTCAGCGTATAACCTTGTTGTCGCCTGTGATATGCCTTTCCTTAACCAAGCCCTGCTGCGTTATATGATGGAGCTTTCGGCTGGTTTTGACCTGATGGTTCCCCGCCTGGGCGAGCTGGTGGAGCCGCTCCACGCTGTTTATGCCAGGGGTTGCCTGGCTCCTATAGAAAGGCTGATAAAGCGAGGAAATCTGGAGGTAAGGGCGCTATTTGACCTGGTTAAAGTCAGGTATGTGGAGGCTAGCGAGATTGACCGGTTCGACCCGCAGCACCTTAGCTTTTTTAATGTCAATACTGAGGCTGATCTGGAGAAAGCGCGTCAAATGGCATTGGGGGGTGTAAAGCCGTGATTAGCGTTGACCAGGCTCTGGGGAAGGTTCTGGAGCATGTTGATATTCTTGATTCGGAAGAAAGCCCGATTCTGAGCTGTCTGGGGCAGGTTCTGGCTGAGGATGTATTTTCTGCCATTAATATACCTCCGCTGGATAATTCGGCTATGGATGGCTACGCCGTCAGGGCGGCTGATACCCGCGGTGCCAGCCCTAAGTCGCCACGTATTCTGCGCGTTATTGATACCGTTGGCGCCGGGGCTGTTTCCCGCTCCGAGGTAGCGCCGGGCACGGCTGTCCGGATTATGACCGGTGCGCCGATACCTGACGGTGCCGACGGCGTGGTCAGGTTTGAGGATACCGATGAGACGGAGCGTCAGGGGACTCCTGCTGAGATAGGCGTCCTGATTGAGGTGGCGCCCGGGGCTGAAATCCGGCGGGCGGGGGAGGATATCGCCGTTGGGTCACTGGTGCTTAAGCAGGGGACAAGGCTCAGGGCATCGGAAATCGGTGTGCTGGCGTCACTGGGTTGTGGCAAAGCTAAGGTTATCCGCCGTCCGGTGGTGGCTATTTTATCCACCGGTGATGAGATAGAGGACATCACTAAACCGCTTTCTCAGGGCAAGATATATAACAGCAATAGCTATAGCCTGGCGGCTCTGGTCAAGCACTACGGCGCCGTTCCCAGGATGCTGGGTATAGCCTTGGATAACGAGGGTTCGCTGATGGATAAGCTCGAAGCCGGGCGGGACGCTGACATGGTGATGACCTCCGGCGGCGTCTCTCTGGGCGATTACGATGTGGTCAGGAAGGTTCTGGAGAAAGAGGGTGAGATTGTCTTCTGGCGGGTGCGGGAAAAGCCGGGGAAGCCGCTGGTCTTTGGTTTGCTTAAGGGGCGGAGTAAAGCAGGCGGGGCTAAAAATATACCCTTCTTTGGCCTGGCCGGTAATCCGGTTAGCTCTATGGTTAACTTTGAGCTTTTTGCCCGTCCGGCGATTATTAAGATGATGGGCCGGAAGAATCTGACCAAGCCCACGGTGCGGGCGGTGGTGGAGGATATCATTGAAAATACCGACGGGCGCCGTGTCTTTACCAGAGTCTTTGTGGAGAAGCGCGGCGACGGCTACTTTGCCCGGCTTACCGGTCCCCAGGGGTCGGGGATTCTGACCTCAATGGCTCTGGCTAACGGCTTAGCCATTGTTCCCGAAGATGAGCCTGGGGTGAAGCCGGGGGATGTGGTCGATGTAATGATGCTGGACTGGGGTGAAGAGGTCGAGTGAGCGGATGAGGAGACGGCTTTGATATTTGATGCTAAGGGGTTTGTCTTTGAGCCACCGACGGTGATATCCCGGGCGCGGCGGGTTTTGATTAAGCCCAGCGCCGCTTACCCGGTGCCGTATCCGGTGACTACCAGCCGGAATATGCTATCGGTGATAATAGAGGGCATCCGGCGGATTAGTGATGCCGATATTCTGCTCCTGGCGGGCACGTCGGGAGGGGAGCCCATCTTTCCCGTATACCAGGCATTGGGCTACGATTTCCCCCGCGTGCTGACGCTGGATGTGGAGGATTGTGTCTGGGTAGAGGTAGATAACCCGCTACCCAAGCCCCTGGTTGTGCCTACCTTCTGGGTGCCTAATGTTATTTTATCCTGCGATTATCTGATAACGGTGGCGCCGTTAAAGGTGATTAATGGTAAGAGTAATTTGAGCATAATGAACCTGCTTTCCGTGCTGCCCAGCAGCAAGTACGGGAAAGGGGCGCCGCGGGGCTGGAGGTCTTTATATAGTCTGGGGATTGATAAGGTAATAGCTGACCTCTACTTTACCCTCCCCTTTGACCTGGGGATTATCGAAGCCAGCCAGAAGTTCACCGCTAAGGATGGCCCTACCAAGGGAGAGGTCGAGGACTTTGGCAAGGTTTTTGTCGGTGAGCCCTATGAGGTAGATAGCGAGGCCTCAAGGGAGATGGGGCTTAAATCCAGTTACCTTGATTTGATTAAGGAAGCCAGGGTAGGGCTGGAAAGCTAGCTATAGGCTGTCTCTCTAGTACCTTATGCTGAACCCGGAGTAATTCCCGCTGTACTCTGCCCAGTTGGTAACCACTTTTCCCACCCTGGCGGCCGGCGGTCCCACCTTAAGGCGACTGACCAGCTCTTCCAGTTGCTTCCTTTCTCCCTCGGCGACAACCTCAACCGCTCCCCCACTGGGCAGATTTCTCGCGTAGCCGGCCAGTCCCAGTGCTTTAGCTTGTTGGGAGACAAAGGCACGGAAGAAGACGCCTTGAACAAAGCCGTATACTGTTACCTGAACCGAGGCTAAATCACTGCTGGTCATTGCCTTATCCTAGAGATGAACCTCAGCGGTAACTGCTCTTTATCCAGTCTGTATAGGCTTTGCCGGTAAGCCGCTATTCCTCTTCCTCCTCTTCCGGTTTCCGTTTTTTCTTCTTTTTAACTACTTCCACCGTTACCGGAGGCGGCAAGATAGTGGTGGTGACGGCTTTTTTGCTATCCTTTTTGGATTTCTTCGTTTCTCTGTGTCGGTAATCTCGCCTTCCCATAGTAGCACCTCTATTTGAGCATGATAACCGGTGGCACGGCTAATTAAAGTTTAGCAAAGAGGAGTTATGGTGTAAAGTCGGTTGGAAGCTGGTCTAACGCAGCGCGGGCAGCTTCTATTTCGGCTAATTTTTTGCTTTTGCCCGACCCCCTGCCCAAAACGGTATCGCCCACCCTTACTTCGACGGAGAACCTTCGGTCGTGGTCCGGTCCCACCGCTTCAAAAACCTGGTAGGTAGGCGTTTGCTGGTGTCTGGCCTGGATAAGCTCCTGTAGTTGTGATTTATAATCGGACTCTATGCCCTGGCTCAGCGCTTTTTTTAGCTCTTTAGCCATTAGTCTGAGGATAAAATCCCTGGTCACGCTTGAGCCCTGGTCGAGGAAAATGGCGGCTATTACTGCTTCCATAGCTCCGGCCAGATTAGCCGGCTTACGCCGCCCCCCGCTCGCCTCCTCTCCCTTTCCCAGATAGAGGTAATCGCCCAGACTAATAGCCTTGGCTATGCGTGACAGGGCATCGCCGCGCACCAGCGAGGAGCGGAGTTCGGTCATCTCCCCTTCAGTGGACTGGGGAAGGCGCTGGTACAGTTCTTTGGCAATGATAAAGCCCAGGACGGCATCGCCCAGGAACTCGAGCCTTTCGTTGGAGATGGTGGTGCTTGGACTCTCGTTGATGTAGGAGCTGTGAACCAAGGCTTTTTCCAGTAGGGTAGGGTCTTTAAACTGGAGCCCGAGTGTATTTTGCAGTGCGGCTAAATCAGTCATGGCTCTGTTTCCTTCTAATAGTTCAGCATAAGGGGTTGGCTCTGCGGTGTCAACTGTTTTTGTATTGCCCTGAATTTGACCCTATGCTATAATTTACCTGTGCTGGGGAATCGTCTAGTGGTAGGACGGCGGACTCTGGATCCGTAAGGGAAGGTTCGAATCCTTCTTCCCCAGCCAGTTTTTTGGTGGCGCATTCGTCTAGGGGTTTAGGACACCTCCCTCTCAAGGAGGAGATCACCGGTTCGAATCCGGTATGCGCTACCATTTTTATTATGGTAAACCTCTTTTATTATGGTAAACCTCGCTTATTTCCCGCTGTTGGACGTTATGGAATTTTAGAAGGCTTGGCTATGACCAGGGTTGCACTGAAAAGAGTGGGGTGGAATAATGGTGGTAAGGGGTCTAAGCCCGGATGAGCGTATTGTATGATTGCTAACTCCGGACTTTTCTAATAAACTATCATTATAATAATTTCGTGGGGGAGTAATATCATGTACAAAGGCGGTTATGCGGGAAAGATATTGAGAATAGACTTAACTAAGCAGGCTTCAAAAGAAGAGGCGGTCTCTGAGGAATTAATCAGGAATTATATGGGCGGCGTTGGTTTTGCTTTTAAATACTTATATGATGAGCTGAGACCGGGGACTCCTCCCCTGGATAAAGAAAATGAGCTAATCTTTGCCGTAGGTCCGCTGACCGCTACCGGCGCTCCCTGTACCAGCCGAATGGCTGTCGCTGCCAAGTCCCCGCTTACCAACACCATCGCCTGTGCTTTGAGCGGGGGGTATTTCCCGGCTGAGATGAAAAGGGCGGGCTATGACATGATAGTTGTAGAGGGCAGGGCCGAAAAGCTAACCTATGTAGCCATTAAGGGGGGGAAAGTAAGCTTCAGGAATGCGGAAAAACTTAAGGGTATGGAGACCACTGACACCCAGCTCTTTATAAAGGATGAACTACGGGACCAGAATTTCCGGGTTGTCTGCATCGGTCCGGCGGGCGAAAAGCTCATCCCCATAGCCAGTATCATTAATGAGCGGCGTGCGGCGGGCAGAAAGGGGTTGGGGGCGGTGATGGGCTCCAAGAACCTGAAAGCTATCGCTGTGCTCGGAGGGCACAGACCGTCAATAGCTGACCCGGCCAAGTTCAGAGAGGCACGGCGGCTAATGAATAAGTCTATGAAAGACAACCCGGTGCTCTATCCGGGGCACGCCAATACCGGCACCCCTTCGGTGGTTGACACAACAACTACCCTGGGCATTTTGGCTATCAAGAACTGGTCGGCGACGGGGGAAATCAATATGGTGCCGGGAATCGGTCTTGATGCTCAACAGGCGATGAAAATTAGGAAAGTTGCCTGCGCTGACTGCCCGGTGGGCTGTTCCCAGGTCAAAATGGTTACCGATGGTCCCTATGCCGGTTCCCTTTCCGAGGGGCCTGAATTTGAGACGACCTATTCGCTGGGTAGCACCGTGGGGGTGGATTACCTGCCGGCTATTATTGCTGGGGACCGGCTCTGTGATGAATACGGCATGGATACGATATCAGCCGGTGTTACCATAGGTTTTGCCATGGAGCTCTACGAAAAAGGAATACTGACCAAGAAAGATACCGGAGGATTAGAGCTTAAGTTCGGTAATCACCAGGCGATGATTGAAATGCTGCGGCAGATGGCTTACCGGGAAGGCCTGGGAGCCGTACTGTGCCAGGGCACCAAGAAGGCGGCGGAGAAAATAGGTAAAGGCTCGGAGAAATATGCCATTAATATTAAAGGTCTGGAGTTGCCGGCTTATGATGTGAGAGGAGCCAAGGCGCACGGCTTAAATTATGCCACCGCTTATAATGGGGCTGACCACAACCGGGGCTATGCCTTCCAGGAAATTTTTGGTATTCCAATCCCCGAAAAGGTGGACAGGTTTGCCATAAAAGGGAAAGGAAAGCTGACCAAGTGGAACCAGGATGTCCGCTGTGTAACCTGTGATTGCTCCACGCTGTGCGCTTTTCTTCTGGATATGGCTATAGCCGGCGACGCCTGCCAGACAATTGCCGACCTGGTAACCGCGGCTAGCGGAATTTCTTTTACCGCCGAGCAGGTTGAGCAGATTGGGGAGAGGGTGAATAATATTGCCCGCCTGTTTAATGGCCGGGAGGGTTTTAGCCGTAAGGATGACACCTTTCCCATCCGCCTTATGACTGAGCCGATTAAAGAGGGGGCTTCTGCCGGCCAGCTTATCAGCCAAGCAGACCTCGATACCATGCTCGATGAATATTATGAGGCGCGCGGCTGGGATAAGAATGGAAACCCGACGGCGGCTAAACTAAAAGAACTGGGGCTGGGTTGAAAAAGGAGCTTATGAAAATGGAGAAGTACTGGAACCCGGTTCTGGAAACGCTGCCCCGTGAGCAACTTCAGCAGTTGCAGCTAAAGAAGTTTCAGAACATATTGAAATGGTCTTATGAACATTCGCCGTTCTATCGCAGCCTGTATAAAGACGCTGGGCTTGAACCGGGCGATATTAGAACACTTGATGATATACGCAAAGTCCCCAAGACAGAAAAGTCAATGCTCAGAGAGGCGCAGGGCAAAGAGCCGTTTCCATATGGCAGTATCCTCTCGGTGCCCATAGAGCAGGTGACCGAATATCGCCAGACCAGCGGCACCACCGGTCAGCCGGTCTATCACCCGGAGACATGGCAGGACTGGGAGTGGTCGGCTGAGTCATGGGCTTACGCCCTGTATGCTCAGGGCTATCGCGACTACGACAGGGTGTTTTTGCCCTTTGGTTATAGCGTTAACATAGCTTTCTGGGCAGGCCATTATGCCGCTGAGAAAATAGGTTGCGAGGTTGTTCCCGGCGGCGTGCTTAATACCGAAGCCAGGATACTAAAGATGAAGGAGATAAAAGCCACCGCTTTTATGGCAACCCCGACTTATATTCTGGGTATGGCTGACGTAGCTAAAAAAAAGCTGGGCATAGACCTGCCCAAGGATTTAAATATAAAGAAGATAACCTCTGCTGGCGAACCGGGGGCTTGTATCCCGGCAACCAAAAAACGTATGGAGGAGATGTGGGGGGCTAAGGTGTATGACCAGGTTGGTGCCACCGAGATAGGGCACTGGGGCTATGAGTGCCAAGCCCAAGCTGGACTACATGTTCTTGAAGCCTTCCATCTGGTTGAGATAGAGGATGTCGAGACCGGCGCCAGTATAACCGAGCCGGGCAAGAGGGGTAGTATGGTTATTACTACCTTTGACCGTTTTGCCCACCCTTGCGTTAGGTTCGATTCTAAAGATATTGTTGAGTGGAGCCCTATTGAGCGGTGTGAGTGCGGGCGGACCTTCAGGCTGCTTAAAGGTGGCGTTGTTGGTCGCGCTGATGACATTACCAAAGTAAAAGGAGTATTATTAGCACCGACGGCTATTGAGGAAGTGGTGAGGGATATTCCGGAACTAGGAGACGAATATGAGGTGGTTGTAATTAAGAAGGGCGATATCGACGATATAACCCTTAAGGTGGAAATATCCCCTGCTTTTAAGCACGATGCTAGTACTGTTGAGCAGAAGCTGGCTCAGCAGCTAAGGCTGAAGACCGGTTTGCGCTACAGCCTGGAGTTTCATGACTATGGCACCTTACCCAGGTACGATGTCAAAGCAAAGAGATTCAAGGACCTTAGAGCCAAGGAGTAGCCAAGTGGTTAAAGATTATAAAGTAGGTGATATGGCGGAAAAGATAAAGGTATTGAAAGAGACGGCGACCGAGCTAAAGCGTGTTTCCGGAGGAATTCAGGCCGTAGACCGGAATGTTGACCGTATCCTGGCCAGTATCAAGATGCTGGAAATCAACATCAGTGACCTGGTAGATATCGGTATCGAGCACAGGGAGGGTTAAATGGCAGCTGTATACGGGGTAACACGGTTTGAGTTTGATGAAAAGGATGACCTTGAAAACTACACCGTGTTTCTGGCCGACGTTGTCCACGGCAGGCCACCATGGCGTCCCCTTTTCTTAATAGATAGTTGGGGAAGGTGGGTTTATCGCGCGGTACAGCGGGCGGCGGAGCAACTCTCGCTGCCGACAACCAAGGGTTGGGATGCGAGATATATTAAGGGCTATCCTTACCTGGCTGTGATTGAGACCACGGAGCAGGAGGCGAGGAAGCGTGAGCCGCTATTCCGGAAGAGGATAAGGCCCTATATCGAGGACTTTAACGCTATCTGGGAAGAGCGCAAGGCTGACATTATGAATACCTATAAGGAGCTTAAGCAAAGATACGGGCTGAAAAAATACGAGGGTATTAAGAAGCTGAGCAATGTTGAACTCCTGGACCTTTTTGACGATTATATGCAGGTGAACCGGAAGCAGTGGGATATACACATGGAGTTTATGGTTCCGGCCTATTACCTCTTCGGCTTGTTTGAGCAGATGTGCACTGAGCTGCTCGGGTTCGGTTATACCGACCCGTTGTTCGCCAGATTAATGGCTGGTTTTGATAGTATGGTGTTCCAGTTCAATAAAGAAATATGGCGGCTGGGCAACCGGGCGGTGGAACTGGGGTTTGATAAGCCTTTCCGCACTACCGAGGATGCTGAAGTGCTGCTTGCCAAGCTGGAGGAAAGCAAAGCCGGCAGGGAATGGCTTGAGGAATACCATGATTTCCTTGAGGTTCATGGCTGGCGCAATGAGCGTATGCTTGACTGGGCGACTCCGAGTTGGATTGAAAAGCCGAGCCTGGGTATACCGCTGATAAAGGTAGCCATATCCAGCGGAGGAACTTATACCATAGAAGAGCGGAGGGAGGAAGCCGTCAGGGAGAGAAGGGAGGTGGAAAAGGAGGTATTGGACAGGGTACCGGCAGAGCAGAGGGGGTGGTTTGAAGCCTTAATGAAGGCTGCCCAGAAGGCTGGTTACTGGAGTGAAGACCATAACTACTACCTCGACCTTTACTGCAATGGGTTGGGGCGGTGGATAACCAGAGAAATCGGGCGGCGTTTTACTGAGGCTGGGGTTATCGATGACCCTGAGGATGTCTATTTCCTCATCGCCGATGAGATAGAAAAGGCGTTAATACCGATGGGGAAGAATAAACTGCACCACCGGGTAGACGTGCGGAAGAAGGAATGGCAGGGCTATCTTAAGGTTGCCCCCAAGTCCTACTATGGAAATATAGACCTGGTGCAGGAAGTACTGAGAAAAGACCCGGTAATCAGTGTCGCCACTTCAGTTCCTGTCGTCAGGGAGGATGTAAAGGCTGACCTATATGGTGCTGCCTCATCCCCGGGGGTGGTGGAGGGGATTGCCCGCGTCATAATGACTGAGGATAAGTTAGCCGAGCTTAAACCCGGGGAGATTATGGTGGTCCCCGGAACCAGTGCGCCGTGGACTCCGGCTTTTGAGATAGTTAAGGGTGTTGTTACCGATGGCGGCGGCGCTCTGTCTCACGCCGTAATACTGGCCCGGGAGTATGGTATTCCTTCCGTTACCGGCTGCCTGGAGGCAACCAAGAAGATTAAGACCGGCGATAAAGTAAAGGTTGATGGCGACCTTGGCGTGGTCTATATATTGCGTTAATTTTTATATTAACCTCGTCGTGATAAGCGTTTCTGAGTCTTTTAGGAGGGCATGGTGTCTGGTAAGTGGGCGCTCTGGTTTGAGGAGTTAGGTCAAGAGGACAGAGAGTTGGTGGGCAGGAAGTGCGCTAACCTGGGCGAGATGGTCAAGATTGGGTTGAGAGTCCCCCCCGGGTTTGCCATTTCGGTTGAAGCCTATAAAGATTTTATGAGTATGACGGGGGTCGTTAAGGAAATAGGGAAATACCTGGCTAAGTCTAAACCCAAAGACCTGAAGCAGTTTAAACAGGCAAGTGCCAACATAAGCCAGATTGTGCTGTCGAAAGCCATGCCTGAGAAGCTGGAGGAGGCAATAGCCTCACGCTATAGTGAGCTGAGCCGACGGTGCCATACCGATGAAGTTGCCGTGTCAACACGTTCGGCCGGGACGGTGAGCCACCCCGGGCAGTATGAAACTCATCTTAATGTGGTTGGTAAGTCGGCGCTGGTGGACAAAATCAGGCAGGTGTGGGCCAGCACTTTTAACCCTCGCTCCCTGATTCTTCGAAGCCGGAAGAAGATGCCACTGGCCAGCGACCCTATCGGGGTGGCGGTACAGAAGATGGTGAAGGCGCGTGCTGCCGGGGTTATCTTTACGGCTGACCCTAATACCGGCGATGATACCAGGATGATAATCGAGGGTAACTGGGGGTTGGGGGAGAGCGTTGTCGGCGGTAAGTCAACGCCGGACATTTTTATCCTGGATAAGAAGAGTCTGAAAATACTGGAAAAGAAACTGGGGCCTAAGTCCAGGTATGTGACCTTTAAAAAGGGTGGGGTAATGGAAAAGAAGGCCCCGCCAGAAAAGAGTGGCAAATTCTGCTTGAGCGACGAGGAGGCTAGGGAGATAGGGAGGTTTGGCAAGGTGCTGGAGAAGCATTTTGGTGTACCCCAGGATGTGGAATGGGCTGTAGAAGAAGCTAAACCGTTGCCGGAAAGTATCATCCTGTTACAGACTCGGGATGAGGTTATTGCCCAGAATAAGACTCCCGTTGACCAGGTGGTAGACTTGATGCTTGACCGGTTCTCAAGGGGAGTCGGGTTTGATGGTGGCAAGATGTAACCGCCCTCGGGACACCCGGGGAATTTTTCTATTGTGATTTATCGGTCTGGGGCAACTTATCCATAGCGCCCCTTAAGCCCTTCACCAGTTCCGCCAGCGAACTAAAGTCGTCCTCTTTTTCCATTAGCTGAATTATCCGGCTGCCCACAATCACGCCATCGGCAATCCCGGCTATTTGGCTTGCCTGCTCCGGGGTGGAGATGCCAAAGCCAACGCAAAGGGGCTGGGTGGCTACCTTCCTTACTCTGGTCACAAATGCCTCCAAATCCGCGGGCAGTCTATCTCTGGCCCCGGTGACTCCGGTTACTGAAACTAGGTAGAGAAACCCGCGCGACCTCTGTGCGGTAAGCCTGATGCGCCTGTCGGTGCTGGTCGGAGCCAGGAGGTAGATGAGATCAAGACCCTGTCTCCGGCTTATAATCTCCAGGTCTGAGCCTTCATCGGGGGGCAGGTCGGGGATGATTATGCCGGAGATACCGGCGCCGGCACAGGCAGAGCTGAACTTATCCAGCCCGTACTTTAAGACCGGATTATAATAGGTCATAAACACCAGTGGTATATTAACCTTCTGGCTTAGCTGCCCGGCCAACTCAAGGCAGAGCCGGGGGGTTACGCCGTTCTGCAGGGCATGGAAGCTGGAATTTTGTATGGTGACCCCGTCGGCCAGGGGGTCGGAGAAGGGTATTCCCAGCTCGATAATGTCACAGCCGCTATCGGCAAGTACAGGTACTACTTTTAAAGTAGCTTCAATGGTAGGGTAGCCTACGGTAACATAGGCGATGAGGGCTTTATGCCCCGGCTGGCTGAAGACAGAAGCGATTTTGCTCATAGCTTCACCTCTAGCGCCTCGGCGACTATGTCCATGTCCTTATCGCCACGCCCGGATAGGTTGACCACGATGGTCTGCTCTTTCTTTAGCGAGGCGGCCGTCTTAGCCGCCTGAAATATGGCGTGAGCCGGTTCCAGAGCCGGGACGATGCCCTCGGTCTTGCAGAGCAGCTTAAAGCCCTCCAGGGCTTCCTGGTCGGTCACCGCCGTATAGGTAGCCCGCCCGCTGTCCTTGAGGTAGCTGTGCTCGGGGCCCACGCCGGGGTAGTCCAAGCCGGCGGAGATGCTGTGTGTTTCTCTAATCTGGCCGTCTTTATCTTGGAGGACATAGGATTTTGTACCGTGGAGCACGCCGACTGTTCCCGCCATCAGCGGGGCGGCATGGGCGCCGGTTTTGAGTCCCCTCCCCGCCGCTTCCACCCCGATAAGCTTGACCTCCTTATCGTTCAAGAAGGGGTAAAAAATGCCGATGGCGTTACTGCCGCCGCCGACACAGGCGATGATATAGTCGGGGAGGCGGCCGGATTTATCCAGAATCTGCTGCCTGGTTTCTTTACCGATTACCAACTGAAAGTCCCTCACCATCATGGGGTAGGGATAGGGGCCGACCACCGAGCCCAGCAGGTAGTAGCTGTCCCTGGGGTTGGTCACCCAGTCCCTTATCGCCTCGTTGATGGCATCCTTAAGGGTGCGGCTGCCCCCGTGCACTGGCCTGACTTCGGCACCCATCAGCTTCATTCGGAAGACGTTGAGGGACTGGCGGCGTACATCCTCCTCACCCATGTAGACGATGCACTCCAGCCCCAGCTTGGCGCAGACGGCGGCAGCGGCTACGCCGTGTTGGCCGGCTCCGGTTTCGGCAATAATCCGGCGCTTGCCCATCCTGCGGGCGAGAAGACCCTGTCCCAAAGCATTGTTGATTTTATGGGCGCCGGTGTGAGCCAAGTCTTCCCGTTTGAGGAAAATGCGGGCGCCGCCGCTGTGCTCGGTCAGCCTTTCGGCAAAATAGAGCGGCGTCGGTCTGCCCGAATAGTCACGGGACAGTGCCTCAAATTCACTCCAGAAGGCTTTATCAGACTTAGCTTCCTGGTAGGCGGCTACCAGCTCATCCAGAACCGGCATCAGTGTTTCGGGGACAAACTGCCCCCCGTAGTCTTCGAAGTAGCCTCTTTCATCAGGTAACATTATATCCCCCTATTTCCTACGGCTGTGACTTGACATAAGAACTGAAATTACGTTTCATCTCGTCTATATGGTCGCCGCCAAATTTCTCCGTCATTGCCTGCCCCAAAGCAAAAGCCAGCATCGCTTCTGAGATAACCCCGGCGCGGGGAACAGCACAGATATCCGACCTTTCCGCCGTGGCCGGTACAGACTTATGAGTGGCGATATCCACCGTTTTTGCCGGGTTCCCCAGCGTTGAGATTGGTTTATGGTAGACGCGGCAAACAATATCCTCGCCGTTGCTCATGCCGCCTTCTATCCCACCCATATTGTTGGTCTGGCGGGTGAAGCGGTTGCCCTTATAGGCAATCTGGTCCTGGAACTCGGAGCCGAACATAGCCGCCCCCTGAATAGCATTGCCTATTTCAACTGCCTTCACCGAGGGGATGCTCATCAGCGCCTGGGCGAGCCTGCCGTCAAGACGGCGGTCGTAGTGCATAACGCTGCCCAGCCCCACGGGAACGCCGGCAGCGATAACCTCGGCCACCCCGCCCAGGGTATCCTTTTTACTGCCAGCTTCCAGTATTGCCTTTTTCATTTTCTGGGAGGTTTCCCGGTCAATACACCTAATATCGGGGTCGGTTTCAAAGACTTTAGCCACCTCTTTAAAATCGGAGTAAGGGCGGGTCAGTTTTACCTCTCCTATCTGGACGGTGTGGCTGGCTATACTGATGCCGAACTCTGATAGCAGCTGCCGGATAACCGCTCCCGCCATAACCCTGCCTGCCGTCTCTCGGGCGCTGGCTCTTTCTGAGATATTCCTGATGTCGTCCTGTCCGTACTTTAAAGCGCCGGCTAAATCGGCGTGGCCGGGGCGGGGACGGGTAACTTTAGCCGCTGGTTTTTCGGTTTCCTCAATGCTCATCTCGTCCTGCCAGTTGGCGAAGTCCAGGTTCCTGACTATCAGCGCAATCGGGCTGCCCAGCGTCTTGCCATAGCGGATACCAGAGAGGATTCCCGCTTTGTCCTCCTCTATTAGTCCCCTCCCCCCGCGCCCGGAATCGGAGTGGCGGCGTTCCAGGTCCTGGTCGATATCCTCAACGCGGACTCGAACTCCGGCGGGCATTCCCTCGATAATGGTTACGCAGGCCGGGCCGTGAGATTCACCGGCGGTTAAAATGCGTAGCATCTCTACCTCCTTCCAAAGCCTGAGTTAGGGCGGACTCCATGGCTGTTAGCGGAGCCTGGTGTCCGGTAAAGAGTTCAAATTGCTTTACCGCCTGATAAAGCAGCATCTTATAGCCGTAGACAACGGCGCATCCCCTCTCTCTGGCTTCAATAAGCAGTCTGGTTTCTTTGGGATTAGATATAATATCAAAGACGGTAAGTCTATCGTGAAGTAAATCTTTGGGGATAACCGACCGGTCTGTTTTGGGCTGCATACCGACTGAAGTGGCGTTTATCAGGATATCAGCCGAGGAGATTTCAGCCAGCTTGTCCAAGCCCCCGGAGCCGCTGGCATTAACTCTTTGAGCCAGCTTTCTGGCTTTGTCCCCGGTGCGGTTTAAGACCACCAGCTTAACCCCCTTTTTCATAAGCCCGGCGGCGATAGCTAGGGCGGCGCCGCCGCTGCCGATAAGTACCGCCTTTTTACCATTGAGCGTGGTCACTTCCTCCAATGCCTTTAGCGCGCCGCCGCAGTCGGTGTTGTAGCCGGTTAGAACGCCGTCGTCGTTAACGATGGTATTTATGGCGCCGATTTCCTCAGCCAGTGGGTCAATTTTGTCAATATGCTTTATGGCGCTGGTCTTGTGGGGGATGGTAATGCTTGCTCCCCTGATGCCCAGCCCCCTTATGCCCTTAATTGCCGGCTTTATATCACTCACCCGGAAGGGAATATAGATGTAGTTTATACCCAATGCCTGATAGCCGACATTATGAATTAAGGGAGAAAGCGAGTGCTCCACCGGGTCGCCGATAAGGCAGCATATTCTGGTGTTGGCATCAATCATGGGTAAACCCCCGTATCTTTAGCAAGTTTATAACCAGGTCAGCCACCTCTTCCGGCGTTTTGTTTCCGGTATTGATAGTCAAATCGGCGGCTTGCTGGTAGAGCGGTTTTCTTTCTCTAAGGGTTATTTCCATGTCCTCCCGCTGGCTCCTGCCTTTGACCAGCGGCGGCCGGTAGGTATCTTCTCCAATACGTTTGACCAGGGTATCAATGTCAGCTTGCAGCCAGACCAGCACCCCGCTTTTCTTGAGTTTAATAATATTATTCTCTCTGGTCACTACCCCGCCCCCGCTGGCATTGATGATATTATCTTGCCCGGCGGCCTCGCCGGTTACCTCTTCTTCTATTTCCCTGAATTTCTCCCAGCCCTGTTTTTCCACAATCTCAGGGATGCCAAGCCCCGCTTTACGGGTGATTAGCTCGTCCATCTCAACGAACTCTCGGCCCGTTTTCTGAGCCAGAATCTTACCCACCGTCGTCTTTCCCGAACCCCTCATGCCGATAAGTACGATATTCATGGCAGCTCCTTGATTTTCGCCTTTAAGTTTGTCAGGTCGTTAAAGAACCGGGGGTAAGACTTGGTTACCGCCCCGGCGCCGTTGATAATGGAGTCACCCTCGGCAAAGAGGGCGGCAATAGACAGGCTCATCGCCATGCGGTGGTCGTTGTGAGCTTCAAATTCGGTTCCTTTTGGCTTGCCGCCGTAGATTAGCATGGCGTCATCGTTAACTTCGACCTTAATCCCCAGTTTGCCCAGTTCGGCGGCTGTATTGCCGAGGCGGTCGGTTTCTTTGAACCTTAAATGGCCGATATTGGTTATTCTGGTCTTGCCCCGGGCGTAGGCGGCGACAGCCGCCACCGTCTGGACAAGGTCGGGATAATCACCCATATCTACGTCAATACCTTTCAGCTCATTATGGCGGGAAACCGTCACCGCCTCTTTCTGGTATTCAACGGAACACCCCATCTGCGACAGGATGTTCAAAAGATATTTATCACCCTGGGCTGAGTTAGCCTTGAGGTTTTTTACCTTTACCGGCTTGCCGCCGATGGCGCCGGCGGCGAGGAAATAGGCGGCGGAGGAATAGTCCCCCTCTATCCGGTAGCGCTTTCCCTGGTATCTCTGGCCGCCTTTGACCATAAATTCTTTATAGTCTTGATTTGCCGCCTCAACGCCAAATTCCTGCATGACATCCAGGGTTATGTCTAAATATGGCTTGGAGTGAAGCTCGCCGGCAGTCTTGATTGTGAGCCCGTTTTCGGTATAGGGGGCGATAATGAGCAGGGCGCTGATGTGCTGGGAGCTTACCCCGCCGCCAGTGGTAATTTCTCCCCCGCTGAGCTTTCCCCCCTGTATTTCGATAGGCGGGTAGCCGTTAGTTCCCAGTGAGCGAACTTTAGCCCCCAGGCTTTTCAGTGCCGCCAGTAAATCACCTAGCGGGCGCTGGCGCAGCCGGCTGTCGCCGTCAAGGATGACCCTGGTCGGAGCCAGAGCCGCCAGCGGGGCAACCATGCGGATGGTGCTCCCTGAGTTGCCGGCAAAAATCTTCTCGCTACCGGGGGTAACATTGATTTGACCGCTGGTGCCGGTAATCATCAGCCGGTCGTCCTTGAGTTCAATATCGGCGCCCAGGGAACGGCAGGCGTCAATAGTATATAAGATATCATCTGACAGCAGGGGGTTTTTGATTGTGCTCTCCCCCGTTGCCAGCGAGGCCAGTATCACCGCCCGGTGGGTATAGCTCTTGGACGATGGTGCTGAAACCTCTCCCGTCACCGATGATGGGGTTATTCTTACTTTCACTTTTTCTTCCGACTCCCGATATGCTCGACCAGGGCTTCCAGCCCTAATAAATAGCTCTTTGTTTTCAAGCCGCTAATCTGCTTGATGGCTATATCTGAAATAACCGATATCCGGCGCCATTCCTCACGGGCGTTGATATCTGACAGGTGCACCTCGACCACGGGCAGCCCGGAATCGGCGAGGGCGTCATGAAGGGAGTAGCCGTAGTGGGTCAGGGCGCCGGGGTTAATTAATATGCCGTTGGCTCCGCTTATTTTTTCCTGGATAAAGTCGATAATACCCCCCTCGTGATTGGACTGGAAGAAGATAAGCTCGCAGCCCAGCGCTTTGCCTTTTTCGGTGAGCGCCTGCTCTATCGATTCCAGGGTATCGGTGCCGTATTGCGCCGGCTCTCTCTTACCCAGCATGTTAAGATTGGGGCCGTTAATTACCAGTATTCTCATCGGCATATCTCCCTGAGCACTTTTCTGATTATATCCTCCGCCACCGGCTGATTAGTTACCCCTTTACCGATGTCTTTGAGCAGCACCCAGCCGGTCTGCCCCCCGGTTGTTTTCTTATCAAAGCGGGTGGCTCCAATGAGGTCTTCGGGATTTACCCCCTGGTAGTAAATAGGCAGGCCAAATTTTGAAAGCAGGTTTTCAATTTGGGTGATGTTGCTCTGGTCAAGTATGCCGACCTGGGAGCTTATCTTGGCGGCGGCTGCCATGCCGATAGCTACCGCCTCGCCGTGACTAAGCTCTTGCAGTTTGGTGGCGGCTTCCAGAGCATGACCCACGGTATGCCCGAAATTCAGTATGGCCCGCTGGCCGCTCCGCTCCGTTTCGTCAATCTCGACGATACCGGCTTTCAGGCGGCAGCACCGCATAACAATGTCCTGCAGCTCAGCCGCGGTAAACTCTGCTTCCTTCTTTTGTTCGAGGAGGCGGAATAGCTCCTTGTCCATGGCTAAACCGTACTTTATCACCTCGGCCATGCCGTTTCGCATCTCGGCGGGGGGTAAAGACTTGAGAAGGGCGACATCGGCAATAATGGCGCTTGGTTGGTAGAAGCTGCCGACCATGTTCTTCTTGCCGCCGAAGTTGACCCCCACCTTGCCGCCGATGCTGCTGTCCACCTGGGCGAGGAGGGTGGTGGGCAGTTGAATATAGTCAATGCCGCGGAGGTAGGTGGCGGCAAGATACCCGGCCACATCACCGACCACCCCTCCCCCCAGAGCACATATCAGTCCCTTGCGGTCTATGTTGTTTTCCAGCAGAAACTGGTAGCCGCGCTCTATTGTGTTCAATAACTTGGTTTTTTCCCCGACGGGCAGGGTGAGCCGGGATAGCTTCTTCCCCGTTGCTTTCAGTGCCTGGAGCAGGCTCAGGCCGTGGAGTTTTTCCACGCCGGTATCAGTTATCAGGGCGGTGCCGGAGTAGCCGCTGAAGTCAAAGTAATCTCCCAGCCTGCCGAGGATACCGTTACCGACAATAATCGGGCACTGCTTGGCCGTTTCCAGTTTAATGACGTGTCGGCCGTATTCTGCTGGATTTTCTTTTTGGCTCGTCATCTTATTAAACCGTTTATCTCCTTCATTAGCTCGTCGAACTGTTCCGGGTACAGGGACTGCATACCGTCGGAGAGGGCATGCGTCGGGTCGTGGTGCACCTCCACCAGCAGACCGTCGGCACCTACGGCTATAGCTCCTTTTGACAGGGAAATAACATAGTTGCGTTTGCCGGCGGCATGGCTGGGGTCAACGATGATAGGCAGAGGGCTGGATTCCTTGATTGCAGGGATAGCGCTCAAGTCCAGGGTATTCCTGGTGTTATCAGAGAAGGTGCGTATTCCCCGCTCACACAGGATAACCTGATTGTTCCCTTCCGAGCTGATGTATTCTGCCGACATCAGCAGCTCTTCTATTGTTGCCGCAAAGCTGCGTTTCAGCAGGATTGGCTTCGGGGAATGGCCGGCCCGGCGCAGCAGGGAGTAATTCTGCATGTTCCTGGCGCCAATCTGGATAATATCGGCGTACTGCTCCACCAGTTCAATATTGGTATGGTCAGTAGCCTCGGTTACGATTAACAGCCCGGTTTCCTGGCGGACTTTAGCCAGTATCTTTAAGCCTTCCTCACCCAAACCCTGGAAGCTGTAGGGCGAGGTTCTGGGTTTGAAGGCGCCCCCGCGGAAGACCTGGGCGCCGGCTTTTTTCACCAGGTGGGCGATGGTCAGTGCCTGCTTTTCGCTTTCTATGGCGCAGGGCCCGGCCATTATTACCGGTTTGCCTCCGCCAACCTTGATATTACCCACGGCGATAGCTCTTGACTCCGGATTTGTCTCCCGGCTGACCAGTTTATAGGGCTTGGTTACCCGGATAGTCTCCTTTACGCCTTCCAAAACCAGCAGCCGTGATTCATCTACCGGCCCCTGGTTGCCGATAATGCAGACCGCCGTCCGCAGGGAGCCGGGCATGGGTACGCCACGGTAACCCATACCCTCTATCTCTTTAATTAC
>Ga0307434_1000739_pt1 | contig 20133 bp, 10 predicted proteins | sample SalMarWE160220MG_FD_202156 | JGI IMG/M metagenome (GOLD analysis project Ga0307434, IMG submission 202156) | Salt marsh sediment microbial communities from the Plum Island Ecosystem LTER, Massachusetts, United States - WE1603-220 | ecosystem: Environmental > Aquatic > Marine > Intertidal zone >... | reverse complement strand
ATTACAACGTAGTTTGGAGCGGGGAACCAGCCTGTATGGTCAAAATTAATAAAGGCATTGTCCCAGCCCGAAGCATATTGATGCCTCAAAAACAGAGCCGGGCCTCCGATTTCGAAGTAATCCGAAGTCTTCTCGAAACCGTTCAGCAAACCGCCTGCATAAAGACCGGTCCTCCAATCTGTGGTCTGAAGAAGGTTCCACTCGGGAGCATAGCAGGACATACTGTTTTTCCAACTGCCAAACCACAGCAAAACCAGTCAGGCTGAACCTTGTCTATCTGAAACAAACCTTTTGACTATTTAGGAAGGATTTCAATCTATAATTTGTTCACAGGCACATTTGAATTAAGGTTTTGTGAGCCGGATTAAAATTTTAATTATTTACAGCTCGAGTAAGGTATAAAAATCGGCTGGAATGCGCCCAAAAATAACGGGCATGCCACTTTACATTTTAAATCGAAAATACCTATTGATAGCGGTAAAGCTGTATTTGCTGAATGCCGAATTGGCCCATTGGAATGCGTAAGTGTCTGCCCTGATGACTCTCGTCGCCGTTTAACCTGCGGCCACCAATCCATTTGCCCTCGCTATAAGACCCTTCCTCAATTCGAATAATACCTGCTTTTGCTTTGGTTTGCTCGGCTGGCGCAAAGGTTATTATTAAGCCGGTACCGGCAATCACATATTCGTCTGATCCCGTTGAAATGAGTAATCCTGCGGCTTTTGGCCAGGAGTCCGTATCTTTAGGACCGGATGAGTATTTCCAGGTATAATCGTGAGACACTGTTAATTTATAATTACCCAGCGTTATTTCCTGTACAGGTGTTTCTTTATCAAGCAATATTCCGGTCATTGTTCCTTGTCCCTGATGTTCCAAAATCAAAGGACTTAATTGTGAGAGGAGATTATAACTTTTTGTTATCGGCGCACTTTCGGGATTTTCAATCGATTCAATTGAAAACGGACTGAAACCTATCGCATCGTGCGCTCCAACGGCATAAAATACATTAGCAGCGCAATCCGGATTTCGAGTGGCTTCGGGGATAAACAGCAAATTAGTGGATTGATGATATTTCTGGCACCACTCGGCAAAATTTGCAAAATAAATATCGGGTGACAAAAAATCAATCGACGGCGCCCCAGCCCGCCAGATATCCATCAAATGCGGCAGCGGACCGGCGCTTGGATATTGGCCCGGTTTGTATCCCGGACGAATCAGGGCGGCGTTGATATACATCGGCAGAGAATATTCAGCCTTGCCCGCGAATGCGATAAATTCGATATAACGTGCATAATGCCAGGCCATAAAAATTTCATCGGTTGCAAGACCTTTGCCAAATACCTTTTCCCAATTGCCATCGGTTTTAAAGCCGCCTTTCTCCCAGATTGCGTAAAGCTCAGGAGTTAATAAATCCTTGTGCTTTACCAGATAATCGATCAATTCTTTGGGTACCGCCTGAGCAAAAGCGTTATTTGCAGCATCGCTATAATCTCTGGCGTCTTCGAGCATGCCGACTTCGTTTTCTACCTGTATCATCAGGATGGTATGTTTGTCGCTGTCTACCTGACGAAGATGCCTCATTAGAGCAGTAAAAGCATGCGAGTCGACATTGCGGCCTTGTTCGCAAAATACCGACATGATTTCCATCGCCTCTCCTGTTTTGAGGCGAGCACGCAGGAAACGCTGCTGGTCTTTTTTAATCCACTCGGGAGCATAGCAGGACATACTGTTTTTCCAACTGCCAAACCACAGCAAAACCAGACGCAAATTATGCTCTCGTGCATTGTCAATCAGGCCATCCACCAGCGTAAAATCATACTTTCCTTCCTGCGGCTCAATCATTTCCCAATAGAGCGGTGATAGTACGGTATTGAGATTCATCTGTACTAATTTAGGCCAGATGGGTTTCATGTATTCAAGGCTGGAAGCGCTGGAGTTGCCAAGCTCTCCGCCCAGAATCAGGAATGGTTTATCATCCACAATAAGCTGTGTTGAGGAACCTTGACGAGCCAGATGAGGAAGACTGTTTTGGGTCTGCGCCTGCAGTATTGATATACAGGATAAACAACTGATGAGTATAATAATTTGAACTCTATGTTCTGTTGACATCACTAACTCCTGTAGTTTTATTGGCTGGGATATTTATCCTTATATTTATTCAGCCGGACTTGCCGGTCTAAGACATTCAAATACTGCTCCCAGTCATATTGCGTCTGGCCGGCCCGCCATTATTCGTCCAAAGACAAAAGACTAAGGTTTCCAAAAGTCTATTCTCTGGGATCTTCCCTGCCCGTAACCTATCGGCAAACGGGGGGACTTTTAGTCTATTAAGCATTACATATAGGTCGTTTAGTTGAATATAAAAACCCAATTATTTCAAAAACAGTTCCGGTGAAACCGTATATAACTCTAAATTTATCTTGCTTACCTCATTAAAGCAGTTACAAAAGAATTTAATTGCATAGAGTCTATTTTTATAGTCCCTGTTCGCTCCTGAAGCTCTTTTACATATTGTATCACGATTTGCGTTAATATGGCGCCCGGCCTGGGATAAGCGGCCACGATATAATGGGACCCTTCGGTTAATTCTCCCTCTTCTTTTTCCAATTCAGCTCTGAGGTTGTCTGGAGTTATTAAGGAATTGGCATGCTGAAAGACAACCTTATCCATTACTTTATATACTTCTTTACTTTCCTTGACCAGGCCATAATAATCAAGAAGCTGGGCAAAAACATAATTGGAGGTCGTATAGACGTCTTGTCCCTGTTCCGATTCTACTGCTTTGCCATCTTCTGTCCGGCACATGGCCCAGCCCATGAGAGTCCGGTTATTCTTATAAATCGTCTTGAGGATTTTTTTGGCCCTCTCATCAGAGATAAAAGGCTCCTCTCCCATGGCGATCAATGACCACAAGGCATCCAGCTGATTGATCCATGTATCCGTATTTGTTTTTCCCGTCTCAGGGTCATAGCAGGTGACATAATACTGCAGTCTCTGACCACGGCTGTTTTTATCATCCCGCCACATTTGCTCGAATATTGCAGAGACTTTTTTAAAGTGCTCCTCGTATTGCTTCTTGGCGGATGCATCCTTCATCATATCAGCCATAATAATCATAGCCTGACAAACCGCCATAAAAATCGTCACATCATAGGCGTCGACGCCAAACAATGGTAAATTATCGAAGGTGTTCTTGACTTCATCGGGATAACCTTCCGGGATACCGTCACCGTCGATATCGAGTTCTTTCAGGTGCTCGAATCCGAATTTCAGTGTCTTCCAGTTTTTCTTTAAAAAATCGGTATTGCTCGTGAATTTGACATTGCGCAATACTCTTGTGGCCAGCTTAGGGAAAAGGTCCACCCAATAATTGTCATTGTACCAGGCGTAATCGCTGACATTGCGCAGGGCATGGCCTTTCGGCAAAGCTCCTACATCATGCGACACAGAACCTTTGACCTTAATAACATCTCTTATCTGTGTCAGTGACATACCTATATATTCTTCCGGGTAGTCCTCAAAATGTTTTCTTGCTTCAACAAAAGATGCATGCAAATGATAATAACGCTCGTTTGTATTCTCCCTGTTTATCGAGTCAATAAAACTCTGGCAGAGCTCTTCTTCTATATTTGGGAAAAGTATAAGCAGTACCATGGAATACCAATCCACATCCGAAGGGTCGATATAGGCGTAATCGAAACATTCCAGGAACCTGGCTCTGTCCCTGCCGTTCTTATCTTCGATCCAGACTGCGGCATTTGACAACGGAAAACTAAATTCATTCAAAATCAGCCGGGTCAGTCTCAATGCGCCGGTTCTGTCATTCTTATAGGATGGACTTTTTTTGATCTGATCGAATATCCTGTTCTGGATTGTGAGTGTTCGGCTCAGCCATTTAGGATAATGATCCAGGGCTAATTTTACCATATCCAAGGCCCTGTTTTTTTTATCCTTAAAACTTTTGACATATTTTCGCTCGAACTTTTTGCCGTCAATAAAGCGTTGTTCGGGGAAATCAAGAACAACAGCTAACGGAATCTTTATTGATGCTTTCGGCTTTAACTTGAAACTAAGACTGACGGCCGCTCCATAATCCTGATTAAGTATGGGTTTTCTCTTTTCGTAAAAACTGCCGTCATCATTCAATAACAAATCCTGTTTAAGCCGGTTTAAGCAAAAATAAGGTTGCGTATCAATCTCAACACCTTTGATTTCAGGTACAGCGATAACCATTCTGTCCTGAACTTCCTTGCTGGCCATCACTACTCCAATCATACCTGCACGACTAAAATCTTCATGCACATGGCCTTTGATTGGTGCCGAGCAGATATAAACGGTGTCCTGATCCGTTGGTTTTAGTTCCTTTTCCTGAAGATTTACTAAAGAGGGTCTGGGTATGACCAAAGTAATTTCCTTAAGCTTATTTGACGTATTCTTTACCTCATATTCCTCTACACCGATTGGCATTAGTGCCTGGTTATTTCCGGACAAAAAAGGAGAAACGAATCTTCTTGTCACGCCAACGTTTCCCAGCTTATAAACCATTTCCGCTAAAGGTGTAGCAAGAGAAATTGAAGTTTGCCTTTCGGTTACCGGTGGGTGATAATAATTCTTCAAGGCGGGTACATCGTCTGTACCTTCAACGGCTTTTGGATCTTTTGTAGTAAGCATTGCGTATTCATCATTAAAACGAACAAACGGCGCCGAGCCTAATTGAATGGCATTTTGATTTAGCAATATCAGTCTGCCGGCATTATTAAGCCTGTTATATAAGCCTTCGGGTGATATACCTGTCGAACAGGTCGGAGCGCCCTGCAGGGCGATAGTATGAGGGAACTGGAGGGTTTTTGACATTCCCTGAAAATGAACCTTCATTTTATTTTTTTTATAAATGTCGGATATCTGTTTTCCCGAAATTGTAAAAACGTCACTTATCTTTAAACTACGAGCTTGTGGCATTTAATGTCTCCTTTGTTAGCCTTATGTTTACCGTTTAATACAACATACAAAAGCAAAAACGCTTTTGCAAAGAAGCACCGGTTTATATGCGCTAATTAACAATATGATAATTTTAAAGTCGATTCTTTCTTCTTCGCTGGCTTTTTAACAGCAGTTGCTTTTTGAGAGCCAAGTTTTACGGGTAATTTTGTTGAACGACAAGGCTTAATCTTTCCGAAAAGCAAGTCAACCGCGGCTCTTATAGAATCGGGTGTGCCGCTGAAATTACAGACGACAGCATCAGCCTCTTTTGTCGTGCCTTCTATATAAGGATAGTTTGTCACGATAACTATTTTTTTGCCCGCTGCTTTGAGCTTCCCGGCAAGCAGTTGATTGTTGCCTGATTTGACGATTCGAGCGTAATAGTTGGTCATAACAACAAGGTCAGCTTCCCCGGCAAGTTCGAGGCACTCTTTTATCTCTTCGTCGAAGGCGGAGAACTCCGTATCGACCAGAATTAAATTTGTCGAATGTTCTACCATTGCCTCGCAGAACATATGCTGATGCATGTAAGGGTCTTTTCCGCAAAATTCATAGGGAATTCGCTGCTCGACAACCAGCATCTTCTTTTTCGGATTCAACGGCAGCATTTTCTTGTTATCACGCATTACAATCAGGGCCTTTTTCGCGACGTCCCAGGAGAAATCAACAACCGGTTTGCCCAGTGCGTAATCTTGCGCTTTTTTCGGGTCTTTCTTACCGGCTGATTCGAACAGTCCCTGGTCGTACTTCATATTCAAAAGATGTGTTACTGCTTCGTTGAGCCTTTCTTCAGATAGAAAGCCTGTTTTAACAGCCTCTAAAAGCCCAAAGAAGCACTGCGACCTCGATTCGTCATCGGCTTTTAACAGAATCGTATCGCATCCCGCCTTTATCGCCATTGCGCAGGCCTGTGGGAGAGGCCATTTCTTGAGGATTGCAGCCATACCAATAGCGTCGGAAACTATAACGCCGTTAAATCCCAGTTCTTCTCTTAATAATCCGGTGAGGAGTTTTTCGGATAAAGTCGTTGGGAACTTATCGTCGTATGCGGGGTAAACAGAGTGTCCTGTCATAATGGCCTTTACTCCGGCGTCGATTGCTGCCTTGAAAGGAACCAGCTCGACTTCCTGTATCCTTTTCTTGCTGGCCTTGATTACTTCCAGCACATCATGGGCGTCAGTGAACGAATCACCTCTGCCGGGGAAATGTTTTGCTGTTGCAGCGATGTTGCCGTCTTGAAAACCTTTCAGCAGTGCAACTGCATGCTTTGCGCAGGTCTCGGGGTCATCGCTGAACGACCTGACCCCGATTTCAGGATTTTTCGGATTTATATTTACATCGCAGACAGGCGAATACATTTGCGTAACGCCGATATTGCTTAGCTGCTTTGCAATAGTCAGGCCGATTTTATAAGTCATCTTAGTGTCGCCGATAGCAGCCATACCCATTGGCGGCGGGAACTGCCTTATCCCGCCGGCCATATAATCGTTCTTAAAATCGCCCTCGAAATCAATGGTCATGTGCAGGGGAATTCCGCTTGGCCTACCAATTGCGATTTTCTGTAACTTATTCAAATCCTTCGTATAGTCTTCGGGTGTTATACTAATGCCGAAGGTTTTACCGGCAAAATAAGTATTCGAAATGGCAAAGTAACCTTTTGGCTTTTTGAAATTCTTGTCAACTTGTGAATTGCCCCAGTAAAGGTTTTTGCAGGTCTCGACGGCATAAGGCTCAAGGCAGAGGCCGCCGCATTGTAACCTTGTGATTTGTTCGATCCCGCTCGGTGTTATCATAGCTCCACGCCGGGTAAATGTTAAAACCTGGCCGACCTTTTCCTCCAGGGTCATTTTTGCTACCTTTTTACTGACGAATGCATCTCTTTTCGCGTTGCTTTTTTTTGTCTTTGCCATATATATCTCCTCTTGTTACTTAGTTTACGATTCCCATTTGCCACTGTTATTCGGTCCGACCCAGAATTTGCGTTCATACTTCCAGCCGGCCGTGGTAATGTTAAAATCTTTTGTTTTCCATCCTGCTTCGATTCGTTTCGTTAAATCATCGAAGCCTTTGTTCCATGTAAGACCGTCGGGAACGGTAACATTCATACTCCCGGCGGCATTTGCATATCTCAGACAGGATTCGATACTATGTCCCCAGACGAATGCGGAAAGAAATCCTGCAATTGCCGAATCACCGGAACCGAGTGCTCCCACGAATTTTTCTTCCTTGTAAACAGGGAACCAAAGTTCGCGATTGGCCCAGTTGTCGAGGTCAGCGCATCCTGCTGCACCCATCTTTTTGAGCCTATCCTTATCAGCGGTCCGAACATATAATCCTCTGTGACCACATTTAACCATAGCTATTGCCGTACCCATTTCTATTAAATCATTTCCTAAAGTGGAAATCTCTTTGACCGTCATATGGTCAAGGACGCTTTCCTTGGGACCGAGTTTTTCCTTTTTTTCTAAAAATTTTTCTTTATAAAGAAAATAAAATATCTCTTCCGCGCTTGGCACCATGATATCCGACAATGGTACCCAGTCATTAAGAATTGCTTTCCAGTCGACCTGGCCGGCGTAACTGTTTACATCAGGAAGTGAGAGGTCAAGCGCGGTCGTAGTCCTTAATTCTTTGGTTTTTTTAAGGATTTTTGTTAACTCACGACCCGTGTTTTCATAAAGCTTTCTCATCCACGGCGGATACCCAAAAAGCATCAGTTTTGAACGTTGCACAAGATCGAAATTCATATCATCATAACCAAATGTATCATTTGCACCACAATGATGCAGATAAAAACGGTCGATGCCGGGAATACAAATCGCTATAGTATACGATGTTGATTCACCATCCACTACTTGAATACCTTCAAAATGACCTTCATGCTCTTCATACCATCTAAGAATCTGTTTGCCAAAGTCATCATTCCCTATCTTGCCAATTAATTCAGTTTTAACACCAAGCCGGCGGATAGATACGCCGGCATTTGTAACAGGACCTCCTCCGACAACAACACATTGGCCCATATTAATCATTTTGCCGGGGACAAGGACGTCTGTCATCTTGTCAACTTTTCCCTTGATTGTAAAAGCAGGTATTAAATCAAGGCAGGTATGCCCCGCGGCAACGATTTCAAGATCCTTTTTATTACCCACATTAAACTCCTTTGGATATTTTCCCGGTGTGTTATTTAACCTGTGATTTTTACTTATCGCTTTTGATTGTTTTAACGACGGCATCGAGGGCCGGTTTCGGTTTACAGTGACGGTCAAACAACATAGGATAGTCGGTTCTTCCACTTATGGGCATATAGTTGCGCCATGACTGGCCATCATGGACGGCCCAAAATGTCACCCGGCTAATCTTGTCACGATGCTTATGAAAGAGCGAAAATATTTCAGCGTATCGGTCCGCCAGGTCTTTTTGAACGGAGTCCGGCAAGCCATCCGGGTATGGATTATGCTTTTTCTGTGTTTCGGGATCAAAGGAGGCCAGGTCCACCAGCCTGGAATCCACAGGATAAAAAGGAAGCACGCCGACGTCCAGCTCCGTCACCATTAGCTTGACGCCAAATTTTGAAAGAGCCAGGATGGCGGTCTCAATATCTTCGATTTGCGGATAATCCAGAAACCAGTGTCCCTGTATGCCGAGGCCGTCTATGCGGACGCCTTTTGACTGCAGGTTTTCAATCAGCCGAATAACACTTTCACATTTGGACTGCTTTACAAAATCGTATTCGTTATAGTAAAGCTGGGCGCTGGGGTCAGCTTCGTGTGCATATTCGAAGGCCTTTTGCACGTAATCTTCACCGATGATTTCAAGCCATTTGCATTTTCTATAAGACCCGTCCGCTGCAATTGCTTCATTGACGACATCCCAGCCGTGGATTTTGCCTTTGTAGCGGCCCATTACAGTGAAGATATGCTCTTTCATTCGCTCAAGTAACGCTTCGCGGGTTAATTGATTGCCGGACTCGTCCATAAACACCCAATCCGGCGTTTGATAAAACCAGACGAGATTGTGACCGACTACGAACATTTTGTCCTTCTGACTCAAGGCCGCAAAACGGTCCGCCGGTTCGAAATTATACTTATTCGGCTCGGGGTGAATCTCTTCCCATTTGAGAATATTTTCCGCCACAATGCTGTTAAAGTGTTTTTCCACAAGGGCAAGTGCCTGTGGCTCTTTACCCAGAATTTGCCCCAGACTCAAGGCGGCACCTATATAAAAATCGTCCTTGAATACATCTTTCAATGCAGGTTGATTTTGTGCTTTGTCATTACTCATCAAAGATTTCTGCTCCTGATTATTTTTCGTTTACTGTATATTCAAACCAGTCAAAATCCGCCGAACTTGTGCACTTTTTGCCATTACCTGTAGCGTACATACCAAAATACACGCCGGTAAAGCACATCCCGTCGTCAAAACCTATCTCTTCAACGGATAAATCCTTCGTCAATGCCGTGCCTAATACTTTTCGGGTGCCGTCCGCAAACTGGCAGGAAAACTCATAAGACAGCGGCATTGCCTTGATTGTTAGTATAACCGGCCCGGGCTGAACGTCAACATATTGAATGGGTTCGATTATTTTGCCTTTGATAACTTTTCTGAACAGAACCTGGCGTTTGCTCCCTCGCAGAGTCACACCGATTTCATAATGGTATTTATCATTTTGTCGAGCCACAAGACCGGCTTCCTCATTTTCATTTTCAGGGTCGAATTCGAGCAGAGTGGAAGCAACGCAATTGAAATCGGTTTGCCTTTGTCCCACGAATGCGGGCGAATCCTTGTCATTCAGATTTACAGCGGAGCCGTTCAGGCGCAGAAACCCGGGACGCTCGGTCAGGGAATAATCTGTGTCGTAAGGATTCCTCAAATAGTTCCAGTGCAAAGCTAAAGTTGTCTTGTCGAAATCATCTCTTGGAGGAAGTTTCGGCCAGATATGCTGCGGCAATTTCGGCGCGGGCATTACTAAATCAATCGTTCCGGTTTTATTAACGACAGGCCAGCCGTCTTCGAAGGTGACAGGCGCAAGGAAGGTCTCCCTGCCGATGTGATGATAATTGCCCCCTTTGGGTCGTATGGCCAGACAAACCAGCCACCAGCCGTCGGGGGTTTCAACAAGGTCTGCATGCCCGACAGCGCGGATTGGGTTGCCGTCGAGCTCATGATGCGTAAGGATGGGATTGTTCGGGTTCGATTCGAACGGTCCCCACGGCGAATCGCTGCGGGCGACGGTGACGCTGTGGCCGTAGCTTGTCCCGCCCTCTGAAATCATCAGGTAATATTTACCGTTGATTTTATAAAGGTGTGGTCCTTCCGGCCAGATGCCGCCGGTGCCGCGCCATATTTCCTTCAGCTCTCCTTCGAGCTTGCCCGTTTTGAGATTGATAGTTGATTGAGCGGTGCAGCCGTAGCGTCCGCCTTGTTGCCGGTGATAATAAACCGTTCCGTCGTCATCGAAAAAGAGCGATGGATCGATGCCGCCGCCGTCTTTTATCCAAATCGGCTCCGACCAGGGCCCTGCAGGGTCTTTTGCGGTAACGTAAAAGTTACCGCCCCCGCCGACGTTGGTGGTTATCATATAAAAGGTGCCGTCGTGATAACGAATTGTGGGTGCATATATGCCGCCGGAAGATTGAACTTTATCCAGCGGTAGCTGGCTCTTGCGCGTCAGGCAATATCCAATCTGCTGCCAGTGCACGAGGTCTTTACTATGGAAAATCGGCACACCCGGAAAATACTCAAAGGTGCTGTTGACTAAGTAATAGTCATCACCAACCCGGCAGATACTCGGGTCCGGATAAAAACCGGGAATAATCGGATTGGAAAATGTGCGCTCTGATTGTTGGCCGCAATCCGCAAGCGACAGCAGCGACACGAACAGAATTGATAATATAAAAGTAAATCGGTGCATTTCTATTTGGCCTCCAATTGTGTGGTTTTGATTACAGTATCAAAAGCCGGTTTGGGCTGGTAATTGCGGTCAAATAATAATGGATAACTGGTACACCACCTGACCGGCCGGTTATTAAGCCATGATATCTTGTCGTAAACTCCCCGGAAAGTAACGCGGGAGATGTCGGTTTTATGTTCGAGAAAAATCGAAAAAAGCTCTGCTGCGCCTGCGTCTCTGCCGGAAGCGACATCATCATTAAGAGCTCCGCCGATAAGAAATTTTCCGGCAAAGGCATCTTTAAGAGCTACTTCACTAAAGCAGTTAATATTACCAGCCAGAGCTACCAAAAAGACCGCCCCGCATAATATTTTAGTTAACCGGCGCACTTTATATATAGTATCCTTGCAAAATAACTATCTACTGCTCCTTGCTCCGCCGCGCCTGGAGCTCTTGCTCAATCTCAACCATTCTCTTGCTCGTCAAGGGATAGAAAGCCATAATAATTAGTGCTCCCAGAACGGCGGGAATCGCCGCAAATACACTTATCGACAGTTTTAATCCCAGAAGAGACTGCGCCGTCTGCTCAACGTTAGGCACATAACCAAAAGCAGCAATGGTCCAGGCAAGAATCGCGGCTCCCAGCGCCACTCCCAGCTTAAGCGCAAAGAGCGAGACGGACATGATAAAGGCCGTCGCCCGCCGATGATTTTTGAACTCCGAGTAATCTGCCGTATCCGCATACATCGCCCACTGGAGGACCGAGACTGGTCCAAGGCAAAAGGAGATAAGAATCTGGAGGACAAACATCATTACGATATCCTGGGGCTTGAGGAAAAAGAAAAGCACCGCCAGGATTCCGCTCAGGCCGAGGAAGCCGGCGTAAGTATTCCGCCTATCCAGAACTTTACTGAACCAGGGCGCGAGAAAGGAACCGATAATAGCAGCAACGGAACCGATGAGGAAGAAAGGAGTAACCAGTTGTACGTAATTCAAGCTATAGGTTTTCCCGAGGAGCATAACCTCCTGGTCCTGCACGAAATACTTAAAGTAATACATAATACAACTAACCCGGATAAGAACATACATCAGCTGAAAGACAGTTGCTGCCCCGATTAAGAGCCAGGGCTTATTCTTGACTAAATCTTTAAAGTCTTCCTTGATGGGGGTCTTCTGCCCCTTCGGCGGCTGGACCCGTTCCTTGGTCGTGGCAAAAGTAATAAAGAGAAGAATTACCGCGAGAGTGGAAAGCGCGGCCATTGCCAGCGACCAACCAAGAGCTTCATTCCCCTGCCCGAACTTTTCTACCATCTGGAGGACCGAATACTGAACAATAAGCCCGCCGATAAAAGCGGCGATAAAGCGAAACTTGGAAACGACCGTTCTTACCTGCGCGCTGGAAGAAATTACTCCCATCAAGGCCGAATAAGGAACGTTGACCACCGTGTAGAGCATCATCAGGAGGGTATAAGTAACGTAGGCGTAAATGAGCTTTCCGGTAACGCTAAGGTTGGGGGTGGTAAAAGTGGCGACCCCGACCAGCCCGAAAGGTATGGCGAACCAGAGAATCCAGGGCCGGAATTTTCCCCAGCGAGTATTTGTCCGGTCGGCTAAGAGCCCCATCATCGGGTCATTGACCGCGTCCCAGATTTTGGTAACTAAAAACATCGTCCCTACCGCAGTGGCAGAGATACCGAAAACATCGGTATAAAAGATAGTGATAAACAGGATAAAGGTTTGAAAAAACAGATTTGATGCGGTATCTCCCACACTATAGCCAATCTTCTCACCGATAGAAAGCTTCTCTGATTCATTTTGCATATGTTTCTTCCTTAAACATAATTATATAGGTTTTCGTAATCCTTATGGTTCGCGTTTTTCCTCGGTTTCAGCAAACTTACCGAAGTACTTCAAACAGGTATCACGCCATCGGACAGCGTTTTGTTTCTGCATATTGAGGCGATTTTCAACATCTTCAAAACGCTCCGGGTCGATTTCGCCCTGAAGCGAGTCCCATTCTTTCTGCATTAATGTAACGTAATCGATGCCTTTCTGATAGTGAAATTTTAACTGTTCCCATAAAGTCGAGCCCGATTCCAGAGGATAATCCCAGGGCAAATGATGAAACCATAGCAGATATTTCTCCGGACAGGTCTTCGGGGAATTCCAAATTTGGCAGAGCGGCTGATGGTACTGACTGACCGCGTTGCTGCCTTTTTCACTTCGGTCAAAGCCGATACCATTAGCGTCAGCTTTATGGTAATAAGTTGAGCTCCAGTCTTTTCTGCCGCGATTTACATAATCCGGCTGGGGGCCGTAATGGTGACCTTCAGCCATGATATGATGAAGACCCATCGGCGTCATGTAATCCACACACGCCTCCCAGGAGCCCGCCATCATTTTTCGAATCAGATTAATCACCTGCTGGTCATTGGACCATGTCATCCGAATCCACTCCTCGGCAATCTGCTCGGAAGACAAAGACGGATCCCACGCCAACCTCCCGAAAGCATACCAATTCGCCTGCGAAAAATGGTGTCCTGTCCAGTTGCGGTCAGAACCAATTCCTGAAACCCCGGCGATTCCGCTGATGGTATGTTTGTCCGCGGTTCCGTCCACAATCTCGGCGACCAGTGTTCCCGGGCCATTAGCGTATGTGTCTGAACCCAGTACCTCTTTCCATTGCGGCGCCAGATAAACAAGGTGTTTGGCCTGGCCGGTGTATTCCTGTGTAATTTGAAGCTCCATCATTAACGCTGTTTGCGGCATTGCACCAAACAGCGGATTAAACGGCTCACGCGGCTGAAAGTCTATCGGGCCGTTTTTGTTCTGTATGAAAACGTTGGATGCAAATTCACCATCCAGCGGCACAAACTCCAGATATGCACATTTGGCGCGGTCCTTATCAATCGAGATATCATAAACAAAAGAGCGCCACATTACCGTCCCGCCATAAGGTCTCAATGCTTCAGCCAGCATATTAGCGCCGTCTGCATGGCTGCGGCCGTAAATCTGGGGACCCGGCTGTCCTTCTGAATAGGCCTTAATCAGGAATCCTCCGAAATCCGGAATCTCCTGATAAATTTCCTTAGCCTTTTCTTTCCACCATTGACGTACGGACACATTTAGCGGGTCTGCAGTTGTCAGAGAGCCGATTTCCATTGGTGATGTAAATTTTATACTGAAATATACCTGGATTCCGTAAGGCCTTAAAACGTTCGCAATGATGGCTGCTTTATCGATATATTCTTTTGTTAAAATCGCCGCCTGACTATTTACATTGTTCAGGACTGTGCCATTAATACCAATGGATGCATTCGCACGTGCATAGTCCTTATACCTTGTATCAACTTTTTCCGGTAGATTCTCCCATTTCCATATTGATTTGCCGGCATAGCCTCGTTCAACGCTTCTATTTAGATTATCCCAATGGTTCAACAGACGCTTCTGAATCCGCGGTTTTTGCTTAATGGACAGCTTGTCAAGCGGCTGTTGGGTTTGAATAAGCCGCAGGAAATGAAACGCCCCGTATAGCACGCCCGTTGGCTGATTAGCAGCAATGACTGTAACCGTTCGATTGTTCCATAATAATGAGCGAATAATGAAACCATCTGCCCCGACAGATTCCAGCTCTGAAGCATCGACCAATTCTCGCACAATAGAGGATTGTTCCAGGGTGCCGACTACGATAGCTCCATCTTGTGAAACTGATGAAACCACCGGAATTTCCTCTCCCAGCAGTCCGGACAACCCTTTCTGCAGTTCCTCCTGAACGGCTTGGAATGTTTGAGAGGATTCCTGGATTACGATTTCCGTTATATGCTCTCTATAATGCGAAAGAAGCTTCGGTTGTGATATCGTGTTATAACGAAGCCATAGTCGATATCCATCCTCAGCTTGAAGAGTCCCTGTAAAAAACCATACTATAATCCACAGTAAACACTGTATGCAGTGTGGACGAAATAGATTCATTTTCTTCTCTTTTCTTCCGTGCTAAAGGGTGAGGCTGGCAGGCCTTCTTTATTATATAAATTTGCGCCTTCCGGATTATCAGCCCAGGCATAACGAACAGCTACGGGATTGGTTATATCATCATTCCAGACGATTACTTTATCACCTTCTATTTTCGCCTTTGCCCAGACAAATTTTTTGTCGGCGCCGGCTATGGCGAAATGCTTGAGCTGGCCATCTCCTCTAGTGGTTAATCCGCTTCCGATGTTTGTAAATGTTATAATGATTTTGTTGGCTTGGATTTTCATCGATTGATAAATCGGGCCTGAGTAAACAACTCCGTCTCCGTAAGCTATCCTTTCAGCAGCGAGCACAAGGCGTTTGCCTACATCTTCCTTATTTAATGGATGAATGTCGTTCCATTCACCTGTATCGATAGTAACAGCCATTGCAGTGTTGGGAACGGATAGGGTTTTGAGCTGTGCTTCTCTCAACTCGGCCCAGTTGCTTTCGACAGGTTTGTCTTTAGCCTCCATAAAATTAGCCAGTTGTACATATAAGAAAGGGAAATCTCCCTGCTTCCAGTTTTCTCTCCAGTCAGCTATCAATGCGGGGAACAGTTTCTGATATTCAAGCGGTTTCCCAGTGTTGGATTCACCTTGATACCAAATTACTCCTTTAATTGTATAGTTTAAGAGCGGCCCTATCATCCCGTTATATAAACCTGATGGCTGCCACTCAATAAACGTTTTATCCGGCAATGGATCCATTACAACACCTAATTTGTATTGCCACTTGCCCTTTAAGTCGATTGTCTGCCCTGCAGCTGATAGTTGATATGGTTTATCTGGAACAAAACCGCCACGGCCCGAGGTATTAATAATCCTTATTACAATGATATTCTTTCCCTCCTTTAGCAGGTTCGGGGGAATATCATATATTCTTGGAGGGTACTGATATGAAACTGTGCCCACAAGTTTGCCATTAACATAAGTCGAATCGGCATCCACAATCCTGCCCAGCCAAATCCTTGCTGGCTTACCGGTCATAGAAGACGGAATATCAACTTCTTTTCTGAACCAGACAACACCATTCACAGGCCCCAATCCATTGTCTGCCCAGTAGCCCGGCACATTCATAATTGCCCATCCAGGGGCATCATAATTTTCGTCGAACCACGGCTTTTGACCTTTTTCCAAACCTTTATCAAACTGCTGGATATAACCATACCACGCATCGTTGACAGCTTTATCTTTTTCGACAATCGTGTTAAGGTAGGCGTCGTTCTTACACTTTTTCGCTGTTTCAAGGTATTCAGGAAACGCTTTTAAGGCATCCTCGCTCAACCATGCCTGCGCGGGTGAGCCGCCGACACTGGTATTGATTAGACCTATGGGTACATGGTGTTTTGCGAATAATTCCTTCGCAAAGAAATAACCCACAGCACTGAATTCGAGAACACTTTTGGGATTAGCCGACACCCAGTGACATGACTTCAAATCTTCCTGCGGCTGCTGAAAATTATATATGTGCGGGATATTAAACTGTCTTATGTCAGGATTATCTGAGTGAGCGATTACATCGGGGTACTTGTCTTTAACTCTGTTCATTGGCAGTTCCATATTTGACTGGCCAGAACATACCCATACGTCGCCTATCAGGATATTTTTTAGAGTGATATTATTACTGGCGTTGATATCCATACTATAAGGGCCGCCTGCTTTTAATGGAGAAAGCATCGCTTCCCATTTGCCATCTGCACCCGCTACGGCATTATATGTTTTGTTGTCTAAGTTAATTGTCACCCTTTCGCCTTCGCCAGCCCAGCCCCAAATCTTTATATTGGCATCTCTTTGAAGCACCATACCATCGCTTATCAAAGCAGGAAGTCTGACTTGGCAAAAGGCCGTAGGAGCATTCATCTGCAGTAACAGCACCAGCAGGCAGAGCAGCCACCAGCCGTACCTTCGATATTGTAAAATCGCTTCCGATTTCATATTCACCCTTTCGCCCAAAAACACGGTCAAACTGTATCGGATGGCTTCTTTACGCCCACACACTATCATATCGCAGCACTGCTCGCAAGGAATTTCAGCCGCCTTGCATTTCCGGTCATCGGTCAAATTCGAATTCTGAGCAGCCTCGGAAGCTCTTCGGTATACCTCTGTTCTGTAAATCTTATACTTGAGAGTGGGTCAAAAGTGGGTCAGTCGTCACGTGATAGCCACTTGTTAACAACTTGTCAGTCACTTGTTATTCACTTGTAACTCTCAAAAACGCCCAATTTTGCTGTTGTAACATCTTGATTGACAAGCACTTACAAACGGAGTAAAGGACTGAAAATCCGTGTGTCGGCGGTTCAATTCCGCCCCTGCCCATTAGCGATTTTTTCCAAGTACAGCCCGAAAACAGGCAATTTCCCCCACGTTCAGCCCATTGTGTCGAACTAACTCAAAATATGCTTGAAAAAGTCTTGTTTTTTATTTATAATGGTGGTTTAGGAGTTTGGTAATGAAAAGTGGGTGCCAGTGACGTCCTCTTAATGCTAATCCCATTAGTGAGATAAAAGCTATGAAGTATTCATGGGATTTTTCTGCACCATCATTCGTGTCCGGTATTATGCATCGCGGCAGACTCGGTCAGGCTTTGGTTTGCCTGCTATTTCTGCTTATCACAGCCGGCTCTGTGTCGGCACAAATCTCCATAGTAGGTGTCAGCGACGAGGAAATTTACGTAGATAGTGTTTCCTTTATAGTTAATTCCGAGGCCGGTTACGATTACACGGTCGAGCTAAACGGCGTTTCGGTTCCGACGGACGTCTCCATAGAAGTTGAGAAGGCAGAATATTACGAATTATACGTGTACCGCCGAGAGCAGTCCTCCGGGACTGAAGAGACTGAGCTGGTCCAGTTTATAGTCCGGGCATCGCAGCGAGCTGAGACGGAGGTGGGGCTGCCGGTATGGACACCATATCCGATGATAGATTCGGCTGCTGCTGAGTTCAGCGGCGCCCAGCTTCAGATTGTAAGTCCCAACGATTACCCAATGGGACTTGAGATACCCGTCATTGCACGGGTTGAGGATGGATCAGGTAACCGTCTCGGTGTTAACGGCTATGTCACGGCGGACGGATTCGAAGATTATCCATTGCAACTGTTTCGCGGCGTCGGCTCCGTTTTTCTACCGGCAGCTTTAGAGTCGGGTATTATTTCCTACACAGCTCAAATTCAATCACTTCAAACGCCCAGGCAAATTACTATTGAAGCATCCACAACCTGGCAGACGGTCTCCGCAAATATTACTTCTTCTGTGAATTGGGGTGAAGATGCACGAATTCGGATTACAGCTCCCGGCGATGAAGTACTGACCATATCAGCGGGAGCTACCTTAACCATAGGAGCAGGAAGCATAATCATAGTCGACCCTGATATTTCAATCGAGGTTCTTGGGCAAATCATTGTTAACGGCACTTCACAGGGGCCGGTTGTTTTTACCGCTCAGGACAGAGACGAGCCCTGGGGAGGTTTTCTCTTCGCGACATCCTCATCTGCAGGCCAGTTTACCGGAGCTATTTTCACTGCAAGCGGCGCAGACCCCGATTGGTTCTATAATAATCCCAATGACGACTTTACGCACCATGATGAAGAATGCCTGTTTTACCTCACCAATGGAGGCAGCGTGACCTTGACCAATTGCTATGCGGTGGAAAACTACGGCCAGTTAGGACACGGCGAGACCAGCTACATTACTATGACAGGTTGTCTGGTGCAGAAATTTGTTACATGCGGTCAATTTAACGACGGAGCTGTAATCGGCATAGACAGCGCTTTCATCGAGTTCCCCTCGGCTTATGCGTCATTCATTGATTATGACAACGACGCCTTTTATCTTTCCGGCGGTGCACATTCTTTTACCGGCTGCCTTTTCGGCTGGACACCGGATGATGGAATCGACGCCGGCCAGGGCGACGCAGGCTCTGTAAATCTCGAAGGCTGCTGGTTCGAGTCCTGCTACCATGAAGCACAGGCCTGGTCGTCGGGACCAAGATACGGCGATGTCAATAACACCGTTGTCCTCAATTGCGGGCAGGCTATCGAGGCCGGCTATGATGACCCTTTTATAAATGCGATTAACTGCCTGTGTACATCTAATGCGATTGGAGCACGCTTTGGTGATAACTACGAAAACAGGGTCTATAACGGTTTTTTGGATGTGAAAGATTCTCTGCTGCTGTTTAACATAAGAGATGTCTGGGGAATGGCCTTTGACAACTGGACTTTGCATCTTTCTCAAATGGATATTCAGAATAATTATCTCAGCGTAGCAAACGTTAACCATCCCAGCAATACGCTTTGGGACCCCGAAAGCGAGCCCAATCAACTCGAGCATCTCGAGCCGTTTCTTCCGACACCGGCCGGAACGGTGGGAATCGGAATCGCCACACTCGAAGACACCTATCCTCTCTCCGAACTTGGCGATAAAGTACCGGTGCGTTTAAGCACATTTACTACAAGTTTTGTATCGGTCGATTACACTATTTACACAGAGGACGGCCTCTACGGCAGCGGCTCTTTGCAGTTTATTCCCGGCGAAACGGTTAAGCAGATTGAGTTCGTTGTGCCGCCAAACGAAGACCTCAAAGAGTTTCGTATAGCGCTGAGCAACCCGGTTAATGCAGAGCTGACCAGATATAAGCAAATAACCTATATGATACCATACGAAATCGTCGAGCAATTAATTAGTGAAGGGGATTTATGGGCTTACTTCAAAGGCACACAAGAACCGGAAGCAGGCTGGAATCTACCCGGATTCATTACAGACGCCAATTGGTCTGAGGGCCCTACGCCCATCGGGTATGAGACCAGCTCAGGCTACGAAGGATGCATCGCCACAAATTTAAGCGATATGCAAAACAATTACATCAGCGTCTTTGCACGCCGCGAATTTTTCATCGAGGACCCGTCGCGCTTAGCCAGCCTGACATTCAGTATAGACTTCGACGACGGTTACATTGCTTACCTCAACGGTATCCCGGTTGATAGTCAATTCCCGCCGAGTCCTGTGGTATATGATGAACCGGCTACCACGAGTGACCACGAGGCGTGCTGTGGAACCGATACACCGACGGGCCCTTGTCCACCGAAACAGGTTGACTTGAGCGACTACATAAGCGAGCTTGTTGTCGGCTACAATGTACTGGCGATTCAGGCGCACAACCGGTCTCTGTCAAGTTCCGACTTTATTTTTGTCCCGGAATTATTAAGTGTAATTGCTCCCTGGCCCGGTGATTTCGAGCCGGATGGTGACGT
>Ga0307434_1000736_pt1 | contig 20151 bp, 18 predicted proteins | sample SalMarWE160220MG_FD_202156 | JGI IMG/M metagenome (GOLD analysis project Ga0307434, IMG submission 202156) | Salt marsh sediment microbial communities from the Plum Island Ecosystem LTER, Massachusetts, United States - WE1603-220 | ecosystem: Environmental > Aquatic > Marine > Intertidal zone >... | reverse complement strand
ACGATGACAGATGCACAACTCGGACGCCTGCCTCCAACCCCATGCTCGGTTGGGCGGGGAACCTTGTGCACTACACCCGAACCCGCCTCACGCGCAATCGGGGCCGCTGAAATACGCTTGTTTTGGGGCTAGTGCCGTTTTCGGTCGGTCAGTTTCTCCGGGGTGGCACGGGTCCGCCGCGCACGATTCTCCCGGCGCCGGCCGCGGGTCAACGGGATACGTCAGCCAGCCCGGGCATGGGTTTCCGCGGGCCCGTGGACCGTCCGCTGAAGCTGCTTCGCCGACGCGTTGCCCCGCGCCGGAGGCAACGCGAGAATCTCTCGCTGAAAGCGGTACCAGCGTGGCGGGACCAGCCTTGTTGGCAAGGAAGGGGTCAGGAGAAACCGCTACGAATCGGTTGCAGAGGTGTGGCATAGGCACCGGAGGACGCAGTGGGGAGGACTGCGTCCTCCGGTGTCGCGCTGGCGGATAACATCGGGGATGGTATCAGGGCTTAGCCCGTCGCTCCCCTCCGCCCTCGGGCATGTTCATTTCAGCCGGGCGGAGGATCATCGCATGCCGGATTGGCTGGTATCCCCGGGCCGCTGGCGCAGTTCTCGAACGCTCCGTAATCGTCTTGGTCGACGTCACCGTCCTGTCCATGCTGGTTGTTCTCGTCGCGGCGGTCGAAGCACCGGCAGTCGCCTGTGGCGCCGCCGCCGGGCCCGGTTAGGCACGCCTCGAACACGCCAAAGTCGCCCTGGTCGACGTCGCCGTCGCCATCGGCATCCGCGAACGGCGTCCCGCAGCAAAGAATATCATCACAAGTCGTGCCGGGGCCGCCAAACCACCCGCCCAGTTCGTTGATGCAATAAACCTCGTCCTCGATGGTGCAGGTGCCGTTCGGGTGACAGCAGGCTCCGGTGTAGACGTTGGGAACGTACTCGAGCTCGCCGTCGAAAACGCTCGCGGAATCCATGTCCGTCCTCATGTATCCCACCGGGGAGGACTGTGAATAGGTGAGGCACTGGGTCGGCGTGCCCCCCTCCTTGCACTCCCCGGTCAGGGGGTCAAGCTCGCAGCCCGGCCCGACGCCCAGGGAGATGGTGTCGAACGGCCCCTTGTACAAGCGGGGGATGGCCGCATGCCACGGGGGGTTTGTCTTCGAAGCGTTGTAGAAGCTGTTGTCCACGTAAATGAGAATGTAGTCGCTGATGATCTTCAGGATGACGTGATTGTCCCCCTCGCTGAGGGAGAAGTTGTTGCACAGGTTGCTGGTTCCCAAGCCGATGTTCTCGGATAGAACGCCCGGCGCGGGCGGCCAGGTGACGTCTACGCCGCCCGCTTGCGGCAAGTCCTGGCCCGTTGAGAGATCCTTGAGTCCTCCGTATCGTGAGTTCCTGAGTTCCCTCCACTTGTTGCCATCGAACACCACGAAGTGGCCCATCGTCGGCTTGTGGGCATCCACTCCCTGTTCTTCGCATCCGCAGGGATCCTTATCCAGAATCGCGCCGAAACCGAACGCAATGCTTGCCCAGGTCTTGCCGGTCTGGGTCTGGGGATCGTACGGCGGCACGAGGGGCGGGCAGTGCTCGTTGAGGTACTGCAGATCCGCCGCGTTCTCACTTACCGAACCGTTCACCTCCCGCACTTGCTGGCAAACGATGGGGTAAGGTCCCTGCGGGCAGCACTCCGGCCCGGGATAGGCCACGTTCGGATCGCCTCTCCAGATGTAGTCCGTCGGAGCGCGTTCGTCGCCCAGGCTCAACTCGACGTACGAGTTGTCAAACAGGGCCCGCTGGTTGCCGACACCACCTTTGTCGTGCAGGTAGAACACGACGACGAGCGGATGGTCGTCGGTGCCGTTGACCGCGTTCATCGCCGGGTTTATCGCCTGGATTCGGTCCAGGAAGCGGTGGCTGAACTGGGTCATGGAGTTGTAGCTGCCGCCCATTCCCCAGGTGTAGTTGGCCGTCGCCCTCATGCCCCGGGTGGTGACGACTTCGCCTGACACGCCACAGTTGCTGTCGTAATTGGCCTCGAACGCGCCTGGATCGGCGGGGCGTCCGACCGGGCTGGTAATGACCGGGCACTCCATGAACGCCGGCCACTGCTCCCGGGCCATCTGATGCAGGCCTGGAGTCACCTGCTTGCTCACCCCGCAGCCCGTGCCGTCGTCGGACTTGCGCGGATATGAGCCTCCGGGATCGCCGGCGGGTACCGGGCCGCCTTCCCAGAACTCCTCATTGTCGTAAGCCCACTGACTGTAGTTGTCGAAGGGATCCGCCCAGATGACCCTTTCGTCGGCCGGGTCGCGTCCGGGTCTGATCCGCGCTGCCGTTGCGACGGTCCAGCACGCCAGAAGTACAAACACAAACGTTCCTGCTATGACCTTGTTCATGGGAATTCCTCCGCGACGAAAAAGGGACCCGCCCGCCGGCCGGCCGTTCCTTTACACCCGTTCCCTTGCCGGAACCACGAAACGGGTCAACCTCGTCTCAGTCCGGACGCATCTGTTGCGACCCGGGCAGACGAACCGGGAGCGGTCGTTGAGATCGACGGCCGCTGCCGGCACCTCTGCTCTCGATGCCTCCGGCTTCATCGGCCAGGCGACGCCTGCGATTTCATTCCCCGCGAGGACCCCCTGCTAGCGGATCGGCTCCGCTAGCAGGGGGTCTGCTCCTATGTTGAAGCGATCGGGTCCCCCCTCGGGAACACCTCTCCGGCCGACGCACGCCGTGCACGACCGGATTTCGAGAGAGGGCTCCGCCGCTCGCCTTAAGACCGTCGCCGGCGCAGCATCGGCAACCCGAGCAACAGCAGCGACAGCGTGGCCGGCTCAGGAACGGTGTAAGCCCAGCCGTGCTCGACGCCGAGGTACTTGCCGTAGCCACAGAAGCACGTGCCGTCGTCCGAGATACCGGTGACGTTGTTGAACTCCCAGCCGGTGGTATCGACGCCCTTGTCGTTAAGGTACTGCTCCACCGTCTTCAGGGAATTCTGGCCACCTGTGTTATCCCAGATCCAGGCCTCAAACCGGCTGTAGCCGTCGGTGTACTGCCAACCACCGATGACATTGCCGTCACCATCGACGGCGTGGGCTTCGGTCCAATCCTCACCCGCCATGAGCGGGACGAGGTTGGGCGTGTCGGTGCCATGGACCCAGTAGTGGGCCTGCCAGGCACCAGACGCCGCCCAGCCCCAGCCGACGTAGACGTTGCCGTCGCTGGAGACGTTGTCGGACTCACCTTCGACGCTGCCGCTGGGACCGCCGGCATCGACCGGCATCCAGACCCAATTCGCACGCATGGGGTTCCGGGCACCGCCGCCGCAGGGACTGCCCCCGCACTGGGCCACGCCGCCAAACCGGCCATTGTCCGAAGCGCCGAAGAAGCGCGAGTGGTCGTGGCCGCCGCTGGGTGCCCCGATCCGGGTTGACCAGGTCGGCGACGAGAACTTCTGCTTGAGGCGACAAGCGGTGGCACACGAGGTGCTCGTCGTGTAACCACTCATGTAGTAGTTGTCGCCGTCGTCCTTGGCGCCCAGATGTGTGCACTTCCAGTCGTACGTGCCCTCGCAGAGCTGCTCCATCTGCCATCCGGCGCCGGGCGTCCAGTTGGCGGCGGCCCCACCGACGTTACCGCCGATGACGGTGCCCACCGAGCCGCCGATCCTCTCGACGCCCTGGGCATCGTTGCCGATGACGCTCTGGGCGCCGTTGTCCCAAAGGTAGCCTCCACCGCCACCGTTGCCAACGATGAGCGACCCATCGTTGGACATATCCGTGGCCTTGCCGCTGCCAAGGTCAACGAAGATGTTGGCAGCCAGCGCCGACGACACCCCAAACGTGACGGCCAACGCCGCCAAACACACAACTACTTTCTTCATACCTGTCCTCCTCCGGGCTTTCTCTCGGGCTGCCCGCGCCCTCCTTGATTGAACCTCACATATTCTGACGCTTGTCATCAATCCTGCGGCTTCACCGGAACCGACTCAGCCGCTACATGGTGGCTCGCGTCCCGATATCAGACTACTACTATCATCCGGTCCGGTGAGCGGGAACCCAACGGGCCCTGCCATCCTGACATGCCCAATGTACCCAACAACGACCACCGCCGCCGTCAGCCGCCCGCCAACTCAACCGGTCCTTGCCTGTTCAGAGTCCTTGCACTTAGGAAATGCTGCCCTCCTCGTTTGTCCCGGTTCACCTCGGGCAAGCCCACATGGCCTTCCTCCAACCGGGACGGCGCACGACCTTGCTTACGCCCAACCTGCTCCTCTGCTGGCCACTTGAACAGTGTCCGCCAGCTCACGATGCGAAGATGCACATGACGCTATCAGGGTACCACCTGCCAGTTCACTTGTCAACGGTAATATGGCAAAACCGTCCACAGAAATGCATGGCAGCTCGGGCCGGACCTAGGTTTCCACTGCCCCCGGAGAGTGAGGTTATCGTAACCCACTGTAAACCAAGAACTTACTGCCTCCGGTTTTTCGTCGGGGCCCGCCCGGCTGTTTCCTGGCTCCCCGGAAAGCGACCAGATGGCTGGCCAAGGCACGGGGTATTCTCGCTGTGCCTCGCTGAAAACTGTGAGCTCGCGTAGACTCATATGCGCGGTTCTGGTGAACCGCTTGAGCGGCTTGTCGGGGAGCAGGGGGTAGAATGGCCGTGCGCGATCGGGCGTCACACTTGTGAGTGCGAGGCCGCGCAGGCTCAGGTCCGCCGACCAGGAGTCGCTATCAGAGGTATCGTTGTCCTGACCCGAAAGAGGACTCCTTGGACCAGGCCAGCAACGTCGGTAGGACTGTTCGAGGGCCGCTATGATATTACCGATTTCCGGCCGCTTGGCGGCCCCTGGCTTTTCTCGGAGGTAGCTTAGATGCCTAGGAATCTTACTCGGCGTTGGGGATTAGCAGGTGCTATCCTCCTTCTCGCCGGGCCGGCCACCTTTGCCGATGCCCGAGAACCAGTACTCGTGCCGCCGCCGAAGCAGGTGCGATGGTCCGGCGCGGAGCCCCTGGAACTGGAACCGGACGCCGTCGCGATCGTATTGGGAAGCAACCCGGATGTTGCCGAGCAGTGTGCCGCGGATATGCTGCAGAGATACGTCGCAAAGCGTTTCCAGCAAACGTGGCCAATCCTTCGCGGGTCGGGGCAGGAGGTGAAGCAGGAGAGCGTCGTCTTGCTCGGGCAGCGGACGACGAACGCCTGGTTGGATCGCCTGTGCGAAGAGAAGGGCATTGACCTGGGCACCGCATCACCGGGGCATGACGGTTACGTGATCGAAGCGTTCTCTCTGGCGGGTCGCAACGTCGTTCTGGTCGGCGGGAGCGACGCGCGGGGGGTGCTCTACGGACAAGACACGCTGTTTCAACTGCTGGCTGAGCACGAGGGCAGACTGACGTTACGACAAGCGTCGGTACGTGACTGGCCAACCGTACCCTGGCGCGGTCGTCCACAAACGGCGGTCGTACATCATCTGCAGCCGGGCATCATGGACTGCTACGTAGCCTCGCGGGTCAACTTCATTGATCTCCGCAACGGCGTCTATGCCTTTCAGCCCGACTACCAGCTCACCGGGAAGGACAAGGCGGATATCGCCACCGCAATCGCAGACGCCCACAAGAGAGGGATCATCGTCTACGGGAGCGTCAACTGTGGAGTCCCGATCGCCAAGCAGGACCGTGTCCTGGCTATGTTCCGGCAGTTCATATCCCTTGGCGTGGACGGGTTGTGGCTATCCTTCGACGATAAGGGGCCGGGCGAAGCGCCCGAGGGAATTGTGCTTGAAGCCCTCAAACTCGCGAGCCAGCACGGGATTTCAGGAGCCCGGATTGCGATAACGCCGCCGAAGGGATCGTACCAGGTAATCGGGGCCCCATTCAACCGCTCGGTCATGGCGATCCCCGGTATGGAACGGGCTCTGTGGTTCTGGACGGCGCTGCCGTCGCCCGGTGCACTGGCCGACGCCCGCTCAATAGGGCTTGAGGTGAAGCCATCGTGGTGGCATAACTGGCCCAGGCCCGACAGCGGGTTCACCCATATCGGCAACAACTCTCTGTGCAGACGTTCGTATTTGGAGGTGCCGCCGATGTCGGCTGGCTGGCATGAGCCCGACTACGAATACCTGGCCGACAACGGCTGCCACCTTGAGGCGGTCATGCCGTGGGGGGGGAACGCATGGAATCAGTATTACGTCGTACCGGTCATCTGCTGGTGGGGATGGAACCCGGAGCATCACGACTGGAAAGCGGTTCGAGCGAGGATCTACGACATCGTCTTCGGCCCGTCCCCCGTCAGCTCGCTGGTGACGTTCGACGACACGCTGGCAAGCGCGAAATCCCTTTTCATTTACCCCTGGCGAGGCAGTTGCTGGAAGCCGTTGTGCCCTGCCCGGCTGAGAAGCCTCGACGATCGTCAGGAAGCGCTGGAGCTTCTGGCGAAGCTCGAGAGCGTACTCCAACGCATTGAGAAACGAAGGGGCGAAGAGACCGTGCTCGACCAAACCCGTTCGCAAACGAACCTGCTGGGCGCCATGCGGACAGAGCTGAAGGCGGGGAGAGCGGCCGCCACGGCACCTTATCCGGAGTACTGGTGGGACGAACATCAGAGGAAAGTGCTCAGTGCGATCTACGATGATGACACCAAACGGGCCGAGCAGTTGGCGGCAGGCGTTCGAGAGCGCGTAGTCCACAGCGCGGACCAGATCGGCAAGGCGCTCGGGTTCCTGAGCGGAGTGAAGGAATATGCGGCATGGTGGACCAGGCGAGCCAATCTGAACGGGCAAGGCTGGCGAGACCTTGTCGCCGAGCGGCGAGCCGAGTTACCCCAGCGCGTGTGTGGATACGGCTACTACGAGGTTCTGATTTCCAACCTGCTCAAGGAACTGGATAACGTTCCTTACGGGCGGGGACGGGGGGGCGCCGAGCGTGAGCTTCGAGTTCTGGCCACCGTCCTGCCGGACGGGCGGGAGCAGTTTCGGGGCGATTGGCTGGGCGGTCCGTACGGAGAAGGCGGCCAGCAAGTTGCCGTGTTTGCCCTTCACCGCGATGCCTATTCCCACGCCGGTGACTTCTGTGAACTCGGCGTGGCGATACCCGTGTCCGGCCGGCGGGATCGGCTCGGGCTACTCGTGTTCATGAATCGTTATACGAAGGACAAGCTGGGTCTTGAGCATGTCAAGGGGCGATGGGCCGGCTTCTGTTCTGTGCAGTTGATCTGGGGAGATCGCGTTCTGTGGGAAAGAGACGTGGGCTTGCCGCGAGACGGCAGCGAATGGGATCTCGTCAGGCTGCCCGTGGTTCCCGAGACGTTGGCGGAGCTGCCTTTGCGGCTGCGTGTCGTCGACCGGAAGAACTCGAACGGCATGCGAGCGATAGTCTTCGTGGGCCCGATTCGCCTCGTCGAACTCCCGGAGTAGGAGAAACCTGGGATCTGGTAGGAATCCCTTCCAACTACCCGATCAGTCACCTCTCACGATCTACTCAGGTACGCGTGTCACAGCGGCCGCGAAGAAGAAAATGAAACGGTGGGGCCGGCCCCGATATGGGCGGGCGGGTACGCAAAGAGGTTTGGATGTACAATGGCACCAGTTGGAGCCAGGATACCGACAAGACGCAGAGATTCGTCTACGACGGCTGGAATGTCGTGCTTATGCTGAACCACGACAACGAGACCCTCCGCAAGTACGCCCTTGACACGACGCGTCCCGCCAAGCGGGAGGGGTCGCGGCGCGATCCGGGGGTTCCGCCCCCCGCGGCGAGTCAAGGGTACACCTGGGGACTGGACCTGTCCGGTTCGCAAGGACCCGCGGGCTTTAGCCCGCGCGGCCCTTCGACTGGTGAGGGCCTTCCCGCCAGTATTCACGGCGCCGGCGGCGGGCAGGGCTGGTTGCCGCCCCACGGTGGACCGGCATAATGAGACGCGGCAAGCGGGCGCGCGGCTGAGGAAACAGGAATGAGTGAGGTGACAGCAGGACCGGGCATCGCAAGGCGGGACTTGCTGGTGGTGGCCGCCGCGGCGACGGCGGGAATCGCGACCGCGAGGCCTCGACGGGCGGCTGGCCGGGAATCGGGGGCGAGGCCCGGGCCGGCAGCGTCGGCACCGGCGGCCTCGAAACCGGCGGCGAAGGAGCTGCCAGGCTCGGTGATTGGCCGGGTGCTCTACGACGGCAAGCCACCGGTTCCCGAGGCCATCGACTGCAGCGCGGATCCGCAGTGCGCCCAGTTGTACCGGAAGGAGCCGCTGACACGAGAGGTGCTGCTGGTAAGCAAGGACCGCCGGTTGCAAAATGTTTTCGTGTCGGTCAAGCGCGGGCCAGGCAAGGACCAGAAATGGCCAATCCCCGCCGAGCCGGTCGTGCTGGATCAGAAGGGGTGTCGCTACCTGCCCCATGTGTTCGGAGTCATGGCAGGGCAACCGCTGGATATCCTCAACAGCAGCAGGATCCACGAGGTGCCCCACGGGTACCCGGAACGCAATCCGGAGTTCAGTTTCAGCCTGCCCAAGAAGGGCATGAAGGAAACGATCGTGCTGACCGAGCCCGAGGCGTTCAAGATCAAGTGCGACGTGCATCCCTGGGAGAGTACGTGGTGCCACGTGATGGCACACCCGTTCTGGGCGGTGAGCGACGCGAAAGGAGAATTCGTCGTCCGGGGCCTGGAGCCGGGCTACTATGAACTGGAGTTCTGGCATGAGCACTGGTCACTCGGGCGGCAGACGAAAAGGATCCGGGTCGAGCCGGACAAGCCGACCCGAATCGACGCGGTGGTGTTCAAGCCGGGGAAGAGACCGAGGTCGCGGCCGGCGAGGTCGTAAGGTAACAAGAGAACACAGATAGGAAGTAACTGACATGCCAGCAGGAGATAGGACAGGACCGATGGGGTTGGGCCCGATGACGGGACGTGCGGCCGGTTACTGTGCCGGCTATCCGGTGCCCGGTTTCATGAACCCGATACCGGGGTGGGGCCGGGGGCGAGGCTGGGGCCGCTGGTTCCCTGCGATGGGCATACCCGGCGCGGCGCCGGTCGGCGGGTGGCCTGGTTACGGTGTCCCGCCCTATGGGCCGGCATCATCGCGGCGCCAGGAGGCGCAAATGCTGAAGGTTCAAGCGGAGCAGTTCGAGGCGAGTCTGGCTGAGATCAGAAAACGGATCGCGGAACTGGAAACGGCCCAACAGGAAAAAGAGGGTTGATCATGCCGCGAGGCGATGGAACCGGGCCGCCGGCCTGGGGCCGGCGTGGACGCGGACGAGGAGCGGGTCGAAGGTCCGGCCGGGGCAGGCGCTGGCGCGCGGGGCAAGCCAAGGGAGGCGGCGTCGCCGGCCGGACACGAGAGCCATTCATCCCCGCTCAGGCCCGCGAGGCGGCAGAGGCGCAGGAGCTTGCCCGGCTCAAGGAGCAGGGTGCTGCCGTGGAGCAACAGCTTGAGGCTCTCCGCGAGCGGACGGCCGCGGTACAGACCGGGCGATCCGGGGCCGTTGCGAGCATTGACGAAGAACGATGCACACTGTGCGGGCTTTGTGAAACGATCTGTCCCACCAGGGCGATCACACTCGGCCAGAGGCCGCGAGTCGATGTCGAGAGATGCTCCGGGTGCGGCGTGTGTGTCGAGCAATGCCCCAATGCAGCGATCACCTTGACCGGATAAGTCATGACCAATGCGAACCTACCTTGAATGTGTTCCTTGCTTTGTCCGGCAGGCGCTGGATGCCTCCACTCTGGTGACGGCGGATCCGGCGGTTCACGAGCGCGTACTGCGGGAAACGCTCCGGCTGGCGGCGGAAATGCGTTTCGATCGCCCGCCGCCCTGGATGGGTCAAAAGATCCACCAGTTGTTGAAGGAGGCGACGGGCAACCCTGACCCTTACCGCCAGGAGAAGGAACGGTCGAACGCGCTGGCGTTGGGGCTGTACCCCGCGTTGAAGCACCAGGTGCGGTCATCGGCGGACCCGTTCGCAGCGGCGGTCCGACTGGCGATCGCGGGAAACATCATCGACTTCGGCTGCAAGAGCCGGATCACCGAGGACGAGGTCCACCAGGCAATCGAAGCCGCGATGCGGGACCCGATAGACGAGACGGGTTTGGAGGACCTGCGGCGGTCTGTTGAGCAGGCGGGCGACATCCTGTACCTTGCGGACAACGCGGGGGAGATCGTGCTCGATCGCCTGCTGCTCGAGGAGATGCCGGCCGAGGTCGTGACGGTGGTGGTCAAAGGCAGCCCGATCATCAACGACGCGACGCTGGAGGATGCCGAGGCGGCGGGTCTGACCTCGCTGGTCAAGGTGATCGACAACGGCAGCGACGTGCCGGGCACGATACTGGAGCTGTGCTCGCCATCCTTCAGGGAGCGTCTGGCTAGTTGCGACCTGGTGATATCAAAGGGGCAGGGCAATTACGAAACGCTGAGCGGGCTTGACGGCCGGGCGTTCTTCCTGCTCAAGGCGAAGTGTCCGGTGATTGCTCGGGACCTCGGGTGCGAGATCGGGCAGATGGTGGTGTGTCGTGGTCGAACGAGTGCTTGGGAGACCGCGTGATACAGGCGGGGTCTCGCTTTGAGGAGGGACAGCCCTGCCCCGTTCAAGCGGGAAGAGACCGTGTCACCCAACGGAGTCGGCACATGATGAAGCTATTCCTATGCGTTGGGCTGGCTGCTTTCCTTCTTGCCGGTTGCCCGGAGGGCTGGATCTCCGGTTTGGACGAGTGGGCACCTCTTGTGAGCCTGCAGGTCACTGAGACCCAGGACCCCGCCGCTTTTGACAGGATCATCTCCGAGCTGCGGGCGAGGGGGATCAAGGCCACCATCCTTGTCGATGCCGATTTCACTACCCAGAACTGTGAACGGCTACGTTCGGCGGCGAGCGAGGGGTTCGAGATCATGGCCTTCGCCCGGCCCGAAGCAGCGGAAGGTGAATCGGTCACTCTGTCCATGCTTTCATACGAGGAGCAGGAGGAACTCATTTCCGGCGTGAAAACGGCGATCGAGACCTGTCTGGGTGAGAGCATCTCCGGTTTCCGGTGTTACCGGTTCGACCAGAATGAAGACACGTACAGGATTGTGGATTCGCTTGGGTTCCAGTTCAATCTAGGTTTCGTATCCCAGACGAACAGCTCTTTCCCGGGGCATGAAAGTGACACGCTGCCGTACCGGGCACCGGGGTATGACTTCTGGGCGGTGCCCATGCATTCGGTATACACGAACGGCCAGTGGGCGGCTTTCTGTGACATGCCCTTCAGCAGCCTGGACGGGTCTGCGTGGGCGGCGCTTCTCAAGCGTGAGCTCGACGACATGGCCCGCCGGCGGAGCCCCCTGCTGGTGGAAGTGCATCCGTATTACAGCGGTGTCGATGAGGAGCGTTTCGAGGCTTTCGTGGCTTTCCTGGATTACGCCCAGGCGCAGAATGCCCGGTTCATCACCATAGCTGGACTGGCGGCATGGTCTGAGTCGCAGGGGGTCGCGGGTTCGCCGGGAACCGGGGCTTCATGTGCTTGCGGTGAGGACTAGAAGGAGACGGCTTATGAAGATCGGCGTTGCGGCAGCAGGTGGGTCGTTGGATGCGGAAGTATCGCAGCAGCTTGGCCGTTGCGCGTACTTCGTAATCGTGGACTCGGAGACGATGCGTTTCGAGGCGTTCTCGAATCCTGCGGCGGGCATGGCGGGGGGCGCGGGTCCGGCGGCGGTGCGCGAGCTTGCCAACCGCGGCGTGGAGGTGGTCCTGGCGGGGGGCTGCGGCCCCAACGCCGAGAGTGCGTTGGAGGCGGCGGGGATTCGCTTCTCGCAGGCGAGCGGGAAGGTTCGCGACGCGGTGGCGGCCCTTGAGTCCTGAATACGCGATTCAGGAGTGACACTATGATTCGAATTGCAGTACCTTGTGAAGGCGAGAGGATTGCGGAACACTTCGGGCATGCGTCGCGGTTCGTCCTGTTCGACGCCGATCCGGACAGCGGGCAGATCGTGGGGGAGGAATCGGCTGGCGCTCCTCCGCATCAGCCCGGTTTGCTGCCCCAATGGCTGGACGAGCGCGGGGCGAACGTGGTGCTGGCGGGCGGGATGGGTGTTCGGGCCCGCGACCTCTTCGCGGAACGCGGCATCAAGGTGGTGGTGGGGATGCAGACGGCCGATCCGAAGGAGGCGGTCGAGGGTTATCTGAAGGGCTCGCTGTCAGGGGGAATGAATCCCTGCGATCACTGACGGCGAACTCATCAGGGACGAGGCTGTTTCGAAGGAGAATAGGCATCTCACATGCCAGAGAGGAGAAGCCTTGCAATGGTCAAGGAACTCCAGATAACCACGATCGTGGAGGACACGGCAGGTGGGCTTGGCCTGCTGGCTGAGCACGGACTGGCGCTCTGGATCGAGGCGGACGGGCGGAATCTGCTTTTCGACACGGGCCAGGGGATGGTGCTCGATCACAATGCGGAGGCCCTGGGCATCGACCTGGAGAAGGCCGACAGCGTGATCCTCAGCCACGGGCACTACGATCATACGGGCGGGATAGTCGAAGCCTCTGGGCGGTTCCACAACGCCACGCTCTACGTGCATCCCGAGGCGTTCAAGGCCAAATACGCCCGGCGCGACGACGGGACGGGTCAATTCGCCTCGGCGCAGATTGCGAGCGTGGACGATGCGGGCTCGCGGTTTGCCAAGACGGTATTGACAGCGGGTTGGACCGAGCTGGCTGACGACATCTGGGTCACCGGCGAAATCCCCCGCCGGACGGACTTCGAGGACACGGGGGGGCCGTTCTATCTCGATGAGGCCTGCACGGTCGAGGATCGGCTGGTTGATGACCAGGCGCTTTACATCGAGTCGAGCCAAGGGGTGGTGGTCATCCTGGGTTGTGCCCACGCGGGTCTGGTCAACACGCTTGAGTACGTGGCCGAGCGGACGGGGTGCTCGCGGATCCATGCGGTGCTGGGCGGCACGCACTTGCTCCGGGCATCGCAGGAAAGGCTGCAGAAATCGATCGAAGCGCTGCGTCGGTATGATGTCCAACTCATCGGTCCGGCTCACTGCACGGGTATGCGGGCGGCGGCGGCCATCATGAACACCTGGCCGGAAAGGTTCGTGCAACTGATGACGGGCTCGCGCGTCGTCATCTCCTCGGGGACGTCAACGTGACATCGCCCCAGCAACACGTTTTTGGCCCGGTCCCTTCGCGCCGGCTGGGGCGCTCGCTCGGGGTGGACCTTGTGCCTTTCAAGACGTGCTCCTACGACTGCATCTACTGCCAGTTGGGCCGGACTACTAACAAGACGACAGAGCGGCAGGAGTGGGTGCAGTTGGACGAAGTGCTCGCGGAGTTAAGGGACAAGCTCTCGACGAGGCCGGATTACATCACGTTGTCCGGCTCCGGCGAGCCGACGCTTTTCTCACGAACCGGGGAGCTCATTGACGCGATCAAAGGCATGACCGAGGTGCCGGTGGCGGTTCTGACGAACGGTTCGCTGCTGTGGCAGCCTGAGGTGCGAAGGGAGCTTCGGGCGGCAGATCTGGTCGTGCCGTCGCTCGATGCCGGCGACGAAATGAGGTACCGCCACATCAACCGCCCTTGCGAATCGATCTCGTTCGAGAAGATGCTGGAGGGCCTGATTCTCTTCAGAAGCGAGTTCTCGGGTGCGTATTGGCTTGAGGTGTTCCTTCTTGCGGGTTACACGGCCATTGAAGCCGAGGTGGGCAAGCTGGCCGAATGCGTGAAGCGGATCCGGCCCGATCGTGTCCAGTTGAACACGGTGACGCGGCCACCGGCGGACGCCTTTGCCGAGGCGGTCGCGCCTGAGGCAATGGCCCGTCTGGCGGCCCTGTTCACCCCGCCGGCGGAGGTCATCGCCGACTACCGGGGCGTGCACGGGCAGAGCGATTTCGCCGCCGGCCGGGAGGAAATCCTCAACATGCTCCGCCGGCGCCCCTGCTCAGTAGAAGATGTCGCCCACGGGCTGGGGCTGCATATTAACGAAGTCATTAAGCACGTTGAGGAGCTGAATGCTCAAGGCCTGGTCGAGCCGTCTTTGTCAGGCGGCATACTCTATTACAGAGCGGTTGAGTGAGGCTTTGAGTCATCGATCAGAATACTGACGGAAGGAGATGTGAAGTCTATGAAGATACTGGGCATTTGTTGCAGCCCGCGGAAGGGTAAGACGACCTGCCAGGCCATGGACATCTGCCTTGCCGCGGCCCGGGAAGTGAGCGACGAGGTCGAGACCAGGCTGATCGAGCTTGCCGGACTGGACATCCGACCCTGCACCGCGTGCGGGGAGTGCAAGGGCAGGCTGGCGTGTCCTCTTGACGATGATTTTGCCTCTTTGATACCGCTTCTGGAAGACACGGACGTAGCGGGAATGATCGTGGGGACACCGGTGTATTTCGGCATGATGACGGCCCAGTGCAAGGCGCTGATCGACCGGTGCGTGATATTTCGGCGCAACGGCTGGCGATTTCGTGATCGCGTCGGCGGCGTGGTGGCAGTCGGGGGGGTGCGTAACGGCGGCCAGGAACTGACCCTGCAGGCCGTTCGGGCGGCCATGCTGTGCCATGACATGATTTGCGTGAGCGATGGCAGAGACACCGCTCATTTCGGTGCGACCGTGTTCAGCGGCAGCGGAGGGGGCGTTGCAGGCGATGATTTCGGTCTCCAGACGGTTCGCAACCTCGGCCGGCGCGTCGCCGAGGTCGCTCTCAGAATGACCCGAACGCGCAAGGAGTGAGACATGTCAGCCAAGTTGTTGCTTGGATTAGTGGTGCTGGCGGTGCTGCTTCCCGCGGTATTGGCGGCGATGGCCACCACAACGCGCAAAGCCTCAGCGTCCCGCCCCGAATCCTTTACCCTATATCCCATCGGAAAGGTGGATAAACGGGGCGCGGTCCAGACGATCGAGATAGACAGGAAGTATGAGGATGCTCTGCTGGGGTTGGAGGACTTCTCACACGTGTGGGTGTTCTGGTGGTTCGACCGTAACGACACGCCGAGCAAACGGCGGACCCTGGCCGTGCACCCGAGGGGCGATCGAACGAACCCGCTCACCGGCGTGTTCGCGACTCGGTCTCCGGCAAGGCCAAATCTCGTCGCGCTGACCTTGTGCAAGGTCCTGTCGGTTGACGGGAACAAGATCCGGGTGGCCGACATCGACGCATTCGACCAGACGCCGGTCATCGATCTGAAGCCTTACATCCCCGCGATCGATCGAGCCGAGAACGTGAAGCTGCCGTCGTGGATCAGGAGAAGAGATTAGTCTGCGGCAATGAATTGCCGCGGTCGTTGAGGTTGTGCCCGTCCCGGTGAGGGAAACCGGTCAGTCTTGAGAGATCAAGGCATCGGCGTAGATCGGCGGTTTCATTTATCTGCCGGCGGTTCCATTTCGTCGAGCTGCGCGCGGAACAGGCGAAGTTCGCGTTTCTGGGTCTCGGTCACGAAGCCATCGCAGCCGTAGTCCTCCCAGAGGACGCCGGGGCAGTGACCTTCCTCGTACATGATCCGCCAGACGGGATAGGCTGCCTGGAGAACGTGCATCATGATCGCCCGGCGGGGCTTGGCGAGGTTGTAGTTGACCTGGGAATCGCGGCCCCAGTGATCGTTCAGGACCATGTCCCGGGCGGTGCAGAACTGCGGCAGGTAATTGCCCCGAATACCCTCCTCATGCAACCTGCGCAGCAGGAACCGCCACTCGCTTTCCGTGTAGGGGATCGTGGTGTAGTCGCTGTGATACTTGAAGACTCTGCGCTTCTGCAGCACTTCGGAGATCAACGCCTGACGACGCTGTGCGTAGTAACAGTGGCGGAGGTGTGAGACGTCACTGTCGGGGGGCACGGCGACAGGGATGAAGCCTCCCTCGGTGCGGATGTTGATCTGTGCCTGCGGGATCACTCTGCGTACATGGCGGAGGACGGACTCGTAGACGTCGCAGCGCAGCTCCGTACGGAAGTGGTCCCAGTCTTCCATGGCGGGCGACCAGTCGTGAAAGGGGTTGTCCTTGTTGGTGTAGACGGGAGCGATGCGCGTCAGGTCGATTCCGTACGCTTTCCCTTCGTTGAACTGATCTGCCTGCGGGTCGATGTCGCTGAACTTCCCGTACGTGGTGCCCCAGGCCTCGTTGGCCTTCTCGATGGTGCCGTACTTGGCCCGCGCCCACCGTTGGAACTTGCGAAGGGCATGTCGGCCCAGCCAGTACCGCACGTTGATATCGTCTCGCAGCCAGCCCCAGGTATCCTCGACGTCGATGATGACGTCACCGTCTGCGGTGCGGTACCACAGGTCGCCCCAGCGCTTGTAGTTGAACAAGATGGCCCCTGCCATCAGCCTCGGGTAGTCCCGGTGTCCCACGTCCAGGTCGCCTTTGCCGGCATACGCGTAATGGTCGCCGGTGGACGGCACCTTGAACGTTCGCCCCCAGTAGTGCGAGCCGATCTCGAGCATGTGGTGCGTCCGGCACGGGAACAGGCCCCAGCCGAAGACCGGAACGCCGGATTCCGACGCGATCACGTCGTAGTAGTGCTTGAACGTCTCGGCGTGGATATCGCCGACGAAGGCATCTTTGTTGTAGATTTCGCTGATGTGCCAGTCGCCGGCGGTCGTGCAGATCACGTTGACGCCGCAGTCGAGCGCCTCGCGGAGCCGGTCGCGCATGTGCTTTTCCGGCTGGGGGCCCAGTTGGGTCGTCGATCGCATGGCGGCCATGTTCTGCGTGCAGAATGCCGGGATCCTCCGGCTATCCTTGACCACGGTGAAGGGGTTGTCCGGGTTGTAGCGGATCGCCAGGTTCCCGGTCGATACCTGGATCGGCACCGCGGCGGTCATGATCCGCCCGGGCTTGTTGCCGATCAGTTTGAGCACGACGTGCTGCGTCCACGGTGCGACCTGCAAGTGAATCGTACCGGCCTTTGCAGCTTGCAGCTCGTCGCGTTCGAAGACCTTGAACGAGGTCATGAACTCTTCGAGCGAGCCGACGTATCGGGTCATGCGATCGGCCTCACCCCCGTCGAGGACGACCTCCTTCGGTTCGACCGGCGTGGGACGGGCGGTTTCGGCAATCTCCACCGGGACTTCGAGGCCGAACCAGGACTTGCCGCCCCACATGTTAATGATCCAGTCGTACTGCTTGTTCCAGCGGTAGGCGGCCTCGTATCGGATGACGTACTTGCCGACCGGAAGCGTTCGCACGTGAGCAGGCTTCTGGCCTGTCGTCCAGAAGCTGATCCATTGCTCAAACGACTCGCCGGGGTAGAGGTATTCCAGGTGCCTTTCGTACCGGTTGATCGTGCTGGCCCGGAGCTGGCGTTTGCCGTTCTTGCCGATCAGGTACGCGTGCGGGATTGCCATCCATCCGCCGAATCCCTCCGCATCGAGGATGGTGTCGCCGGCGTTGGTGATGCGGAACTTGAAGAACAGGTAGTTGCCGCGCTTGACCGTACCTGACCGGACCATTGGCTCGAGCCGATAGGGCGGGAACGTCTCATGCCGGCTCGTAGCGGTGAGCCGCGAAACTCGCCGGGGCTCGAAGATCCCGGTCTGGCTGCCGAGGTACTCGATCCTGAGCTTCATGTTGCCGGGCAGGGCGAGGTCGTAGAGGTGCCGGCCTTTTCGCCGGGATTCGTCCTCGAAGGCGACAGCCTCGATGGCCAGTCGGTCGTCAACGTCGCAATCACCGTCGAGCGTGTACTGGATCGGCACCGCGTCGTAGGCATCACAGCGGGCGGGCACGTGTGCCTTCAGGTTGAGCGAACCCAGGTTGATCGTCACCTCGCGCTGGTCGATCCCGCGGTATTTCTGGAGGCGTCCAAGCTTACCGGCCTCAGCGGACAGGGGCTCGTACAGGAGTTTTTCGGTGCCGGCCACCGCGCGGGGGCCTCCGCCCGCTAGGGCCAGGCCGGCGAGGGCCACCAGCGTGTGAACGGTGCGGTACGTCATCTTTCGTTCCTTCTGCGGATGGCGGCGAGCTTCGCCCCGCTGGCCGTCTCGGGGGAACGGGCGAGGTCATAGTATAGGCCCGTGGCGGCCCACTGGAACCGCATGCCCGATTCCAGCCTGGCCCGTTTCCCCTGGGTCCCGGTCTGAGCATCCCTCCTTGCTGCCGATCTGCGGCTCGCTGCTTGGGCATGGGTGCATGACAGTTACGGCGGGGACCTTCGGGCGGAGAACGGGGCGGTGCCTCGCTTTTCCGAACCCCGACCGTCAGGGAGGGGAGTATCTGCGGATGCGCCAGCGGCGCTTCCTTACGGGCGCGCTACGGAGAGGGGGTCCGCTTCCTTACGGGCGCGGTTCGGAAACACCTGGGGGCGGCGCCTTCCAACAAGCCGCCCAAAGTGTCATGCACCCCTTGGGCATTGATCCGCGGTCCGGGCTGTCGGACCGGGCGGCTCCGCGTTAGTATATGCGGAAGACGGGTGGAGGTTCCGAGGCAGAGCGAGGCTGAGGCGCTCGTCTCGGATGGGTAAATAACGGAACCAGACGATGCCGGCACCGATCGTCCAGCGCTACCAGGGCAATCCGATCCTGACCGCGGCGGATATTCCGTACCCGGTCGAGACCGTTCACAACGCGGGGGTTGCCCGGTACGGCGACGGGTACGTGATGCTGTTCCGCGCGCATCGTGCCACCGGCCGATCCATCCTCGGCCTGGCCGACAGCGAGGATGGCTTCCACTGGGTGCCCCGCCGGGATCCGTTCATGGTGCCCGCGATGGATGAGCCGTTCGCGGAATATGAAGCCTTCGGCATAGAAGACCCGCGCATCTGCCAGATTGGCGACACCTACCTGATCACCTACAGCGCGTATTCCCAGCATGGCGTGCGGATCGGGCTGGCCAAGACGCGTGATTTCTTCACGCTGGAGCGGGTTGCCTTGATCAGCCAGGCCGACATGCGGAACGTGGTAATCTTTCCGGAGCAGTTCGATGGCCGCTATGCACGTCTCGACAGGCCGCACAGCGAGATCTCGCCCTGGTCGATCTGGATCAGCTACTCGGAGGACCTGGTGCACTGGGGCGATTCGCGGGTGGTCATGAAGCCGGTCAAGTACCATTGGGATGAGATGAAGATCGGCCCCGGCGCCACGCCGATCCGCACGGCGCGAGGGTGGCTGCACATCTACCACGGCGTGTTCCCGACCATGGATGGAGCGGTCTATCGCCTCGGCGTGGCCCTGCATGACCTTGCCGACCCGTCCCGGGTCATCAGCGTGTGCAACCGCTGGATCCTGCAGCCCGAGGACCCATGGGAGGTGACGGGATACGTACACAACGTCGTCTTCACCTGCGGGGCGATACCCGAAGAGGACGGGACGGTGAAGGTCTACTGGGGCGGGGCGGACAAGGTGATGAACGTCGGGACGGCCAACATCGACGAACTCGTGGATCTCTGTCTGAATGAAGGCCGCCCGGCGATGTAGGGCTGTCTCCCCGATGACGTTCCGACTGAGCTGTGCGTCTTTCGGTGCCGGCCAACGTGCTCGTGGATCTCAGATCAGGGCGAGCAGCTCTTCGGGACGGTCGACCAGATGCCTTGTCCCGGAGGCGAGGAGTTCTTCGCGAGAGCGGTAGCCCCACGTCGCCCCGACGGGTAGGAGACCCGCGTTCAGGGCGGTGTTGACATCGGTGGCCGAGTCGCCGACCAACATGACCTGTCCCGGTTCGAGTTGCATTCTGGCTACGATTCCCAGCGCGGTCCGCGGATCGGGCTTGCGCCAGCCCTCCTCACGGTAGCCTTGGACAGCCACGAAGGACCATTGCCCGAACAGCGCGTGGGCCATCGGGCCCGTGTGCTCGTGTGGCTTGTTGCTCAGTATCGCCATCGGGACCTGTCGCTCGGTCAATGCGTCGAGCAGCCCCGGCACCCCGGGAAAGGGAGCGGTCTTGTCCAGGCGATGTTCGCGGTAATATCGGGTGACGATCGCGGCCATCTCATCGATCGGGACGTGGCCCGCGGGTCCGACGGCCCGGCTGCAGAGCGTCGGCAGCCCTTCGCCGATCCAGCCCCGCACGTCGCAGGAGGGCCTCTCGGCGAATCCGAACGCTCTAAGCCCCACGTTGACCGCGTCCGTGAGGTCCGCCAGCGTGTCCGCCAGCGTCCCGTCGAGATCGAAGATGACGCCTTTGTCAGTCAATACGCGCTGGCCTTCGGGTTGCGGCTAAACGATCCTGGCTCCCGCGCTCCCCTTTGGGTCGCGGCTAAACGATTTCGGC
>Ga0307434_1000726_pt1 | contig 20329 bp, 21 predicted proteins | sample SalMarWE160220MG_FD_202156 | JGI IMG/M metagenome (GOLD analysis project Ga0307434, IMG submission 202156) | Salt marsh sediment microbial communities from the Plum Island Ecosystem LTER, Massachusetts, United States - WE1603-220 | ecosystem: Environmental > Aquatic > Marine > Intertidal zone >... | reverse complement strand
GATGGCTTCACAGCGGCGTGCTCCCGATGTATCTGACGTGGATGACTTTAGGATTATTGGTGATTTTATTTGTGGTTTGCAGGATATGGTGAGGCAATTATGGCTATTCTTTATATTTTAATGCTGTTCATTCTGATAGCGGCCTTTATAGCGGTGGAAACGAAGAATCTTTTAAGCTCCGTGATATGTATTGGAGCAATCGGTTTCGGGGCATCGATTATGTTCCTGTTCCTGCGTGCACCCGATATTGCGATTACTCAGATTGTAGTGGAAGTTTTAGGACTGATTATTCTTATACGCGCAACGATTTCACGAGACTTGACCTTTATCAGCGGTGATAGAGAATTTTTTGCAGTAGTTGTTTCGATAGTGGTTGTATTTGTCATATTTCTGGCGGGGATACATGTTTTCGATGATACACTGCATGAGTTCGGCTCTCCGGTTTTTGCCGAGACGGAGGCGGCAGCCTCACAAACATATATCAGGGATGGGTTGAAAAAAACAGGGGCTGCGAACCTCGTGGCGTCGGTGATTCTGGATTTCAGGGCGTATGATACGCTCGGTGAGGCGACGGTGCTGTTCACTTCGATTATCGGCGCGACGGTTGTATTAAGAAGAAAAAGCAGAAAGCTTTTAGAGGAAATCGACAAATGAAGGGAATGACGGTAATAGTTAAGACCATAGCGAGCTGGGTCAAGATTCTGATATTCCTGTTCGGCATTTATATTATCATCACAGGTCATCTGACGCCGGGAGGCGGTTTTGCGGGCGGTGTGATTATTGCGTCATCATATGTTCTGCTTTTACTTGCCTTCGGCAGAGAGTTCGCGGAGGAGAATATGCCCCTTGGAGCGGCTTCGAGAATTGATTGTGTGGGGGCTTTGATGTTCGCTGCGATAGCGGTGATTGGTATAACGACGGGCGGTGTGTTTTTTACGAATTTTTTGTACCAGAAATACCTGCCCGGAAATGCAATGGAGCTTGTAAGCGCAGGGACAATTCCGCTTTCGAATATAGCGATAGGTTTGAAAGTCGGGGCGTCGCTGTTTCTGATAATTCTTGTTCTTTCAATTTTCTGCCAGGATTACAGGTGCAAGGGAAACGTATGCGAGATACCGGGCGGCAAAGAAAAGGAGAATAACTGATGCTTTATTCGTTGTGTTTTTTGCTGTTTATGGTCGGCCTGTACTGTGCCGTTGTCAAAAAGAATATGGTCAAGATAGTGCTCGGCATCCTCGTGATGGAATACGCGGTGAACCTGTTTTTGATAATGCTGGGCTATCGAGCCGGCGGCGTGGCACCGATTGTGTCAAAAGAAGACATAGTTGAGGCAGGCGGGACCTTGAGCAGTATGTTCGTGGCTAAAAGCGTTGACCCTCTGCCGCAGGCCCTTGTGCTAACGGCAATCGTTATCAGCCTGGGCTCATTGGCGCTTATGATTTCGATATGCATCAGGACATACGAGAAATACGAGACCTTCGATATTACAGAAATAAGGAGACTTAAAGGATGAGCTTACCGGCGGTGCCATTGCCTACATTTGTTGCAGTTCCCCTGATTGCTGCATTTGCACTTCCGCTTTTCGGCAAGAGGGGTAAATCCGCTGCAACTTTCCTTGCGAATGCGGTAACGATTTTCCTGCTCTGCTGTGCGGTTGCTTCCATCGGGCGAACTGCCGTTTATGAAATAGGTAGATGGCCTATACCACTCGGAATCAATCTTGTACTCGACGGTCTGAGCTGTTTGATGCTGCTTGCCATATCGACCGTGAGTGCGGCGGCGATGCTCTTCAGTACAAGATATATGGAGCGATATACAGCCAAGTCGAAGTACCTGTGCTTGTTTATGCTTATGGTTGCGGGAATGAACGGTGTGGTGCTGTCAGGCGATATATTTAATATGTTCGTATTCCTCGAGATTGCATCATTAGCCTCTTATGCACTGGTGGCATTCGGCTGTGAGCACGAGGAGCTGGAGGCGGCGTTCAAGTATATGGTTCTGGGCAGCATAGCATCGACGTTTGTCCTGTTCGGTGTCGGGCTTGTTTACGGCAATACAGGGACGTTAAATATGGCTTATATCTCGAAGGCGATTTCGGAGAGCGGTTTGAATTCGGGACTAACTTTTGCATTAGCCCTTTTTATCGCCGGCTTTGGTTTGAAGGCGGCAATAGTGCCGTTCCATGCGTGGCTTCCGGATGCACATCCTTCGGCACCTGCACCGATATCGGCGATGCTGTCAGGCGTGATAATAAAAGCGCTCGGGATTTATGCAATGTCACGGATTGTCTTTAACGTATTCGGTATAACGGTCGAGGTCGGCTGGCTCCTGATGATACTGGGGATTTTAAGTATGATAATCGGGGCCTTTATGGCGATAGGTCAGTGGGATTTGAAACGTCTTATGGCATATTCGAGTATAAGCCAGATAGGCTATGTAGTGCTCGGCATCGGTTTTGGCGGTCTTTTAATAGCTAAGGGTGCAAAAGCACAATGGTCGGCTCTGGCGATTCTGGGCGGGCTGTTCCATCTTGTCAATCACTCAGTTTATAAGTCACTTCTGTTTTTGACGAGCGGCTCGGTCGAGATGTCAACAGGAACCAGGGATATGAAACAATTAGGCGGCCTGGCAGAGAAGATGCCGGTAACACGTGCGGCGGCGACGATTGGCTCGGCAGCGATTGCGGGAGTACCGCCGTTCAGCGGTTTCTGGAGCAAGCTGATTCTGGTGATAGCGGCGGTAGGTTCAGGTTTTTACTGGGTAGCAGCCATAATCGTTTTTGTCAGCCTGTGCACGCTGATAATGTATCTGAAAGTGCAGAGATACGTATTTTTAGGTGAATTACCGGAAGCCCTGAGAGAAACGAAGGAACAAAAGAACAGTATGCTGATAGCTATGGTTTTCCTTGCGTGCTTGTGCGTTTTGATGGGCCTGCTGTTAGTGCCGCCGCTTCGCAGCAGCGTTCTGGAGCCTGCGGTCAGGGTAATTACGGACGGAGTTTCATATTCAACCAATGTAATCGAAATGGTCAGGGAAAGTGTGAAGCTATGAGACGAATAATCTATTTTGTTCTGGCATTTATTACGTGGGTGGTACTGACGTGGTCTGTCAATATACAGTTTATCATAGCAGGGCTGGTGGCTTCTGCGATTGTCTCGATTCTTTTTCATGAGATGCTGCCAAAGGAACATCACATATTTATTTCGCCGGTTCGGATTTTCTGGTTTCTGGTTTATGTTCCGGTGTTCTTTTACTATATATTAATGGCCAATTTTGACGTTGTGTACCGCGCATTACATCCCGCGATGCCCATAAAGCCGGGGATTGTAAAAATAAAGACAAAACTGAAAACCGATTCAGGCATTACCGCCCTTGCGAACTCGATTACACTGACACCAGGCACGCTGACAGTAGATTTAACCGACGACGGTTATCTGTATATACACTGGATTAACGTTAAAAGCGACGACGTCGAAGAGGCAACAAAGCACATTGCCAAAAAATTTGAGTGGTTTTTAGAGAAGATTTTCGAATGAGGTAATTATGATAACTTTATTTTATATTGGATTGTTACTTTCCTGCTTTATGTGCCTTTACAGAATCGGCAGGGGCCCGAGCGCCCCCGACAGGACGGTTGCCATAGATATACTCGGAATCATAATCGTCGGCTTCTGCGCTATTCTGGGTTTGACAACAGGAAAAGATTTTTACCTGAACATTGCCCTCGCGTGGGCACTGTTGAGCTTTATAGGAACGATAGCACTGGCGAAATTTTTGGAGGGCAGAAGCTTCGATGAATGAGATAATAGGCTACTTTCTTATAATAATCGGGATACTGTTCGACATTTTCGGCTGTATAGGGCTGGTCAGGTTTCCGGATGTTTACAACCGGCTGCAGGCATCGACGAAATGCGTGACCTTAGGCACGATATTTCTTTTAATCGGCGTTGCCGTGGCCTGCGGTTCGGGAGCAACAAGTGCAAAAGCAATTGTGTGCGCAGTATTTATCCTGATAACGTCGCCCACCGCAGCACACGCGATTGCCAAGGGCGCTCACATCTCAGGTGTGCAGATGTGGGAGCAAAGCGTCGTGGATAAATACGGAGAAGAGGTTGACAGGAACGTATTGGGACAAAAACAACGAAACAAAGGAGATTGAAATTGCGTTGGCCTAAATTAAGAGAATTAAAAGAAGCGGTGACTGCGGTTTTTTCGCCGCGTTTTACGACCAAATTTCCGGCAGTGCCCTGCAAAGTACCTGAAAGATTGCGAGGCAAACCCGAATTTAATACCGACTACTGTATCGGCTGTGGAGCGTGCGTGAACGTTTGCCCGACACGTGCGCTGACTATGGTTGACCATACCGAGGGTGATAACCCGAAAAGAGTTATTACACAGCAAACCGATGCGTGCATATTCTGCGGCAACTGCAGCGAAAACTGTACGACGGAAAAGGGAATAAAGCTGTCACAAATCTGGGACCTGGCCAATATGGACAGGTCAACAATGACCGAGACATTCGAGTTTGAGCTGCAGTTGTGCGAGAAATGCGGTGCGGTAATAGGGACAAAAAAACATTTAGCGTGGCTGTACGAGAAACTCGGGCCTCTGGCATATTCGAATCCGTCGTTGCTCTTCGCCAAAAGCGGAGAGCTGAGCATGGAAGGAGCGGATATCGAACATAAAGCTGTAACAGAAAAGAGTGCTCAGACAAGCGATTTTATGCGTGTGCTCTGCCCGAAGTGTAAATGTGAATTGAATATCCAGCTTTAGACGAGCCGGCGATTAATATTTGATATGTCGTTAATTAACAGAGGTTCATTTTTTCTTCATCCGAACTCACACTTTTTATTATGACCAACGATAAAGAAAGTCTGAAGCCGCTAAGGACGCTGGGCGGGAAAAGGACGGTCATTATTGGGATGGGTAACAGTCTCAAAGGCGATGACGGCGTGGGGCCTTTCGTTTGCGATGAGCTCTCTAAGAAGGCTCTAACAGCAGATATTATAAATGCAGGTACCGTTCCTGAAAATTATATACAGCGTATTATAAAAAAAGAGCCTGATGCCCTGTTAGTTATCGATGCGATAGATTTCGGCGGCGAAGCAGGCCAGATACGGCTGCTGCGGCCTGAGCAATTGAATCGCAGCGTTTTCTCAACGCATACACTGTCGCCGCATCTTTTTATCGAAATGATACAACAAAGTAAAAAGGTTGACGTTTATATTATCGGGATTCAGCCGAAACAAATAAAGCTCGGAGAAGGTATATCAAAAGAGGTAAGGCAACCGGCTGAAGAACTTGTGAGCGAGCTTGCCGAGATATTCGCAGTTGAAGCAAAGAGCTAAAGCAGATGAAAGTTAAACATTTACAAAGGCGAGAAGATTTGATCAGGAGATGCAAATTACTGATTAGCGGCCGGGTCCAGGGAGTCGGCTTTCGCCCTGCCGTTTATCGGCTTGCGAAATCGCTGCATTTGACGGGATTCGTATATAACGACAGCAAAGGAGTCACGATAGAAGTACAGGGAGAAAAAGAAAGAATATCAGAATTTGTCGAGAGAATGCAGGGCAAAGATAAACCAACCCTCTCTCAAATCAAAAATGTCAGTATATCTAACGTGGATTTAAGCGAAGGCGAAGAAGAATTTACAATCAAAGAAAGCAAACAAACCGGAGCAGCCCTTTCTGAAGTGACCGCGGATATAGCGGTCTGCGAGGACTGTTTGTCGGAGATGCTGGACGCGGGCGATTTTCGGTACAGGTATCCTTTTATAAACTGCACGAACTGCGGGCCGAGATACTCAATATTAAAAACGATACCTTACGACCGGTGTAATACGACGATGTCGGTCTTTACGATGTGTGGGAAGTGCGCCAGCCAATACAACGATATGGCGGACAGGCGGTTTCATGCCCAGCCGGTGGCGTGCGGCAGATGCGGGCCAAGTGTGCGGCTAAGCGACAATAAAGGAAAAGTGATTGAAGGCGACAGTAACAAGGTGATAGCTGAAGCAGCAAGGCTGCTTTCGGAGGGAAAGATTCTGGCAATTAAAGGAATCGGCGGATTTCACCTTGCTGCTGACGCACTAAATGAGGCGGCTGTGCAAAAGCTGAGGCAGCGAAAAAAAAGAGACCATAAACCGTTTGCACTTATGGCAGAGACGATAGAGACAATCAGAAAATATGCAGTTGTAAGCAAAGAGGCGAAAAAAATTCTGAAAAGCCCTGAAAGCCCGATTGTTTTATTGCCAAAGAAAAAAGACTCTTTCATAGCACCATCGGTTGCCGAAGGAGTTGATACATTCGGCTTTATGCTGTGCTATGCGCCGCTGCATTACCTGCTTTTTGCAGAAGGTCTGGAAGTTCTGGTTATGACAAGCGGTAATATCTCGGATGAGCCTTTGATATGTAAAGATGAAAAGGCGGCTGAAAAGCTCAGTGACATAGTAGATGCGTTCCTGATACACGACAGGGAAATTTATCGCCAGATTGATGATTCGATTTTGCATTTTATAGAAGATGAGCCTGTACTGCTCAGACGTGCAAGAGGTTATGTGCCGACGCCCTTTGTCAGCGAAAAAACAGCAACGCAGGACATACTGGCAGCCGGTGCTGATATGAAAAATACTTTCTGCCTTGTAAAACAAAATCAGGTTATCTGCAGTGAGCATATAGGTGACCTGGAAGATGCGGACGTTTACCATCATTACATAAATTCAATCGAGCATATGCGCAGGCTCTTCGAGGTCGAACCGAAAGTGATAGCCTGCGATTTGCACCCGGGATACTTTTCATCGCAATACGCACTTACCATTCCAAACGTAAAAAAGATACGGATTCAACATCACTGGGCACATATAGCGTCCGTGCTGGCGGAACATAATACGGACGGGCCTGTAATCGGGCTTTCAGTCGATGGGACAGGTTACGGCAGCGATGGTGCAATCTGGGGCTGTGAGTGCTTAATAGCATCGCTTAAAGGTTTCGAGAGGTTCGGTCATTTAGATTACTACAAGCTGGCCGGTGCCGATAAGGCGAGCAAAGAAGCAATAAGGGCTGTATTGGGGCTGCTGACAAAAACGTACGGCAGTGACTTCGACTTGAAGAGGTTTGGCTGGCTACTTGAGCGAATCGAGCCAGATTACAAAAGAATAAAAATCATCTCAGAGCAAATAGACAAAAAAATAAATACAATTGAGACATCGAGCATGGGCAGAGTTTTCGATGCTGTGGCTGCTATGGCCGGTGTGGGAAACTATAATTATTTCGAAGCACAACTGCCGATGGCACTGGAGGCGATTGCTAAAAAAGATATTGAGCAGGCTTATGACTTCGAGCTTATCGAAAAAAAAGATGAGCCTTTGAAACTGGACTTGCGGGTGATGGTTCGGCAGGTGATTGATGATGTTAAAGCAGGCGTCGAGGCTGGTATCATATCTGCGAAGTTTCATAATTGCATAGCCCATGGCCTTTTAGAAATGGCACTGAGAGCACGGAACAAAACGAAACTTAACACAGCAGCTCTTAGCGGAGGTGTATTTTGTAACCGTTATCTGACGAAGCGTTTGATTAAGCTCTTGAAGAAAAACGATTTTCACGTATTATTCAATAAACAAGTACCTTCCAATGACGGCGGGGTCGCATTGGGACAAGCTGCAATTGCAGCAAGTATTGTAAATGAAGATTGATAGAAAGGTCAGAAGATGTGCCTTGCAATACCGGCGAGAATAGTTGAGCTTGAAGGCGACAGGGCTGTTGTCGATGCTATGGGCAACCGTTATAAGGCCAAGACGACGCTTTTGGAAAATGCAAAGCAGGGAGACCTCGTCCTGGTACATGCCGGCTTTGCCATATCTTTCGTCGATGAAGAAGAGGCGAAAAAAACGTGGAGCCTGATTGCAGAGATAAACGAATTTAACCGTGGTTCAAAAGAGAATTCAGGATAGGCAGAGTCTATGCTTGAAAGAATCTACAGAGCACAAAAACAGATAGCCGAGACCTGCAGGCTTCTGGGACGTACCATAAATATAATGGAGGTATGCGGAACACATACGGTAGCGATTTTTCGAAACGGGATAAAAGCAACACTGCCCAAAGACCTGAAACTTCTATCGGGGCCCGGCTGTCCGGTATGCGTTACCGACCAGGGCTATATCGATTCTATTATAGAACTGGCGCAGCGGGATGATATACTGATAGCAACGTACGGCGATATGGTTCGTGTGCCGGGTAAAGGCGGCTCGCTCGAAACTACGAATACCAATAACAATGTGAAAATTGTTCTTAGCAGTGAGGATGCACTTCAGCTTGCGAGGGAAAATCCGAAGAAAACGGTCGTATTCGCTGCGGTGGGATTCGAGACGACGGCACCGGCAACAGCGGTGGCGGTACAGGAGGCTGAATCGGAAGGCGTTGGTAACTTTTGCATTTTGAGTAACCATAAGCTGGTTGTGCCGGCTATGAGAGAGCTGCTGAGCGGCAGAAATAATAATATCAATGGCTTTTTGTGCCCAGGCCACGTCAGCGTGATAATTGGTTACGGAGCTTTCGAACAGATAGTTACTGATTTTCACCGGCCCTGTGTGGTGGCAGGTTTCGAGCCGATGCAAATTATCGAAGGACTTGCGGAGATATGCAAACAGATAACGGAAGGCAAAGCTGAGGTGAAATCAATATACAGAGCTGTGGTGACTAAGGAAGGTAATAAAAAGGCACAACAGATTACCAGTGATTGTTTCGATGTAAGTGACGGCTGGTGGCGCGGGTTCGGCAAGATTGCCAAGAGCACACTTAAACTGAAGGCAAAGTTCGGCGAATTCGATGCATACAGGCGATTTAATATTGCGGAATCGAAAGGATATGAGCCGGACGGCTGCAGGTGCGGGGAGGTTCTGAGCGGTTTAATAGAGCCGACGGAGTGCGCACTGTTCGGCGAAAGCTGCAGGCCGCAAAAACCGGTTGGGCCCTGTATGGTAAGCAGCGAAGGTGCCTGCTCGGCATATTTTAAGTACGGGCAAAGGTAAAGGTGCGGGTAATGGAAGACAAAGAGAAAGAAAAAATTCTGCTCGCACACGGCGGAGGCGGCCAGCTATCGGATGAGCTTATCAGGGGAACAATCTTAGCGAAACTTCAAGGTCAAAAACAGGTAAAGTTATATGATTCAGCCGACCTTGAAACAAGCTCGAAGTCGATTTGCTTTACTACAGACAGCTACGTCGTAAAGCCCCTATTTTTCAATGGTGGTGACATAGGAAAGCTGGCGGTGTGCGGCACCGTCAATGATTTGTCGGTTTGCGGTGCAAGGCCTGTAGCGTTGTCGCTCTCTTTGATAATTGAGACCGGCCTTGAAATGGAAATACTTGAGAGGATACTTGAAAGTATAAGAAAAGCGGCTGACGAGAACAAGGTGAGCATTGTAACCGGTGATACAAAAACGGTAGAGGCAGGAGGGGCTGATAAAATTTTCATCAATACGGCAGGTATCGGTATCAGATTAGAGGGAGTGGAGTTGGGCTTTGATAAAATCGAAGCCGGCGACAAGGTAATTCTGAGTGGTACGCTCGGCGACCATGGTATGACTGTTATTTCGCAGCGAAAAGGGGTCGCTTTCGAGAGTGAACTGCAAAGCGATTGTGCATCGATAGCTGAGCCGGCGTTAAAACTGCTCGAAAAAACCGACGGCGTAAAATTTATGCGCGACCCGACGCGAGGAGGACTGGCAGCCACGCTGAATGAGATTTCCAGAGAGGCCAGTGTGAGTATTGAGATTCAGCAGAGCAAAATACCGGTAAAGCCTGCGGTACAGGCGGCGGCTGATATGTTCGGCTTCGATGTTTTAAATGTAGCCAACGAGGGTAAATTCGTTGCCGTTGTTTCGGCTCAATCAGCCGAAAAATGTCTGGCGTTTTGCAGAGAACATCCGCTCGCAAGAGATGCAAATATAATAGGCGAGATTGAAAAGGTCAGTGACGTGCCGACAGTGGAAATGGTAACGTCAATCGGCGGGCGAAGGATTGTGCAGATGCCTTACGGCGAGCAGCTTCCGAGGATATGCTGATGCATGAGATGAGCGTGGCACAAAATCTTATGGCGACGATATCGGCTGAGGCGGCGAAGCAGAAGTCGAAGCCGATAAAAGCAAAGATAAGCTGCGGAATACTGAATGTAATCAATGATGAGCTGCTTGCCGAAGCGTTCAGTGCAATCAGCAAAGGTACAAGCTGTGAAAGTATAAGGCTTGAGATAGAGCATAAACCTATGCGGGGACTGTGCAAAAAATGTGGCAGGGAATTCGAAGTTGATTTTTCAAAAGGCCGCTGTACATGCTGCGACAGTGCAGATTTCGAGCTTTTGGAAGATGCGCCATTAATTCTGGAAGAGATAGAATTCGAGACGGGATAAATATGAAAGTCAAGATTGGTAAAAAGATTCTAAGTGCAAATGAGCAGTATGCCGAACAGAACAGAAAATATTTTGCAGAACGTAAGATTTTGTGTCTTAATATGATATCGTCACCGGGCTCGGGCAAGACAAGCATTTTGACAAGAACGATAAACGAGCTTAAAGACAGGTTGAAAATCGGTGTTATCGAAGGTGACATTCAGACCGACTACGACGCACAGAGGATAGAGGCGACGGGAGCGGACGTTGTGCAGATAAATACCGAGGGAGCCTGTCATTTGTCCGCTGCGCAGGTCAGCGGTGCCCTTGAGAAACTCTCGGCTTCGAAGCTGGAGGTGATTATCATTGAGAACGTCGGCAATTTAGTATGTCCGTCAGCTTTCGAGCTCGGGGAAAATGCAAAAACAGCAGTACTCTCCGTAGCAGAAGGTGACGACAAGCCGGCCAAGTATCCCGCCCTGTTTGCCAAGTCGAAGGCTCTTTTGATAAATAAGATTGATTTGCTCTCATTGGGAGCGGCTATCGACTTCGATATCGAAAAGGTCAAAAGCGATGTTCACAGGCTGAATAAAACGATAGAGATTTTCAATGTATCAGCGAAAACCGGAGAAGGATTCGACAGATGGTGTGATTGGCTTTTCGAGCAGGCCAAAAAACAAGCGTGACTAAACTCAGGTTAATAATCATTTGAAAAGATTAAGTAAAACAGTTATTATGCCTTTTGATTTGCGCTCGTAGCTCAGTAGGATAGAGCATCGGTTTCCTAAACCGGAGGTCACAGGTTCGAATCCTGTCGGGCGTATTCGCTTTTTGTCAGTGACACGTGGTGACATTCCATCACTTTTGTTGTCTAACTTCCCGTTCTGTAAAGTGTTGTGATTTTCCACTTTTTCTCTATCTCTTGACAACGAGGTGACAACCACTGCCGGTCGATTACAACCAGAGTAAGCTGTAAGTGTCGATTTAGGTGTCAACTGAGGTGTCAACTTTTCAGAGAAGTTTTGAACAGCACTTACCAACTGATTATCAGTGCCGGTTACAATTTGTTTTTGACTGCTTGGCAATGATAAATCTGGCAATTTTGAGACTGCTTCTGATTCTTGCCCCATAAGGGTATGTGTATATCTTGACATCGTAAGGTTTATATCACTATGCCTCATAATCGACTGAGCAACCTTCGGATGGACATTATTTGCAGCAAGCCAGCTTCCGGTAGTATGTCGGAAACTATGGAAATCAGCATACCGCCCAGCATTGTCAACGTAAGGGATATTTGCTTGTGCTAAATCAGCACGCAACATCTTTGCCGGTTTCTTTGGCATATTGAACACCTGAACATCAGGCATTTTGTTAGCTAAGAAGCTCTGTAGCTCTACCGCCGTGCCTGGCCGTAATGGTAACACATCTTCTCGCCTATGCTTGCTATATGCTGCTTCAATCCTAACCGTGCACTTGTCAAAATCAAACGATGTTACTGTCAGGCTTTGCAATTCTGAGGCTCTCAGGCCGGTTTCTATGGCCAAACGGTAAAGCATAGCCCTCTGGCATCCTGTCATACCAAAACGCTCCGGTGCAGCTCGTGTGGCCTCTAATAAACGCCTTACTTCGTCTGGCTCAAGTGCCCGCCGGTCGTGTCGCCTGTCTGTTCGGACGTTTAGACCCTTCAAATGTTGAAGCGGTGATTCGCTTGCTCTGCCATCCTGAACCATCCACTTGCAGAACTGTTTTATATTTTGCAAATAAAAATTAAATGTTTGAGCAGATATACCCTCATTACCGTTTCGCAGGTCAGCCAAATAACACTGCACTTTACTTGCCGATATATCCGTCCACGTCCTGAATTTACAGCCCTTAATGATTTTCCCTGCCCTTGATATAACCTGTTCGATGTGCTTGGAGGTGTTGCCTTTTGCCGATAGGGATTGTTCAAAATCTGTTAGGTGTTCAACAAGCGGTCTTGTGCGGTGTTCTTTATAGCGGTCAACGACACCGGCCTTTGCCAGTTCAGCTTCTTTCTCAAGTTTGGCTGCAAGCTGCTGACTGGCTGTTTTATCCTTAAACGCCTTCACTCTCCGCTCGATACTATCTGCATCTCGATATTTGATATACCAGCACTGAGATTGTCTTTTTACTCTCCTATCGTCAATAACCTTTGTGTATTTTCGTTTGAATACGCTTGCCATAATATCACCTCGATTTCTTGCTTTTCTTTTTGGTAATTGTCAACCCAAAATAATTGAGCAAAGTATCAGCAGTTTCAGCTTTGCAGCTTCCGCCCTGCATTATCCGGCTAAGCGCGGCTTTGTCTATACCTGTTTCTCTGCCGATTTGATTCATACTTTTGCCAGAAGTCTTTATTCTCTTTCTTATTTCCTCGATTATCATATACTACATTATAACAACCTGTTGACGCTCGTCAACAAGAAAATGAGATTTTTCTAAAATTTTTTTCGCAACGCATTCGCTTCCTCACCCGCGTCCCCAACTTCCTTCCACTTCGCCACACGTTAAAAGCTTGGTGGTCTGGCAATCTTTGGCGATGTTGGGTTTTTATTGTAACAATGGGTTGGTGATGTTGCGATTTTAGCGTAAAATCGCAAGGTTGCCAAACATCGCCAACTTTCGCCACTATGTCAAGCATGGCAACCTTCATTGTTCTGTCTCCCAAAACCATACCTTTTTGCCTTCCACTGACAGCGGGTAGCTAACTATGTGAAGCTCTCTTTTTGCCCGTTCTAAAGTCCGTTTGCTTATCCCAAGCTCGTCCGCCAGTCGGTAAACCTCTGTTGCGGACATCGACTTGCCCGGCGTCAACTGTTCGGACAACCATTGCTTTGCCTGATTCAGTGCCGGGGCCTCGATTGTGCTGGTCGTTCCAAGAGCTTCATCAGCGGTTATATCAAGCGGCTCATTCTCAAAAACCACCTTGCTGTCAACAATCTCAAAAGCTAAACCTGTCGGTTCGATAAGAACATTATGTTTTGCGGGAGTAAGAAGTCGGCGTTTGCTGTCCTGGTCATTTGGGTCAGTAGTTACAAGCCAACACGTCCTCGCAGCAGCTAAGAAGGCCAGTGAACCCATTGCCCGATACAATGCTTTACCGCTTGCATTTTTATTCAAGTGCGACACGCAGATAACGGCCACGCCGCATTGTTCTGCCAGTTCGACCAGCGGGTGCAGGACGCTGCGAACATCCGCGTCTTTGTGTGAATCAATCCTTCCGCCCAAATACGCGCTCAAAGGGTCTATGACAACCAGTTTTGTATCCCTTTGGCTTCTGACGGCTTGTTGGAGTGCTGACAGGTCTCGTTGCAGATTAAAGTATTCGCAGTGTTCGCGGTCCTTCTCATCTTTTATCTTCACACCCTCAATCGCGACAATCTTGGTCGCGTCTGCTCCCAGAGCATCGAGCCGAGGACGGACAACGTGTGCTAAATCATCTTCGGCGGTAAGTATGACAACTGAACCCTTCGGCGCACAATTGTCCGGTATCCCATCTCTATCCGGCCATGCTCCGCCGGTCGATACCCTCGACGCCATATAAAGCGTCAAGAAACTCTTGCCAAGTCCGGGGTCACCCAAAACAAGTGTCAACATACCCAGCGGTATCCTATTGAACCAAAGCCAGTCAATCGGCAATGGTTTAACGTCAGCAAGAAACACCACAATCGGACGTGAGGCATCTGTTAAGTCTGGCTCAAACGGTTTTGTCTGGTCGATTAGCCTTATTAGCTCAGCTTTATCGTGTCCTGTGTCAAACCAGTCGCTTATATCGCCCTTATCCGGTAGCCCTTGCAGTTCGACAATTCTCACCTCACCCGCTGTACCATATAGAGAGTTTGCAACCTGCTCAGCCTGCTTTTTGCCAGCACTATCGTTATCGGGAATAATAACGACAAGTCGGCCTTCAAAATACTTATTGTATTCGTTTAGCCACTTACCAGCTCCCATCGGACAGGTAGTTGCGATAAACCCTAATTCATAGAGTCGGTCGCAATCTTTTTCTCCCTCTGCAATTACGATCCATTCCTGCATCGAAAACTCTGTCAGTTCTGGCAGCCGATAAGGCACACGCCGAACACCGTTCAGATTCCATATCCAACCGTCCTTACCATCAGGTCTCCGCTGACTGAAGTCTTTAGGTTCAAATCGAACAACCTGAAACAATAACCGGCCTTGCTCATCCCTGTAATCATAATTCTTTACAATTTTGCTCATCGCAGCCTACCCCCTGCCAAGTCTTGCGATTCTGGCGCAGAACCAGGCCGATTATCGCTATGGTTTGCACCTTCCTGATAAGGTCTTAAAGCATATAGGGCGCAGCCAAAATCGCTGCACCTTCTGACTTCTTCTTTCTGCCAGCAGACGCATTCAAGGCAAAAGGCGTGGATAGCAGCCTTTCGGCTCTTACCTTTTACCGCCTGTTCATAGATACGCCGGTAGATTTTGGGTATATCCGCTAACCTTTTGGCAATCTGTTCCTGGCGTTTTGATATTGACTTCGAGGTTTCTGTGCGATATTCTTGTTGTTGTGTAATTTGCGTTTTGGCCATTGCCTTTGGGGAGGCAGTGGTCTCTCTTGTTTTTGTGGTCATTTATAAACCTCCTGCATTGCTTCAAAAGTCTTCCTATCGGGTGCGCCAACCTTGAGCCAAGCCGCAATTGTGCTTTCTGCCCAGCGGACAGAACCGCCGATGCGAATGGGCGCAGGAATCTTCCCACAACCGTTGAGTCTGAAGACTTGACGTTTGCTCAAGCTCAACATCTGGCCTAATGCTTTAGCTGTCAGTAATTTTTCTGTTTGTGTTTGTAACATTTCAAAAACTCCTTGCTTAAAAACACCTTGTTTCAAAATAGGCATAACAAGCTCTAATAAGTGCTTGTTGAGGTCATTACGTAACCTTCATAGCCTTACACCCTCTAATGGCGAAATTTCATCGTTTTCGGCAGATAATATAAAAATAAAGTAAATAAAGGTGACATCTATTAGCAGTTGGGATTGCTCCGAATGGCGCAAGTTATTGTTTTGCTTAGGAAAACAGCAAATCTAATGAATGACACCTGTTGAACAAATATATTCTTTTAAGAAGTGTTATTTTAGGAGTGGCAAAACGAAATTTCGTTTTAGGAATCTTTTGAATCCTGTGACTTGAATGTAAGCCTGAACGCAATATTCCAGATTTTGTTTTTCTTGTTGTAACGTATAGGTCTATCCTGTGGCCCAAAGAACGCTTTCAGTGTTCCGCAGATTCGGTCGATGTCCTTGCTGATGTTCTTAGCTGTTCTGAACTCAATAACCTGGTCCTTGCAGTTTTCCGCCAATGTCTTGAATATCCCCCAGAGCTTGTTTGGCAGACCTTTTAGTTTGTTCTTAAAGCCAAGTTCTGCATAGTTGGCTCTCTGCCAGTTGTCCTTGCCAATTTTATATCTTACGGTTTCATCGTCTATAATATCAAGAGATACTTCAGACCACTCCTGTGTTTTCGCCTGCGGTTTCTGTTCTGTTTCTGCGCCCTCTCGTGCTATCGCTCCTGAAAGAAGCTTTTCAAGAAAAAGCTGATAAGTCTGAAAGTTCAGAGATGAGGTAAAAGATGTCTGGACAACTCTCTCACGATCTAATTCCCTCTTTAGGGATACATCCTCAATTACCGAGACCGGGCTGAAAACGACGAGGAAATCATCATCTGCGCAAAAACGTTTCAAGCCGGTAAGCTCCAACACGCTCTTGCGAGTAATTGTGAAACCGAAGATAAAATCCACCCGATGACCTTTGTATGTCATGTAACCAAAGTACAAGTAGTCCTTATCTATCCTATGAAGTACTCCACCAAGCTTATTGGCCATGCGCACCTGTTCCAAGAACTTCTCTATACAAAATGCGTATTTATCCAGTTCGTTCCTATCTAATGGAATTGGACTTATTTCGCTGTCCCGTGGACAAATAGCGAAAAGCTTTCCCTCCATTGGAACAACTTCCATAGGGCAGGCATTGGGGCAGGGAAGATTACATGGATACGTTTCGTGGCTGTCAGAAGTCTGGTAATAAGTCAGAAATCCTTTTTGCTTTAGTTTCTCAAATCGTGCCTTTGATTTCTTGAGCAAATCAGCTTTGCGGAAAAGGCTTGTGGGATTCTTTTCTAACTCTTTCAATAACCAAGCAATCAAAACAGTTTAACCCCCTGCTCTTTGAGATAGTCTGAGATTATTTCGGAGTGTTTCTTTTGGGCCAAATCGCTCACATCTGGCGGAGCAATCATAAAGGATACTTTTGGCCTCTTGCCGTTAATATCAAGAATAAAACGAAAATGGACATAAGTAAGTTCCCCTGAATCGAGACCGATACCAGACACACTCTCAGCTAAAGTTATCCTCACATTCCCAGAGCTTATCTTAATAACTGGCTCGGTGCTGCCTGGAAGTCTGAGCTTAACCTCCGTCAGTATTATCTGTTTTATGCTCTCGTTTCCCTCCCAGTTAAAAGAACCATCCTGTAATGGCTTCAATGTGTAAATAGTATCTCGTTCTTCGCTCTCAGCCAGGGATTCATCGCCCATTATGCAACTGCAGAACGACTTAATGTATTGCTCTCGGTCTTTTGGGAAGGAAGCCTTTACTGAGAGAATGCCCATCTCCATATTATATAAAAGAATATCTTCGCTGGCCGGGCGGAAGGACTGTATCTCAATCTTGTCTTCTTTCCAATAGGCTACTGTCCGGACATAGCTGCCGTGCTTAATAAGGATAACAGTTGAATCTTCCTCAATGTAATGCGAAATCACGCACTCTGGACCTTTGGCAAGTCCTCTGAACCATGTTTTAGTTTGCGCGAGGAAAGATTCAAGTTTTTTCTCTGTAATTTTAAAGTCACCAGGAATTAGATGATGACTCATTTTACCGGAGGCATGGTAGTAGCAAAACCACGTGTAGGCATAGTCAAAAGCATCTGGGTAGTCAAGAAAGAGTTTCATAGCCATATTTTCAGGCGTTTCTCTTTCTTTCAAAGTTATCTGAAACTGCCGGTATGCCTTGACTACATGATTTTTGGCCTTCTCACAAATGTCATTTATCTTTTGGAAGTCCTCCAAGAGCAAGGCTTTGGCCTCAGTATTTCGAGCGTCAGTCATAAAAACTTCAAACGTCGTCGGACTCATGGTAAAACGCTGGGGTAATTTTGTATCCTTCGGAAGCTTCTCTGTAAAATATCGCTCCAACAATTCAGGGTCTATGGCACTGACAAACTTGTGCAACGTCAAACCACGATGTCGAGGCATTTTAATAATCCCATAAATTCATTTTATTGGCCAGCCGCCGTGGGTGTCGATTGTTTCGTCGATTTGTTTCATGATTTTTATAGTTTCGTTAATAGCTACAACGATTTTGTGATAATGCTCAATATCATCGTTAGAAAGCTTTCGGCCGGCTTTTTTGCGGTCATAAAGCCATTTATAACAGACCTGATAGCCGCCAATGTGAAAATTCCATACCTCTTCGGGCAATTTGTCAAAATACTGGGTTTTGTTGATATATAGTTTGCCTTTGCCGTCTTTCACTTCAGTTAAGGTTCTCCCCTTTTCGCCTACCTTTGTTACCAAATTATTGCCCTTTACCGGAAAAGCAGTTATATAATTATTTAGCTTATCAGATTCCAGTAGATGCAAGCTAATAAGTTCACCGCCCAAGCTGACAAGTTTCCGGAATAAATCGACATTGGCTGTGATTGGGATACGTGGAAAATCAATTTTAAGAAACTCTGCGTATCGGCTGCGATAGGTCGGGCTGTGCAAAATTGCATATATGTAATTGAAAATATCCTCCGGCCCGAAGGTCTTTTTTAGATTACCATTGCCGTCAGAGACAAATTCAAAACCAGTATTTTCAGCAAACTGCTCGACAAATTTTGGCTCAAGATTAGGTGTTCTGCCGTTCTTACCTGCCTGCCAGTTTCTATCTGGCAAATGACCTTCCTCAGGGTAAAGATAAAGAGGAAACACATATCCCCTTTCCCTTGACTTATTTGATAAACAAGAATCGTCTACTAATCCTATGGCACAAAAAACATGGCAAAATGGCAAGCTCACTTCTTGTCTGCAAGTTATTAAAGAAACATTCTCATTAAATAGATGTTTTTGAGTTTCTTCTCGTGTTCTGTGAATTACATATCTAGAATAATAGATGTATTTCTTATCAAACTGACGATAATTACACTTTACCAATAAATCAACGTCAAATTTTGATTGCCTTCGCCCTAACGATAATGAGACTGTTATATTATCTCTAATTTGGTATCTATTGCATAGCTCTTTATCGCTTATTGAAAGATTATAAAAATCCTTAATACGTTGTTCTAAAGCATTTTCATCGTAATCTGTAACATATTCATCTCGACTGGTTAATATACCGACACTATTTTGTGGAAAAATATCTTGAACTTTCTGAAACAAAGAATATTCAGCCTCCAAACTTGAATCCTTCTCAATGAAAAACCAATTTGGTTCTGATGGCGAAAATCTCCTCCATTTTAAACTATTAAAGTTTTTACTCATAAGAGTTGAAAATTTATATTTCCGGGATCCCCATAAATCACAATATCTTAATGTCGGAACTTTTGGATTCATAGTGTATTTCGCAAAGACATTTATTGACACACCTTGTAAGATATCAAAAACGTTTTCGTCTTTGCCGCCATCTGGATCGGTTTCACCTCTGCGGTATGAGCCATGAAGATTATAAATCGATAATTCTTGAAGAGTTTTTAACAAAGAGCAACGCATTTGACGATGTGTTATACCATCAATAAAAGTATTACTTGTAATCATTGCAAAAATACCTTGCTTGGCTTTGTCTAACTTCCAATGCCCAAAACGGATGAATTTAATAAAGTCATCATCTATATTGATTTTTCTCTCTTTTAATCCTTTTTTATAATCCTCCAAAAGATTTGAAATCCATTTTCCCCGATTCATTTGACCAAAGCTTGCATATGGTGGATTACCGATGATTACGGTAATAGAATTTTTCTTTTTGATTTCATTTGCCTTTTTGGTTTCTGCAGCCATTGCTGGGTCGAGGGTGTCAAGATATCCAGAAGTATCAACTGCTTCTTCAAGGGTGTTTGTAAGATAGACCTGAACACGCTTTTTATCTCTCTCAAAGTTTTTATAACCTGTTTCATACAGCTTAATGCCGATTTTCATATGTGCAATGGCGTAAGGAGCCATCATCAGTTCAAAGCCGTAAAGCCTTGGAAGCAAACATTCGGGCACATAACGATTCCAGAGCTTTTTGATTTCATTATCGCCTTTACCCTGCTTCTGCCAATAGCCTTCCATTGTTTTGTGGATTAAATCAATTGTTTCGACAAGAAAAGTACCTGTCCCTAAAGCAGGATCGAGAACCTGCACAAAAAAATCATCATCATTTACGCCGTCAGGGATTTTAATGTCAGGTTTATTTTTGTGCATCTGTCCCCATGTCGTGGTATCTGCAAGGCCGAGTGGCAGCTTGAAATCACGTTTTAACACCTCGTCCACACTTCGAACGATAAAACTGACCACCGGCCGTGGAGTATAATAAACGCCTCTGGATTTACGCTTGAGGGCATCATATTCCTTCAGAAAAAGCTCATAGAAATGAATAACAGGGTCTTCATTTGGATTTTTATTGCCGAAATCCCGCAGGATAGCATCAAAGTCTGTTCTTTCATCTTTTAAGGTTGTGATGATTTCATTGATGCCAAACTCATCAAAATCGATGCCGGTTATCATCTCCTTTTCACTATCCCATTTACGGGCACCAATATTGAAAAAATTCTCCATCACTTCTTTTAGAAAAGGATTAGTTGGCAGAACAAGCTGTTGAACCTGCTCGGCTGAGACTCTGTTTCCCTCACCACTCACATGACTTCTTATAGCAGTGTAGAGGAGGCC
>Ga0307434_1000723_pt1 | contig 20377 bp, 17 predicted proteins | sample SalMarWE160220MG_FD_202156 | JGI IMG/M metagenome (GOLD analysis project Ga0307434, IMG submission 202156) | Salt marsh sediment microbial communities from the Plum Island Ecosystem LTER, Massachusetts, United States - WE1603-220 | ecosystem: Environmental > Aquatic > Marine > Intertidal zone >... | reverse complement strand
TCAGAAAGCAGCCAGAAAATGGTTCGGCAAAAATTCACAAGGCGCTGCACCGGTCGGTTTTTCCGCTGCGCCCCAAAGCCGCCGGTGAGCTTTGCCGTTAACGACTTCTGCTATGAGTGCCAACCCCGCCGCGAGTCTCCGGGCTTACCATTGCTATAAGTAACATCTATAGGGTGGGTGCAACATATCTAACTGGATTCAATGCTTCTTCTAACGCTGTCACCCACAATGCTTGAAACGCAAACCATCTAAACAAGTTGAAGAGGGCGCAATCTCACTCACGCACCCTCCTGCAATTAGACCTGTTCCGAATCCTCTCCCTGGCGAATTGCTATCTTCACATAGCCCAAAAAGGGCTTACTCTTTCTTTTCCTCTTTGATCCGAGCTATCTCTTTGAGGATGCCTTCCAGATGGTCCAGCTCTCTCCCGTATGCGGCCCAATTGCCCTGACGCAGGTACTCCTTGGCCTTGTTATAGTGCTCCAATGCCAGGGGACCAAGGTTATAGAGGCCTAAGATTTCAGGCATAGGGGCGGAAGCCGCCTCCGTGGCGGGGGAAACCTGCTCCCCTAACACTGCGCGTATGGCTGTATCAAGATCTTTCTCCATGACAAGCCGATTGCCGAAAGCGACGATAACCCGTTTCAACTCGGGCAGGGAAGCGGCCCTTGATCTGTCCACCCCTGAGGAAAGAGGGGTTTCCTTTGTTTGAGATCTCCCGAATCCCCTAGGTTGAGCCTGGGTTGTGGAGGCCGTCTCGATCTCTTCTTGTTTTGCCTCCAGGTACACCGGTTCCACGTAGATGAATGTGTCTTCAATAGGAATGGCGAGAAGGTTGCCTCTGATCACCCTGGAACCTCTCTGACCCCATAGAGTCAGCTCGCGGGATATCTCGGTTTGCTGATTCACCCTCGCTTCAATCTGCATCGGCCCATAGACCAGTTTCTCCTTGGGTAACTTGTAGACTAATAGATTTCCGTAATCGGGCAGGTCATTTCTGGCGGCCAGCCAGCCGATCATATTATCCTTTTTAGAAGGGGTGAAGGGGAGCATCAGGAGAAATTCCTCTTTATCCTCTCCAGGTAGTTTTATAATCACATAGTATGGCTTCATTTCCTGCCGGTCTACACCGTATATCTCATCAGGGATCTGCCAGAGGTCTTCCTGGTTGTAGAAGACCTGGATATCCTCCATGTGATAGGTTCTGTACGTATCTACCTGGATTTCAAAGAGGTCCTGGGGGTACCGGATGTGCCTTTTCAAGCCTGCGGGCATCTCATCGAAGGGCTTCAATAGACCGGGGAATATCCGGGCATAGGTCTTCACAAGGGGATCCGTTTCATCAGCCATGTAAAAACAGACATCCCCGTTGTAGGCATCGATGGTTACCTTGACCGAATTCCGGATATAGTTGAGCCTCTTGTCTTTAAGATGCTTATACGATCGGCGGGAATAGGGATACATGTTAGAGGTCGTGTAGGCATCCTGGATCCAGTAGAGCTTCCCACCGGAAATGACCAGGTACGGATCGCCATCGTAGCCCAGGAATGGGGCAATGGCACGCACCCGCCTGTCAATCCGGCGGTTGTACATGATCCTGCTCTCAGGATTGAGATACGTGGTAAAGATGATCTGGGGGTCTAAGAATCCAAGGGCAAACAGCGCCCTTCGCATAAAGGATGCGATGGGGACCCCCCCTGTTCCCTGGTACGTGGTATAGACGTTCTGGTCTCCCTTTGGGTAATCGAATTCCTCTGTGTTGGTTTTGACCAGCACATACTCATCGTTTTTCTCGCCGTAGTATATCTCCGGGCGCTCTACCTTGAGGTCTGGATCAAAGGAAGGGGGGATATCTTTGATCATCAAGCTTGGGAGTCCTTCCGCGGTTATTTCATTTACCGGGCTCAAGGCCAATCCGTAGCCATGGGTATAAATCAGGTGCCTGTTGACCCATGTATTCGCCTGGGGAGGGAGTTTATCCAGCGCTAACTCCCTGGTCGCCAGTGTGACTTGCCGCAATTGGTCGTTGATGAGGTAACGATCCACATCCACATTATTGAAGTCGTAATAGAGGCGTATCGCTTGAATCTGCCGGTAGGTTTGAAGCAGGGGGCGTTCGTCCCAGATCCTGATGTTCTGAATCGTCAGATCGTTCTTCTTGATATCTTCTGCGCTGAGCGTGCCGCTCGCCGGAAAATGCGCCACCGTTATCCTATTCAGATTATAGGCCTTACGGGTAGACTCTATATTGTAGGCAATGTAGGGAGATTCCTTGGCCAGTTCATTGGGCTTCACCACGATTTTCTGCACCATGGCGGGCAGGAGGGTGGCAAATACCACGACCGCTCCTACCCAGACCCCCACGCCTAACCAGATGACCTTTTTCCTAGGATGACGGGTACTGTAGAAAAGGAGCGCTGCCAAGGCCAGGGATAAAACGATCAAAACTCTATAGGCCAATATATTGACGTTGATATCGGTGTAACTGGCACCGAACGCAGGGCCGTAAGTGGAGTAGAGAAGCTTGTACACCTTGAGATGGTAACCCCAGGCCAGGAGAAGTGCCACAATTCCCGCCAAGAACACGAGGTGTTTTTTGACACTGGGGGCAATGGTAATCTTGGGCATCGAGACCGGCCTTCCTTCCGCCTGGGTGAGATCACCGATTACCTGAAGCCCGCCCTCCTTGAGATACCAGCCCATGGTGAGCAGGCCTGCTAACACAAAGAGAACAAGCAACCCATTTTGAACGAAGAGATGAAAGGGAAGGGAGAACACGTAGAAACCGATGTCCCTGTGAAAGATGGGATCCGTACTCCCGAAGGGTTGCTGATACAGATAGCGCAGGAACATATCCCATTGATAGGATCCCTTTGAGGCAAGTACCACGCTGATAAGCAGGATAATCGTTATGAACAAGATGCTGCCGGTTCTCCCTGAGAGGCCAAGTTGTGCCAGATACCCCCCATCGGGCCTGAAGGCTGTCCCCTGCGCTATACCCGGACTCAGGCGACTGGCCGCATAGAGGTTAAGGGCTAGGATAAGGATGAACACCACCCATACCCCCAAGCCGAACCCGAATTTACTGAAAAGCATGGTCCAGAACACCGATGAAAACCCCAGCTTTTCGAACCACAACCAATCAGGATAGATGGAGAGAACCAACCAGAGCAACAGCAAAACTACAATCCCAAACCCTATGAGTACCTTTTTCTTCATGATGAGCTCCCCTTTAAGACAGAGGTGAATCCCTTATGCAATGGGTGCGAATAAGACGATCTTTTCATGGTATGAGGCTTTCGCGTCTTTTAAAAACCTAGCATAGGGGGTCCAGCCAGTAATTGCAAGCGCTTTTTCGGGACCTCCTGTGACATGGTGGTATTCGTTGGGATCAACAGGAATGTTTTGCCGTGAACCGCTGCACGAAATTTCGCAATGCTCGTTGCATATATACTACTATTGGTTAGCTAAACTGGATTGAAGCATGTGTTGCAGGAAAAACGAATGAGAGGTTAAAAGAGGTTTTCAGTACGTATCATTCAAAAAAAAATGATTATAATGCAGTGGCGTCAAGACTCCCTCGTTCCGACAACTGGGCTGTATTATAGTGCCGGCAGCCATCTTACGCCCACAAGCGCACAATACCTTCATGGAGATGCGGATTAATTAGGATTTGCGGTCTCCACTATTGACAGTCGAACCAAATAGAGCCCTTTAAATCTCCCTCGATTATACTTGTCGATATCCTTGATTTCCGTCTTCAAGTATTCGAATGGACGCGACACATCAGCTGAGTAGTACTTCAGATCCAATATATCACCGGCCTTTAAGTGATTTAGGAAATCAGAGCCTTCTTTTACCAGTACCCCTTTTTCATTCAATGATACGTCCCATATTTTGAATTGATAAACAAAAGGGCTGTTACTTATTGAAAATTCTACGCTATAATACTGCTCCGCTCCTTTCCCGGGCCTAAAGTTGCTCTCAGCTGCCTTGTGATGAACAGCGTATTGGTTCATGCTATCACCCCTCCCAGGCTATCGGTTCGTTAAAGAAATATAGCAAGATCAATGCCAGAATAAACTATTTCAAATAAACTTCCCGATGCACTGGAAAAATCTGGTATAAAAAAGGCAATAGCGGTCTCTGCTATCCATTGGGTAGTGTCCTAAAGGGGTGGTTATGCCCTGTTGAAATCATATTTTCCTGTAGACTTTTTTGCAGGTACTGTCTTATATTTCATACCCACTTTAGAGATGATATTTAGCTATCAGCCGGGATAGGTACGTCCTCTGAACATCCATTACCTTTGACGCCTTGCTTCTATTGCCGCCTGTATGACGTAGGTTTAAGGCGATGAATTCTTTCTTGAACCTGTCCACAGCATCCTTGAGGGTTAATCCAAGCTCCATGCCTGGGTAACTCGTTTTTGGGCTATGAATAGGGAGGTCCTCCGGCAGGATTTCATACCCATTACCCATGACCACAGCACGCTCCAGAGCATTGCCAAGTTCTCTTACGTTCCCGGGCCAGTTGTATTCGAGCATCTTTTCCGTGGCCTCTTCAGAGACGGTTAGATGTGGAAGCCCTCTTTCTTGCTTGAAGATATCTAAGAAATGCTCAGCGAGGCCGGTTATATCCTCCTTCATTTCCCTTAGAGCGGGCATACGGATTTGAACGACATTTAAACGGTAGTAAAGGTCTTCTCGAAATCTCCCGTCAACGATCTCCCGCGAAATATCTCGATTTGTCGCTGAGATAACCCTTACATCTACCGATATGGGGATATTGCCACCGACCCGGTAAAACGATCCCTCCTGCAACACACGAAGCAGCTTTGCCTGCATCCCCGGTGTCATTTCCCCTATTTCATCCAGGAACAGTGTGCCGCCGTCAGCCAGTTCAAACTTCCCGGTCTTTCTGTTGATAGCCCCGGTAAAAGCCCCTTTCTCATGCCCAAAGAGTTCGTCTTCAAGGAGGGTTTCAGGCAGCGCTGCACAATTTATTACGATCATAGGTTTATCCCTCCTCGGACCTGCCTGATGGATTAACCTGGCCAGCAGTTCCTTACCTGTTCCGCTCTCTCCAAGGATAAGGGTGCTGGTTTTCGAGTTGGCCACCTTCAAAGCATCGGAGATGGCCTTCTTGATTCTTGTGCTCTCGCCGATGATTTGGTATTTGTTCCCAAGCTCCGTCCTGAGATCCCTGTTTTCCTTTCTAACCTGGTCTATCTTTCGCGCATTGGAGATCGCCTTTGATGCCAAATCGGCATAGACTGTCAATATTTTCATATCCTCAGGTCCGATTCGGCTCCCGTCCTCTTTGTCAATGATCTCAACAATCCCAATTATTTCACTATCCACCTTCATGGGCACACAGGCTATAGAACGTGTCTGAAACCCTATGGATTCGCTTATTCTTTGGTACCATCTAGGGTCCTTGGTGACATCCGGGATAAGAAGGGGCTCTCCTTTTTCAGCTACATACCCCGCTATTCCCTGGCCCAGGTCAAGCTCATATTTCCTGACTTCTGTTCCTTTTTCTCCAGTAGCAACCTTAAAGTAGAGTTTCTTGCTTTTCTGATCCAACAGCATCAAAGAACTGCCCTTAGCCTGCATCATAGAGGTCGCTGTCTCTATGATGAGCTCCAGCAATTGATCCAGATCAAGAACAGAGGAAACCCACGTGGAGATCTCTTTCAATCTCTCTATTGGCGAATCAGGGACTGACGGCCTTGTTCTCATGTACCTTGTCTCTGCTATACGTGGTGCTCTAATACCTAAAAAGATAGCAGTGAATTATAGATATGTCTACTTTTTTATCCACATCCTAGTTGAAAAATCTTCTATGTTATCTAAATAGATAATTTTAGGAAGTCTATGAAGAAGAGGCTCCCATATCAAGATAGGATATTTATCGGTTCCATGCCTGAATCGATAGACCTTGCCGGGAGATGTTGGTCCGTATCTTGCTATATCATCAACTAGGTTTGCGCAGGACACTATTTCCAGCAGTAAAGTCCCTGTTGCGGTTGCTTTCACCCGATACTCTCTGTAAGGGGCTTTTTCAAAGACGGCTGATTTACCGACTCATACCCAGGTGGCAGATGAGCACTATTATGCTTGTGCTGATCTTTTTTGGGAGGTCAGATTGCTGACGGCCCCTAAGCGACTCTGCCAGGTAAGCCTGCCGAGCTTGCCCGTTTTGAACACCGGAATGAGAAAATGCTTTTACCTTAGTCTCATCTGTATGACCACGGGTTACACATCAACCGTGAGCTAATTGAAACAACCTTTAATGAACAGGAGGCTGCGATGTCCTTTGCACAAATGCTCAACATTTGGCCACACTCCCCGGCACTATCCCTGATCATAGCGCTTCTGGGAGCAGTCTTTTTGCTCTACCTCGCCCGGACGCCGATGCACAAGGCCATTTTTTCGATAAGCCGGGTTACCCATAACGGATTCCGAATAATGGCTCGTTCAGTGGTCTTTGCAGAAAAAAAGGTGGTTGAGCGCAATAGAGAGGTTCTGCTTACCGCTGGAAAAAGAGCTGCGGAACAAAGCATTGAACGTGAATTCCACCGGGTGGACGCGGCGGTAAGACGTGATATGAGCGGATACCCTGGGCTCCAGCGTGTCCTTGCAGACCAGATTGCTCACATCGATGAGGATTACAGGGAAAGCACTCAGCTGCCGGTACCGCCGCCTGATTGGGTAAAAGCAGTGGAGACCCTGGCAAAACTCCCCTCGAAAGGAGACAAATGGGTGGCGAATATTTTGGGTGAAATTCACAAGACCGCAGTCGCCCAGTACAAAAACGCGATGGAAGAATACCACAATGCTTGCTCTAAGCGGCACTCCTTGCTGGATAAAATGATGCCGTATTGGCGCAAACTCACACAGACCTTGGATCAGGTCGATAAAAGGATCATCGGTCTGCACGAGCGGACCAAGGTTGTTGACAGCCGAATGACCGAATACGAAGAGATTCAGAAAAAAACCGACACGGCAGCAGATATGTTGAGAGCTTCCTCCATTACACAGTTCTTCATTGCCGGTTTCGTATTGCTTGTTGCTATAGGGGGCGCGGTGATCAATTTCAATCTCATAGCCCTTCCCATGTCGGAGATGGTGGGAGGCGGAAGCTATATCGGCCAATTTAAGACTTCCAACATCGCTGCGTTGGTGATCATCCTGGTGGAGCTTGCTATGGGCCTCTATCTTATGGAATCACTGCGCATCACCCATCTGTTTCCTATAATCGGACAGATGGACGACAAGATGCGCACCCGCATGATATGGGCCACCTTTGCTATCCTGCTGATTCTCGCAGGCGTTGAATCGGCCCTGGCCTTCATGAGAGACCGGATCGCTGCGGATATGCAGGCCCTGAGACAGGCCCTTTCCAGCGCGGAAACAGCTCAACCGACGACCAGTTGGATCCCCACAGTCGGGCAGATGGTGTTGGGCTTCATCTTGCCTTTTGCACTGGCATTTGTGGCCATACCACTGGAATCTTTCGTGCATTCCTCTCGCACCTTGGTAGGTGTGGCAATGGCGGCATTTCTGCGCGCGATTGCCTTCGCCCTGCGCTTACTGGGAAATATTGCCTATTACCTGGGAGAGTTTTTTGTGAATATCTATGATGTGCTCATCTTCCCGGCTTTATGGGTGGAAAATCTTATCGGGAATAAGGAGCACCAAACTGAGATCAAGAATATGACGGATATTAACGACATTGTTGTCAAGGAAGAGGGATCACAATGAAAAAGCTACTGACATTTTCCCTAGCATTCATTTTGCTATTCTTGAGCGGATGTGTAGATACCACAAGTCATTCACAGGGGGTTTACATGCTCATCGACAGCTCAGGTACGTACCAACAGGAAGTGAAAAAAGCACAGGCCATCATCAATTATCTCCTGGGTACGCTGCAACCTGGCGACTCCTTGGCTGTAGCAAGGATCGACAGTGCCAGCTTCAGTGAGAAAGATATCATCTCCAAGATGACCTTTGACAACCGACCCTCGGTTACCAATCGACAAAAGCGCCTTTTCAAACAAAAAATCGACGAGTTTGTTGCCACAGTAAAGGGCAGCTCATATACGGATATCACCGGGGGAATTGTGCAGGCAGTTGAGTATTTAAACGAAACCGGCTCCGGGAAAAAACACGTTCTCATATTCTCCGACCTGAAGGAAGAGTTGGTTAAAGGCCATATCCGCGACTTCCCTATTCAGCTATCTGGATGCAGGGTGGTCGCCCTTAACGTCACCAAGTTAAGGAGCGACAATGTTGATCCGCGGGAATACTACAAAAGGGTTGAAGCCTGGCAGGCGCGGGTTGAGTCAGGAGGCGGCAGCTGGCGTGCACTCAATGATCTAGAACGGCTCGATGCCATACTAGCGGATTGAGCATAACCCTCAAGAGATATGAGGTGAGGGCTATCTTCGATATATTGGCAAATGGAGCACAATAAAAGAGGCTCTTTTACTGGTACTGTTGAGAATGCAATCCGCTCAATCTCTATTAGTATTTTCTAAAAACCTTTTTTTCTCTTTGCAGCTCTATCCCATCTCTTGCATCCACTTGCTTATGAGCTTTGGATCATGGTTTGAATCCACGGCAATCCCCGTGACCTGACAATCCATAATTTCCTTTCCGCATATCCCATGAACATCCGACACAAGGCCCCGATGATTCAAATTAGGGTTGCGCAATCAATCGGGATAGAGGTGCAAAACCGTAAGGCCTCACAGGTGTCTCATGGCCATCATTGCTTTGAATGGGCTGAAACGAAATCCTTGAGGAAATGGCAATCTACATCCGAGATCTTCACAAAGCAGATACCTATCCCAAAGGTCGCATCTTGCTCATCGATGGCATAATGATCAGACCAGATCACCTTGCCGTTGACCTCTACGCCCTGATGATTCGGGGGATTGATGGAAATTCGAAGGACCTCATCGAGTTGTAAGGGCTCCTCGCAGCTTATGAGCACGCCGTCAACGGTAATATTGATAGTTTTCCCCTCTATGCTCTCCTCACCCGATACTATGGAGATGGGCCATGCAACATTTATTCTATGATATTTGCGCCTTTCGATTGTAGATGCCAAATGGTTCCCCTTGTTTCGTCTGCTCACACAGGTATCGGGAATCCTCTCATCAACACCTAAACAATAGGGTAAAGAGGGCGTCCTGTCAAGACGAGATACCGCCGAATTCCATGCCTTGCACTACGTGTGATCTTTAGCTATACTGTTTTCGTACCATCATAGCTTCCACCCTGTAAGGAGGTGCTCATGAACGAGGACTATTTTGAGAGGACGAGAGACGAGCTTAAGGAAGCAATTGATGAACGCATGGGGTATTCGCCCCATGATGAAAGGACCATGCACCGGAAGCCATTCCTTGACCTCATGCTCCAAAGACGGACTCTTATTCTCGTGGGAGCCGGTATCCTTGTTTTTATTATTCTGATCGCTCTCCTCTCAGGGGGAAGCAGCGATCTTTCAAAAAAGGACCTCGCTGGTATCAGCGTGAGACTCGACCTTCTTGAGAAGAGGCTTACCCGGCTCGAGGAGGTGGAGCTCAGGATTGCCACGCTCCAAAAACAAGGTACCATGCTGGAACAGTCCATGGGAGCAACGGATAGATCAATCAGATCACTCACACAAAGAGTTGATTCGCTGACCCAGAGGCTTGAGGTTAGGGTGGAAGAAACTACTTCGGCGGTAAACGAAACCGAGGCTCCTGCGGACATAAAGCGAAAGGTTGTTTCCCCGGATAAACGGCGAGTTCACGAGGTCCGCAGGGGGGAGAACCTCTATCGAATTTCTTTGAAGTACGGGCTTACCGTGGATGAGCTTTGTAAGCTTAACGACATAAAGCCGAATCAAGCCGTTTACCCGGGCCAAAAACTCTTGGTCACTTCTGGTGGTGACTAGCATGCAGGATCCGAGGGTATTCCATTCCAATCTCCATGGAATCATATAAGGTATTAGAGCATCTCGAAGGCCTTGCCCGCAAGCTTGGTGTCGAAGTTGTGTACCAAGGACTTGCCATGGATGAGTATTCCTCAGGGGGAGGCCTGTGCAAGGTGAAGGGTGCCTACAAGGTTTTTCTGGATCGATCTGAGCCGACTGAAAGACGAATACAAATCCTTGCAAGGGCGCTTTCCTCCTTTAACAGCGATGAGGTGTATGTGCTTCCTGCTGTCAGAGAAATTCTCGAAAAATCGCAATCATCAACGGAGTGAATGGAAAATTATGGAGCTCAATCAGTTAAGGGTTTTCTGTGCGGTAGTTGAAAAGAAAAGCTTCTCAAGGGCAAGCGAAGCGGTTTTTTTAAGCCAGCCAACCGTGAGCCTTCAGATCAGAGCACTCGAGCAAGAATTAGGCACGAGATTGTTGGATCGACAGGGGAAAGAAGTGAGTGTTACCGGAAGCGGAAAGCTACTGTACGGGTATGCTAGAAAGATCCTTCAAATCGCCAATGAAGCCGAGCAGGCTATTGCTCAGCTCAAGGGGTTGATCATGGGTGAGATCATCATCGGCGCAAGCACCATCCCTGGAGAGTATATCCTTCCCGGTCTGCTGGCAGTGTTCAAGGAAAAGTACCCCGGCATTGAGATCAACCTCGCGATCGGCGACACAAAGGAGATCATCCGGAAGGTCCTCGATCATGAGGTAGAGATAGGCTTTGTGGGGCAAAAGGAAAAGGGGGAGAAGCTGGAGTTCCACGGTTTTTCTACCGAGAAGCTCGTGCTGATTGCTCCCGTGAGCCCCCCATTGGTTCCCCACGATCAGATCACCGTGGAAGAGTTAAAAAAAGTCCCCTTTATCATTCGCGAAAGCGGCTCCGGCACGAGAAGCAGCATAGAGCGTACATTACATGAGTTTGACGTGAAGGAAGCCGATCTCACCATCGTGATGAGGGTGGGAAGCACGGCTGCGGTGAAAAAGGCAGTGGAAAGTGGAGCCGGGGTTTCCATTATCTCTGAAAGGGCGATAGAAAACGAGATCAAGCTGGATTTGTTGAAAAAAGTCCCGATTGAGGGCCTGGAATTGCAGCGCGAATTCTTTATCGTTAATCGGCGAGGAAGGTCTCTCTCCCCGGCAACAAAGGCGCTCCTCGCATTCCTGGAAGAAAAAGGGATTAACCGTTAATCCCGACCAAGAGCCTCCTTGCCTTACCCGATAAGAAAAAACCAATGCCGGCATCCTTTTCCCGTCTTGATGTATTACCCACCTTGGCAACCCGTTTATCTGTCCTGTCCACGTTCGACCTCGCCATTCTTTTTGCTATTGGCCCCCTCTATAACAAGCACCTCTATTATTTAATAATTAAATTTGACATATTAAAATATCTAATATACTTTTTATCCCTGATTGCCGGGAAAGCCAGAAATACTATAGCTATATCATAAGGCACAGAAAAGGTCGTTAGCGAAAACTGAAAAAGGAGTATCACATATGACCCAGCTAAAAAATATCTTTGCAACACGATGGGGCATTATTGGAGTCGGTGCTTTTCTCGGCATACTTGCCTCCTTGTTGCAGAAGTGGGGGAACCCGGGAAACATGGGTATCTGTGTTGCCTGCTTTGAGAGGGATATTGCAGGCGCCATCGGGTTCCATCGCGCCGCGGTGGTGCAGTACCTGCGGCCTGAGATCATAGGGTTTGTCCTGGGCTCCTTGATCGCCGCATACCTCTTCAAGGAGTTTCGTCCACGGGTAGGCTCCGCGCCCATAGTGAGGTTTGTCCTTGGGGCCTTTGCCATGATCGGCGCCCTGGTCTTTCTGGGATGCCCGTGGAGAGCACTGTTGCGTTTTGCAGGGGGCGACGGAAACGCTATCTTCGGGCTCCTCGGCCTTATCGGCGGAATCTGGATCGGAACTAGATTCCTGAAAAGTGGATATAATCTCGGGCGCACTGAAAAGACCTACACCTCAGTCGGGTGGATGCTCCCCTTGATCATGGCGGGGTTTCTGGTCTTGATGTTCATCTTTCCACAGATCCAAGGCGAGGCAAAAAACGGGATCCTCTTCTATAGCATCAAAGGTCCGGGATCCATGCATGCGCCCCTCATCATTTCTCTTCTGGTGGGCCTGGGTATAGGATTTCTTGCGCAACGGAGCCGATTCTGCACCATGGGATCCTTCAGGGACCTGATCCTGTTTCGAGAGGCCCATCTCTTCTCCGGGCTGGCATCCCTTGCTGTATTCGCCTTTATAACCAACCTGATGGTGGGGCAATTTCATCCCGGCTTTGTGAAGCAACCGGTGGCCCATACCATGGGTCTCTGGAATTTTGGAGGGATGGTCCTGGCCGGTCTTGCCTTCTGTTTGGCAGGAGGATGTCCTGGGCGTCAGCTCTTCCTGGCGGGTGAAGGTGACGGTGATGCCGCGGTCTTCGTCCTTGGCATGATCGTAGGGGCCGGATTTTCCCATAACTTCGGCCTCGCCAGCTCACCCACGGGGATTGGTCCCCACGGAATAGCGGCCGTGATCATAGGGATGCTTGTGTGTTTGTTCATTGGTTTCACCATGAGGAAAAAATAGGGAGTGCATGTTATGACGACAACCGTAGATGCAAGAGGCTTCTCCTGCCCACAGCCGGTATTGATGACCCTGGATGGGATAAAACAGGCGGATACGGGGGAGATTGTAATCCTGGTTGATACCGATACCTCAAAGGAGAACGTCAGCCGCGCTGCCAGGAGCCAGGGCTGGCAGGTGAAAGACGTTCTGGAAGAAGGCGGGCAATACCGGGTCACCATCTCAAAGGAGCAGTAATGGCCTTTTTCGATGTATTTAAGCGGAAAAAGCAGGATGCCTCCTCTGAGGAGGCGGCATGTGATCGGGGGCTTTTGATATTCGAGAACACCAGCGAGGTGATCCGGGCAGAGAGGGTGCTCAAGGCCAAGGGATGGGAGATCAGGGTGATGGGACCGCCCCCGGAGATCCGGAGCGGATGCGATCTGGTCATAGAGATCCCCCTTATCGAGGAGCTCAATATCCTGAGGACCCTCCAGAAGGAGGGCGTGCTTCCGAGAGAGGTTGTTCCGGTCACCAGTCCCTTGCTCCAGCCCGTTGACCTGTTTCACAGCAAATGTATCGGCCGGTATCTTATGGTGAGGGCAGCGAATATGAAATTAACCATTGACAAAGAAACCTTAACTATCGTGAATGTTTCGGGCGGTGGGTGTCCGGATGTCCCTTACCTGGCGCAAGAGATGGTGGGAAAGACCATCATGGAAGCGCCCAGCCCTCGGGAAATCGGGCACACCTTATGCGGCTACGCCCTTCAGCTCGCTTATGAGGAGGTAATACGCCAATGCACGCAATAGTAGGAACTGTTCCCATCGAAAATTTTCCCTTGGCGACTGGAGAGGTTAGGCTTGTGGATAACGAGCTCTGCATTCAGGGATACAGAATCCCGGTGAACCGGGGAACACCGGCCCTCTTGGCAGCCGCCATCAAGGCAGGAGAGGTTTTAGGTCTGCCTGCTCCCTATGGCTGTCTCGTGGGGGATATCGGCCTCGGAGAGGGCAGTAGAAGGCTTTATGAGTACCTGACACGGCATATAGGGGAATCCGGTTTTGAAGCGATTACCTTCCATTATCTCCAGCCCGATGTCCATTGGCACAATAGAGTCCTGGAGACACTGGGTGAAGGGGTGCGGCGGCCTCGCCTCATCGCTGACGCCGGTTTCATGTATGCAGCCAAGATGAGCGGAAGATCCCTGCAATATGACCTGTTCACCCCTGACGTCGGGGAGATGGCCTTTCTGGCCGACGAAGAAGCACCCCACCCCTTCTATACCAGGGGATTTATCCTCCATGAGGAAAGCAAGGTTCCTGAACTGATCGCACGCTCCTATGCCCATAAAAATGCCGCACGCCACCTCTTGGTCAAGGGGGAACGGGACTACATCGCTAACGAGAAAGGGATTCAGGGAATCATCGACCATCCTGTGGAGGAGGCCATGGAGGCGATCGGCGGCACAGGAGATACCGTAACGGGAATTGTCGCGGCGCTGATCAGCACCGGCATGGAAATCATCGAGGCCGCCAGTGCTGCCGCACGCACCAATAGGCTTGCCGGGTACTATGCCAAACCCACCGCTGCTACACAGGTGATGGAAATCCTGTCCCATATACCAAGGGCCCTGGAAGAGGTGCTCCGTGAAAAGCGACAAGGAGATGCCATGGGAAGAGGCCTCGCAAGGAAAGATCTCTCGATAAGCCCTGAAATGACCGTACTGGATATTTTGAGCCGTTACCGGCACACCGAGGCCGTGTTCAGGAGATACGATGACAAGGCCGGTGAATGTATTTGCTGCAATGCCCTCTTTGAGCCCCTGGAGCATGTGGCTGCACATTATGATATAAACCTTGATGAACTGTTGACGGAGCTTGAGGAAAGTATCGTGACCGGCACTTGATCGACTCTCTCATGTTCGAGTAGCCGTGCTGAGAATGCTTATCCTTAACCATCCTTGGATAGCTCGCTATAAGAGATTACAGAAAGAAGAGCAACAATGGGTAATGCGGAATTCATCAGGCTCACTGAAACGGTGAGCGGCTCGGGGTGAGCCTGTAAGATAGGTCCGGGAGACCTGGAGAGAGCCCTGTGCGGACTGCCGCTTATCTCCGATCCGAACCTGATCGTGGGTATGGAACACGCTGAGGATGCAGGGGTGTATAAATTAAGAGAGGATCTGGCGATTGTCCTCTCGCTGGATTTCTTTACCCCTATCGTAGACGACCCCTATACCTTCGGTCAGATAACGGCTGCCAACTCCTTATCAGATATCTATGCCATGGGAGGCACGCCGATCACTGCCATGAATATCATCTGCTTTCCCATCAAAACCATGGATATCTCTATTCTGCAGGAAATTCTCAGGGGTGGGCTGGATAAGATGCGGGAGGCAGGGGTGCTCCTCGTGGGAGGCCATAGCGTTGAAGATAACGAACTCAAGTACGGGCTCTCCGTAGCGGGCACCATCCACCCGCAAAAGGTTCTTTACAACAAGGGCGCCATGGCCGGCGATAAGCTCATCCTCACCAAGCCCCTGGGCACGGGCATCATCAACACCGCGCTCAAGGGAGGGTTGGCAGATGAACATACGGTGGCTAAGGCAATAGAATGCATGAGCACCCTGAATAGGAAAGCAGCAGAGCTGATGGCTGGGGTGGAAGTACACGCCTGTACCGATGTCACCGGCTTCGGCCTCCTGGGCCACGCCTGCGAGATGATCAAGGGAGAGGATGTAGGGATGGTGATCTACTCTTCAAAGATTCCTATCCTTCCCGGAACAGAAGCGTATGCCATGATGGGGTTAATCCCTGCGGGCACCATTCGAAATCGGGACTATAGTCTTCATATGATAGAACGCTCTGCCGGGATAACCGATGAGAAGCTTTTGATCCTCTTCGATGCCCAGACATCAGGAGGGCTGCTCATCTCAGTGCCCGAGCCTCAGGCACATAGCTTGCTTAAAAGGCTCCAACAAGAGGGCGTCGAGGAGGCGACCATCATTGGTGAGGTCGTGGCACAGCCAAAGGGGACAATTCTGATTACATAATTCCGCTGCTTGTGTGCCGGTTCAACCAACGAAGCGCATGCAATACCTTAAGAATTTCTCCGTGCTTGGACCGGCCGTTTTGATGTGAACCGGTTTTCACGTATGAAAACTATAAACGTGCTATAAAGGAGCGGTTATGGCTGAAGAAACGCTTCAGTTCGGTCCGGAATTCATGGGAGGTGGTTGAGGGACAAAGCTGGGCCCGGGTGACCTAAAGGAGGTCCTTAAGGGACTAAGCACTATCCATGATCCGAATATCCTTGCAGGCATGGAAGACGATGCAGCAGTTTACAAGCTCAGGGAGGATCTTGCCGTTATTGCAACTGTTGATTACTTTACCCCCATTGTTAAAGAGGCTTACATGTATGGACAGATTGCAGCTGCGAATGCCTTAAGCGACGTCTATGCCATGGGAGGAAAGCCGATCACTGCCATGAATTTAGTATGCTTCCCCGCGGCATCTATGGATCTATCTATGCTTGCGGAAGTGCTAAGGGGCAGTGCGGATAAACTAAAAGAGGCTCATGTAGCGCTCGTGGGGGGGCATTCTGTAATCGATCCGAAGGAGATTAAATATGGCCTCTCAGTTACTGGGATAATCGACCCTCGAAGGATGTTAACCAAAGGCCATCTTAAAGTAGGGTATACACTTATACTCACCAAGGCCTTAGGGTGCGGAATCATTAACAATGCGCTGAAAGGAGGCATGGTAGATGAGGCGACTCAGGCTGAGGTTTCCCAAAGCATGGCTGCTTTGAATAAAAAGGCCTCTGAAATCGCTCTAGAGGTTGGCGTTACTGTCTGTACTGATATAACCGGTTTTGGGCTTGCAGGGCATCTCTTAGAAATGATTGAACAGACCAAAGAAGATGTAGGCATAGAAATTGATTCCTCTTCACTTCCCCTCTTCCCCAGAGTAGAAGAATTTACGAGGATGGGGCTCATCCCACCTGGGGATCAGCGGAACAGAACGTATCGTGGGGGATTGGTGGATTTCTCCAAGGATGTACCTGATTGGAAACAGTGGATTCTTTTTGACGCCCAAACCTCTGGAGGCCTGATGCTCGCTTTACCTCCTCATAAAGCGGAGGAAGCGCTCAAAAAACTTCATGAGCAAGCGGTGGATAAAGCAACCGTTATCGGGGAGGTGGTAAAGGAACCAAAGAGAAGAATCATGGTGAAATAATGGATACTCTCAGCAAAGGCAAAAGGTAACGCTGAAGGGAAGCATCGGGATCATGTGTTAAAATAAAAGTCAAAGCCGTCTTTATAGATTTTCCTTACTTTTCCTTCTTCTTTTAATAGGTTAAGGTGGGCTAAGGTTTCCATGAGCGCCATTCTGTGACCCCAATGGTCTAATTTTTCCCAGGGTTCCCCTCCTTTTTCCGGCATCCAAGGAATCTTCATTGCAGTCTTATAGGCTACCTGGGGCCTTGTTTTTAAAGCTTTTATTGTAGCATCCTTTCTTGTCTCATGATGTTGAATAAGCTCATCAATTCTTCTTCCTAAATCCATGAAATAATCCTCATGTCCCGGGAGAACAAGCTCAACCTCAAGTGTCTTTAAACTCTTTAGGGATTTGATATAATCTCCCAAGGGATTGAGACCTGAAAAGGGATTAAGACCTATTTCTGGTGTAATTCTCGATAGAACATGGTCTCCTGAAATGAGTATTCCCTTTGCCCTCTCATAAAGGCATATATGTCCCGGAGAATGCCCCGGGGTCCAGAGAACCTCAAAACTAAAGAAGCCTGTGTCAATCCTTTCACCACCGGAGAGAAATATATCCGGAGAGCCTACTTTGCCGGTAAAGGAAACGACGTCTGGAAAGACCGGAGAGATAAAATTCATCTCTCCTTCGGGTAGTCTTTGAAGCTTAGCGGTTTCATCTGCGGGGGTACCGTTTTTGAAAAGCCATTCTTTCATTTCTTTAAGGATCGTCTCGCCCTTTACCCCTTTTGGCTCGATAAAACGTCTCTCCCCTTGGTGCACCAACAATCTCGCCCCTGAAATCTCCTGTAGCTCGCCGGCTAAACCAAAATGATCAAGATGGCTATGAGTAATCACTATTTGGGATATATCCTTGAAATAAATTCCTATTTCTTGAAGACCTTTTTTGATAATTTCTAAATTTTTTGGGTCATTCCACCCACTGTCAACCAAGAGCCATCCAGTGCTTCCCTGAATGAAATAAACATTGGTTTGCGATAAGTTCTCTCCCAATGCCATATCCCCTACAGGTGTAAAAGGGAGGGGAAGTTGCATTTGATAAATCCCAGGTATGATCTCTATCATACGTTTTCGTCTCCTTAGCTTGTATCTCTCTTGTTCCTAATGTTTTGTATCTCCCTATTCTTTCTATTTCTGAAACCCCCCTGCCTTCCCCTTGATGGGGGAGGGTTTTGGTGGCGGAAAGGATAGAGTAAGCCCTGACTCTCAACACCTCATCCCTCGCTTCTTTATTCCGAGATGATCTTTTTCAACCTCGTAGGCCATCTCCACCCATTCGCACAGGAGCGGCCGTGTATCCCTGGGATCAATAATATCCTCTATGCCAAATGCCTCGGCCGTTCGAAAAGGCGATTGGATTGCCCGATAGGTTTCCTGGAGTTCTCGGAGATAGGCATCCGGATCATCTGCGGACTCTATCTCTGTCCTATGTGCCGCATACACGCCTCCCTCAACGGGTATATTGCCCCACACCGCAGAAGGCCATGCGTAGCGCCAGCTCAGCCGAACCCCGCCCTTCTGGGCGGCCCCCGCAACACCGAAACACTTCCGCAAGTATACTACTGCCAACGGTACAGTCGCCTGCACGATCGCAAAGCTTGCCCTTACCCCCTTCCGAATAGTTCCATACTCCTCCGCCTTTTTCCCGATCGTAAATCCGGGCTGATCGGAAAGATTCACGAGAGGCAGATGAAAGGTGTCGCACATATCGATAAAACGGGCAAACTTCTCGGAAACGTCATAGTTGAATGATCCTGCCAGGAACCTCGGATCGTTCGCGAGTACCCCGACAGTATATCCATTCAGGCGGGCCAAGGCAGTAACCTGGGACCGGCCCTGGTACCTGCCGATCTCAAAGAGAGAATCCCGATCCAGGATATGACCCAGGATCTTCCTGATATCATATGGCTTATTCGTATCCCCGGGAATGGCGGAAACGAGCTCTTCATCCCTGCGGCCCGGGTCATCAACTGCAGTTTCCTTTCGTTTCGGCATCTCCCACACATGCGACGGCAGGTAGGAGAGAAATCTCTTTATCTGTTCCAGGGCATCCTTTTCATCCTCGGCCTCGTTATCCACCACACCGGTTACCCGTGCATGGAGCAGGTGCCCTCCAAGTTCCTCCTTGCTTATATTCTCACCGGTAGCGGCCTTTACTAAAGGCGGCCCCCCGACAAACACGTGGGTCTGTTTCTTGATCATGATGGAAAAATGACTTAACACCATGTACATGGCGCCGAGGCCTGCTATGGATCCGAACCCTGCGGATACCACCGGCACCTCGGACATCGCCTCAACCCGATCCTGGGAACACTCGTCGCCTGAGGTAGGGATCTCGGTATATCCTATCTCCAGGATCTCCTTGATCGACCCTCCTGCACCTTCCAGCAACCTTACAATAGGGAGCCTCAGCTCACGGGCCATCTTCACGAAATAGGCGCTCTTGGCCTTGTACAGCCTCCCCACAGAAGCACCTTTCACCGTGAAATCATCCCCATGTACCGCAACCCTGCGCACGTCGATCTTCCCGACGCCCATCACGAACGGACAGGGAACCAGGTCAAGGAGCCTGCCTTTTTCCCGTGCATCATAGCTCGGCACCCCTGTCAGCAATCCCCTCTCCATAAACGAACCCTCATCAACCAGGGCATCTATCCGCTCCCGAACAGTCATCTTTCCTTCAGCGTGCTGCCTTTCTACGTTCTTTTCTCCTCCTAATAGGTGTGCAAGGCGCCTTCTTCTATTCAACTCCTCCAGCTCAGGCTGCCGCATAGGTATTTCCTCCTTCATCGAGCCCTTCTTGAAGAACATTCCTCCTTGAAATAGCAAGGCTGTCCATGATTTCAGCCTGCTATAAAACCAGCACCTCCTCTACAGTGCCCTTGCCGAACTCAGAGGCAATCTCCGCTGCTATGGTGAGGCCTTGGTTCAGGTATCGAGCGTCAATACCCGGGACCGCATAAGCATAGTAGAGAACATTTTGTGTGTCCTCTGTTACCCGTGTCTTTTCATCGGGGCCTTGACAGAGGATACAGACGATCTCCCGTTCATCCCTCAGCACGATCTCCCCCTGTCCGGTTATCATATCCCGGCGGCCTAACCCGATGCAGTGTTCTCCCGCATCTGCCAGATCCAGGGTTAACCCCCCATCAAAACGATTATAATCGGTAACGGCAACCAGGATGCCAGCACACATCTCAGCCATAAAGTGGGCATCCACCATGAGGTCGTATCTCGGAAACCCGCTGTGTACCGTTCTCTTGAGGTGCTGCGGAAGCGGGCACGGATGGCCGAAACTCTCGAAAAACCGATTATAGATCTCGATTCGCCCGGTTATCTCAGCCAGGGTCTCCCTCTTCCTCATCCTCCTGAGCAGCCTCCTCTTGTGCTGATCAAAGCCCGGGGGATTATGAAGATTTCGGCAATGGGAGATGAGAGCAAGCCCAAAGGCAACCTCGGGGTACCGGGCCGTGTACTTGGATGACTTTGAGAATGTGATTGCCGGTGTCATGCTTTCATAAAAGCTTGTACTAAGCTTCTTTCTTCTGC
>Ga0307434_1000719_pt1 | contig 20401 bp, 20 predicted proteins | sample SalMarWE160220MG_FD_202156 | JGI IMG/M metagenome (GOLD analysis project Ga0307434, IMG submission 202156) | Salt marsh sediment microbial communities from the Plum Island Ecosystem LTER, Massachusetts, United States - WE1603-220 | ecosystem: Environmental > Aquatic > Marine > Intertidal zone >... | reverse complement strand
GTTGAGGCAGAAGGGGGCCAAGTGGGAGGAAAAAACCACCGATACGAAGCCCGCATTTGCGCCCCCAAAACCAGCAGAACCAGAAGGCTACCTGAGCGCGATCGATTCTTCCGGGAGCAGGATACTCATCCTTGCCCGATCCGTACCCATGAGGGGCCTGATGGTGGTATTCGGCATCGTGAGCGACCGAGAGGGAATTCAGCAGTTCACAGTGAGCCGATTCAACAAGAAGGACTTTAGGGAATTCCTGAAAGGCTTCAGCTCATCCGCGGATTTTCCGGCTATCGAGGCCCCGGGCCCTTACTGCCTTCACCTCCTCAAGGAGGCGGAAGTTCTCAGCAAATCCCTTGCCAAGGCCCTTCCCCAGGGCTACCGCGAGGTGGAAAGGGGGTTCAGCGATGTGACCTGGGATGAGCCGGCACCCCTGATCTATCAATTCATAAAAGAGGATGAGGTCAAGGACCTTCCCCATCTCTTGAAGGATTCGGCTCGCCTGCACGAGATCATGCCCTTTTCCACGTGGCACCTCGAGGAGCAGGAGGTGGGGAAATATGCTGCTCAGATCACCGAGGCAGAGCAAAGCAGAATCGTGCTCCGGCCTGACCAAAAGGAAGCCAGGATAGACGCCATATACCGAGATGCCTTAGGGGAAGTTTTTCCGGATGAAACAAGGCTCCTCTGGAAGAGGCGGCTCGAGGAGACGGCCTATGTGCTGCTCAAGACAGGGAAAGATGACGAGGCTAAAGCAGCCCTGAGCGCGGCGGTTAATCTCAAAAACCCCTTAAGCTCCATCGAGCCGAATCCCTTTATATGGGACCTGCTTCTAAAATCCATCGAGATCCTTCTTGAAACCGATCAAGAGACAGAAGAAGAGAAAAAAACCTCTCTGATCATCACCCCGTAAGGAAGATCTTCTTTCTTTTGTATAGAAGCAGGAGAGGGCAAAAAAAGGATATAGAGAGTGGATCCGGGATAAAAAGCTTGCAGTGAGATTTTTTAATAGATAATAGTATTTCAAAATGAAACGTAAGAAAGGTTTTGTGATGGAGGATATAGAGACATTATCTATCGGGCAAGTACTGGAAAAAGGGGCTCACTCAGTGCCTGATAAAATAGCGGTAAAGTGCGGCGACCATGTGAAAACCTATAAAGAGCTGAACGATATGGCCGATTGCCTGGCAGCCGGCCTTGCAAAAAGGGGATTTACAAAAGGAGATCGGGTTGCCATTCACATGCCGAATTCTCTTGAATTCATGGTGGCCTTTTATGCCCTCCAAAAACTGGGGATCATTGTTGTCTGGGTGAATCCTCTGTATCGAAAGACCGAAGCCGAATTCATTCTCAACAACTCAGCGGCCAAAGGTATTTTTATCTTCAGCGAATGGGGCGGATACAACTACCTTGATTCAATATTGGGCATGAAAAAGGACTTGCCAGGGCTTGAATCGATCATCACTGTGGGAGAAGGAGAGGGCGAGGGGGTGCAGCGATTTTATGAGTTACTCGAGCAAGGCGCTCATGAAACATATGACTCTCCCCCCATTGATACCCGAGAAGATGTGGCGATGTTGATCTACACCTCCGGAACTACAGGGACGCCAAAAGGGGCCATGATTGGCCACTATGCGGCGGTGAGGGCAGGATGGGAATATTCCCTTGGGGTGAACGCGGATTCGGATGATATCTTTCTGGGCGCCTTACCCATGAGCCATTCCTACGGGTGCGGGGCAGTCCTGATCCAGCCCCTCTTACTCCGTGCTACGGTGGTCCTCATGCATAGTTTCGATCCAAAGGAAGCCTTTAAGCTTATTGAGAAGGAAAAGATTACCCAGTTCCCCGGGGCACCCACCCATTACATCCTTATGCTTAACCATAAGGAAAGAAACAATTACGATCTTAGTTCTCTGAGGGCCGGCCTCACTGCCGGGTATATACCGCCCGAAGGATTGATTACAAGGGTTGAAAGGGAAATGGGGGTGTATCTGAGCAATTTTTGGGGGGCCTCTGAAGTGGGCCCCGGCGTGGGAATAATGTGCCCCTACCCTCTTTCCCTTGAGATGAGAGAAAAGTATGTTGGCCTGCCTGTTGCCGATACAGAGGTAAAGGTCGTCGATCCAAAAACGGGTAAAGAGCTGCCGGATGGAGAGATCGGGGAACTGACCCTGAGAGGATGGCATGTGATGAAGGGGTACTGGAGAAACCCTGAAGAGACACAAAGGCAAATTGTCGATGGGTGGCTTTTCACAGGGGACCTGGTGTCAAGGGAAAGAGATGGCTACTTAAAGGTTTATGCCCGTACAAAGGATCTGATCAATCGCGGCGGGTTTAAGATTTACCCTTCAGAGATGGAGTCCTTGATTATTGAACATCCGAACGTCGAGGAGGTGTGCGTGGTGGCAACACCTAATCCGGTTTTAGGGGAAAATATCTGTGTGTGCGTGGTTCCAAAAATGGGTGAAAAGGTCACCTTGTCTGAAATCCGGGAATTTTTGAACGGAAAGGTTGCGCCTCATAAGCTGCCCGATGAGCTCTGTAGTATGAATGAATTCCCAAGACTCTCCGGCGGCGTAAAGATCAATAAATTCGGAAAGGGGGGCCTGACAGAACTGGCTGAGAAGGATCAGAATCGAGAGAGATATCGAAAGTAATGATCCGTGCACGTCACAGGGCCTTGGCTCCAAAAGCCTCCGCTCTCACAATCCTCATGGGATGAATAACGCGGCAGTAACCCCACCAATGTATTATCGACTATCGGCGGCTCTTTCAATCCCTGTATAAAAGCAATGCGGATGCCGCACCGGTAAAGTCGCCAGGATTTGTTATTGTAATACCGGCCTCTTCAACGACGGCCTTCTGCAGACCGTGAACAAGGGGACAGCCCCCATTCACCCAACCCTTTCAGAAGAGAAAAAGACCTCCCTGACCGTCACCTCCTAGCGAAGATCAGAAATCATTATCTCCGCTTAGCCTTCATTGACCTTAGGCATCAGCACTTCGGGTGGTTACAGATTGCAGTCATAATAGCCGCGACATACATCAAAGCGGCCCAATTGCCCTCCGCCCTCCCATACCTGAATGATTTTGCAGTCGCGCCAGTATTTCTCTACATCATAATCCCGCACATACCCGTATGAACCCATCAGTTCCATTGCCTTATTGGTTACCATCACGGCAACGTCGCCGGCATATACCTTGGCGATACTTGCCCTGGACAAGATAAAATCCGATACCGGAGGCCCATACGTTTCGGGATGATCGTACATATAGGCCGCCGCAAGATAGTAGGTTCTGGCCGTCTCTATGCCGATAGCCATATCCGCTAACATACCGGCACAGATGGAATGCTGCCTGATTGGTTTATCTGCTACGATTCGTTCCCCTGCAAACTTTAACACAGTTTCAAAGGCCCCTTGAGCATTTCCCACGGCCAGTGCTGAGGTCAGGATGCGGGCCGCTATCACATTATTATGCATCAGCTCGGCATCCGGCCCTGGCCCGGCTGCCCGAAATCCCCTTGGCACCCTCACGTTTTCAAGGTAAATCATAGCGTTTTTGTCACCCTGCATGCCGGCCTTGTTCTCAAATTTGCCAAAAGTCAGTCCCTCACACGGTGAAGGTACATACATCATGGCAATACCTTGTTCGCCCAAATCAGGATCGGTAGTGCAGACCACGCAATAGGCATCCGATACCCCGGCGTTCGAGGCCCACGCCTTTTGTCCATTGATCACCCATTCATCGCCTTCGAGCCTGGCAATGGTCCTTATCTTCCGCCCGTGCAACGAGGGATTTTCGATGTCGCACCCGCCGCCCCCGTACGATCCGCCTGGCTCTGTGATGGCAAAGCAGCCCTTTTTCAGATCATTTCCACAAAACAGAGGGCCAAAATGATCCAGTACCGCTTTGTTGCTCGATATAATTGCCGGAAGGAACGCCCATGTCGTCACCGTGGCAGACGTTGCGATACCGCTGTCGCCCCGGGCAAGTTCTTCATGCATTATGGCGGCGGACACGATTGAGCTACTGCCGCCGCCCCCATATTCCTTGGGAAAGGCCGCCTTTTGAACGCCCAGATTTGTCAGTCCCTGTAGGATTTTGTTGACTATCTTGTGCTCCTTATCATCGTCTACCTGTTGTCGGACAGGCATTATTTCTTTGTCAACGAAGCTGCGGAACATATCCCTTGCCATCCGATCTTCCTCTTTGAGAAAGACATCCAGGTATTTGTGCTCAGGCATATCAATACCTCCTCTTGAAATAGTGTTTTAAAAACTTCAGGAACTGCGATACCCTATCTCTTCACGCAAGACCTCGGGCAATAGACATCGATTCACACACCGAGTGATGTCTCTCGCAAGATCTTCATAAGAATATTCACATAACAGCAGTACTTTGCAAGCTTTTTCTATTCACAAGAAGAATTTAAAAAAGATCCTGAAGCTCATTGATATGCCGGCCGAAAAACCTGCGCCGCTACCTATATTCTCACAAAAAAGATTGCTTTCGTCGCCTGCAATGATTACAATGTATTATAGTATTGTACATTGGAGGTGATGTATGAGCATAGCCATTTCTATCCGAATTCCAGACGATCTTGCCTCAAAGCTTGACGAGATCGCAAGGGAAACCGAAAGACCCAAATCTTTTCACGTCCAAAAAGCCTTGGAGTCCTATTTGGATGAACTTGCGGACTTGCAGGTAGCCCTTGATAGGTTGCATGATACATCTGATCCAGTAATCTCTCTTGATGATATGAGGAGTGAGCTTGAGCTATAAAGTTACCTTCAAAAAATCTGTTTCACGGGATCTCAAAAAGATAAGCAAGGAAGAGGCAGATAAAATCCTTAAGAAAATCGAAGAGGAACTCTCCGAAAAAGCTGATGCCAACCCGATCCTTAAAGGAAGATTCGCTGGCCTACGAAAGTATCGATATGGGGATTATCGAGTGATCTATACGATTATCGAGCAAAAAGTCATCATCTTGAGAATCCGTCACCGGCGTGAAGCATATAGATAAAAATATAGATCTCTCCAATGGTGGAGAGGTTTACGGAGCTAGGCATTGAGAGAGATCCATGAGAGGGATCAAACCTGCCCCGGCCCATGAAGGCTTCTCGCGTCTTCGCACAGGGCATCCTGGCAAAGGCGATTGAATTTATCGTAAAAGGAAGGATGGTGGACCCTATTTATATTGACTCATCAAATTTTTCTATACTATAATATATGTAACATGATTGATGTAAACATCCTTTTATGGAAGAACCATCACTAACAACAAGCTTTTTCACCCACCAGCACATCATCTGGATAAAAACGCCACCTTATTATTTCCTTGAGATACGATGTATTACTCCATAACGCTTTTGGTCCTTATGGTACTGCTGTTTCTCTCGGGCTTCTTCTCATCCTCAGAGACCTCCCTCTTCTCGCTCAGCAAGGTCAGGCTTCGGCGCAGGAAGGTCAAAAAGGCGAAGGGTTTCAAATACATAGTGAAACTCCTCAAGGCCCCGAGCATCTTTCTCACCACTGTGCTTATCGGTAACGAAATCGTTAACATCTCCATCTCCGTCGTTGCCGCAGCGCTTTTCTACTCCCTAACCAAAGGCATCATCAGCGACCGGTACCTTCCCTTCTGCTCCATGGCAGTGACGGTGCCCGTGCTTTTGCTTGTCGGTGAGATCATACCCAAGACAATTGCGGTGAAGTACCCGGAAAGGATCGCACTCTTTAACGCCTATCCCCTGCACCTGTTTTCCATCGCAATAATCCCGGTTCGCCATGTCCTCAACTCATTTGCAAAGGTATTTATCGGATTGTTCGTAAAAGACCCGACCAAACAGCCCCTCGATTCGGTCGTCATCGATGAGGACATCTTTCGGTCCATGGTGGATATCGGTAGCAGGGAGGGCGCTATTGAGCCCGACGAGCGGGACTTTATCAACCGGGCATTCCACCTGGATGACATCGCAATATCGGACATCATGATACCACGCGAAGGGATTATGGCGGTTCCCCAAGACATCGGTGAAGAGGCTTTTACGCAACTCATACAGGAGAAGAAATTCTCCCGATACCCGGTCTATGAAAAGAGCCTTGACCGGATTGTGGGCTTCGTGCATGTGAAAGAGCTCCTTCGCCTCAAGGGTGCCGCTAAAGGGAAAAAGCCTCTCGCCATCAAAGCCATACTGCGTAAGCCCACCTTTGTGTCGGAGGGCAGGAATGCGCTTTCGGTGCTTCTCCAATTCCAGAATAGGAAAACCCACATCGGGATCGTGGTAGACGATCAGGGAAAAACGGTCGGCATGGTAACTCTCGAGGACATACTAGAGGAGCTCTTCGGCGAGATCATGGATGAAACCGACAGGGAGGGTAAGGATGATGTCTGAGCTCGTCCTCTGGATATTCGTCATATTTCTCTGCGTGCTCTTTGAGGGATTTTTCTCGGGCACGGAAACCGCCATGGTCTCCCTTGATCGGGCGCGTATCAAGGCCCTCTCGGAGAAGGGATCCAAAAGGGAGGTTCTCCTCCACGCAGTAATCCATAGCCCGGAAAGGTTTTTCTCCACCACCTTGCTCGGCACGAATATATCCGAGGTGCTGGGCAATGCCATCGCCACGTTTCTGGTTATCTCATACCTTGGCGTAGACTATAAATATCTGACCATAATCATCATGACACCGGTTATCCTCGTTCTCGGCGAAATCGCCCCGAAAACCATCTACCGGTACCATGCGGAGCTGATTGCCCCCTATCTTGTGTACCCCCTCAAGCTCACATCGATAATCTTCTATCCCGTTGTCCTGGCACTGACAGGGGTGACAGCCCTGTTCGTGAAGCTTTTCGGCATTGAAGGTGCTCGACTCAGGCCCCATGCCACGAGAGAAGATCTTGAGAACTACCTTGCGATGTGGAATCTGGACAGCGGCCTGAGAACGGCTGAGAAGAAGATCGTTGAGAGGATCTTCGATTTCACCGAGACCGAGGTGGAAGACATCATGATACCGCTCATCAATGTGGCGGCACTCGAGAGAGGGGACGGCATCGATGAGGCTATACGCCTTGTACAGAAGACCGGCTATTCAAGGCTCCCCGTGTATTCGGGGGAGGCTTACAACATCGTGGGCATCGTCCATGCCTTTGACCTTCTAACAGCCCCTACAAAAATGCAGAGTCTCAAAGACATCATGCGGCCGGCTCCTTACGTGCCCAATACAGCGCCTGTTGACGAGCTGCTGAAACAGCTTCGAACCGAGGGTAACAGCATCGCCATAGTGGTCAACGAATACGGCGGCGCCATCGGCATAGTGACCATCGAGGATATCCTTGAGGAGGTGGTGGGAAATATCTACGACGAGTACGACAAAGAGGAGCACTTCTTCGTAAAAGTCGAAAGAAACCGCTACCTCGTGAATGCCCGCATGGAGATAGATGAGCTCAACGATCACCTCAACCTGGAGCTCCCCAAGGATGACTACGAAACGGTTGCAGGCTTTCTCCTGAAGCACATGGAGAGGATACCCCGTGTTGGCGAACGCTTCGAGTTTGATAATCTGGGCTTCATTATCACAAAGGCCGACAAACGATCCATCAAGGAGGTATCGATTACCATCGCCGATTCGCCGGACAAAGAAGAGGCTAGCCAAGAGTAGGATCTCTCCTCAATCGGGCGATTGCGTAACCGTGCATTGTTACGCCATGGAGCCACCGTCCACGGTTACCACCTCTCCGGTTATGAATTCGGAAAGCTCAGAGGCCAGGAAGAGCACCGCTCCCACCACGTCATTCGTCTCAGCAACCCTCCCCATGGGGATCGTCTTGAGTATCTCATGGTAAAGGCCTTCATTGCTCCACAAGGGCTGGCTGAACGCGGTTCGTATCATGGAGGGGGCCACCGCATTCACGTTGATGTGATCGGCGGCGAGCTCAACGGCCATGACCCTGGTGAGCATCTCAAGGCCTGCCTTTGCCACGCAGTAGATGCCCATGCCCCGGCTGGCCTTCCGGGCAGCAATGGAGGAAATGTTGATGATCTTGCCCCCTCCTGTCTTTTTCATGAGCGCAACCGCATGGGAGCTGACGAGAAAGGCGCTCTTGAGGCTCGTTGCCATGATCTTATCCCACAATCCCTCATCCGCCTCTGCCACGGATGGCGTCAGGATGTTCGTGCCCACGTTATTCACGAGGATGTCAAGTCTTCCGGACTTCTCATTCACCGCCTGAATAAGTGCCCTCACCTCATCGGACTTACTCACGTTCGCATCCCTGGTCAACACCTCAAGCCCGCGCTTTGTGAATTCCTCTTTGGCCTGATCGAGGTTTTCCCTTTTCCTGCCGCAGATGGCCATGTGTGCGCCCCTCTCAGCCATGGCCAAGGCGATATCCCTGCCAAGGCCCCTGCTGCCGCCGGTTACCAACGCAACCTTACCCGTTAAATCAATGTCTTTTTCCGCCATAGCACCCTTTTACCTCCTAGCTAAAAATCTGTCTTATGAACTACAGAACCGCTCTTCTCCTTTTGAGAAACTACATGCAAATAAGCATGGAGAGAAGCGCCGTGGTCATGGACTAATAAGCAAGAAATCTTTATGTATTGCAACTAAAAATCTCAAGTCTTTATTGACTTGCCGAATTTCATTCCTTAGTATTGCTCTCATAGATTATATTTAGAGTTCCCTGCAGTTCTGCATGGGGCATACTAGGAAAGCAAGTAAAACAGTATTTCTGCGCGAGGGTTTATGAAAATAGCCCAATATTATGATGAGGGTTACATCCGATTGGGGCTCATCCAGGATGATCTCTTGATGCCCCTCGAGTTTCAAGGCGATATGATTGATTTCATCAAAAGAAAGTCGGAATGTAAGCCCGGTAGCAATCCGCAAAACCTTGATACGGTCACCTTTGCCCCGCCTGTAAATAGCCCGTCTAAGATAGTAGCAATAGGACTAAACTATAGAGACCACATCACTGAGAGCAAGGGAGAGGTCCCCGCCCATCCGATAATCTTCGCAAAATTTCCCAGTAGCCTCATTGGGCACCGGGCCGCCATTACCTGGGATTCTGATCTCACCAAAAAGGTGGATTTCGAGGCGGAACTTGCGGCAGTTATCGGCAAAAAAATCCATAGATGTCACAAAACCGAGGCCATGGAAGCAGTTTTTGGATACACCTGCGCCAATGATGTGAGTGCCAGGGACCTCCAATTTGGTGATGGGCAATGGGTGAGGGGAAAATCCCTCGACACCTTCTGCCCCATTGGCCCATGGATTGTGACTCCCGAGGAGATGCCTGATCCCCAATCACTTGACATACGGTGCTTGCTCAACGGCCAACTCATGCAGGATAGCAATACGCGCATGATGATATTCACGCTCCCTGAGCTTATCGTCTTCATCTCGGAGAATATTACCCTCTTGCCCGGTGATATTATCCTCACGGGCACACCTCATGGGGTGGGAGCCTTTCGTGAGCCTTCGGTGTACCTGAAAGACGGTGATGAGATTGTGGTGGAGATAGAGAGCATAGGCCGTTTAGTTAACATCTGTAACGTTGTTTAAAAGGCTCCGCCTGGTTCATCTTTGCCTTGCAAAAAGCGAAAGAAAACTATGAGGGATCTCATAGCACAAAGGACCCTGCCATATCTTTTCAGCAGTAAGCCCCTCGTCGCTCTTCTATGCGCAATCGGCATACTGTCGGTTTCCTATGGCATGTTCACCAAGAATAACCTGGCATTTATCCTCGGCCTCCTTTTCGTTATCGCGGGTTACCTGCTTACGAGGAGAAGGCTAAAACAACACACTCGCGACAACCTATAGTCAGCTTTAGTGCCCTGTCTGGAAAAATCTGATACAAGCGAAGGCGTTCCCTCATCTTTGCAGGGGACGATTACTTCTCCTTTTTTGACTTGAGTGCCTCCTGGAGCCTTTCCCCCAAAGATCCCAGGGATTTCCCGGAATCCCCGGCAAAGCCCCGCCAATGCTCCTCAGCGTCCGGATCACCCGGTGCGAGGGTTATCTTTCGTTCATCAGGGTCTATCCTCTCGATAATCACCGGAATGGCATCGCCTTGCTTGAGCCTTTCGATCGATGCCGGTTTGACCGATCTCTGCATGCTTGATCTCGGAAGAAGCCCTGTAATGCCCGGCTCCAGGGCTATGAACCAGCCGAATTGCTCCTTTCTCTCAAAGATTCCCTCGACGGTCTGGCCCACGTGGTACGTAGCGTCTACCTCCAGCCAGGGATCTCCTTCCGCCTCCTTTATGCTCAAGGAGATCCTCCTTCTCTCGGGATCGACCTCCTTTACCACAACCGGAACAACCTGACCTACCCTTACGACATCTTGGGGCCTCAGGACCCGCTTCGTGAAGCTCATCTCACTGATATGGACCAAGCCCTCTATCCCGGGTGCTATCTCCACAAAGGCCCCGAACTCGGCGCACCTGATGACCGTACCGGTAGCCTTGTCTCCCTCCTGGAATTTCTCCCCCACCATATCCCAGGGGTCCGCGGTAATCCGTTTTATCGAAAGGGCTATCTTTATTCCCCCAGGCCCATCACCTCCTTCAATACCGATTATCTTGACCCTGACTGCCGCTCCCGCATTAAGCACCTCATCGGGCCTCTCCACGCGCGACCAGCTGATCTCTGAGACGTGAACCATGCCCTCGATACCCGGAAAAAGCTCGACAAAGGCCCCATAGGGCAGAATCCGCCGTACCTTTCCATCATATTCGGCATCTACGGAAATGCCCTGAAGAAATTTCTCCCGCTCCGCCTCCAACTCCCTGTTCAGGAGCCCTTTTCTTGAAACCACGAGGTTTCTGGCATCCTCCTCAAATTGAGTGATGATAAACCGGTAGGTTTTCCCCACGTAGGCTTCCGGATGCTCAGCGAATTGGAGATCGATCTGACCAAGGGGGCAAAAGGCCTTCCTGTGCATGAGTTCCACATTGAAACCGCCTTTTTGAATCCCCTTCACCTTGCCCTCAATGGGGATCCCCTTCTCGAATGCATCCTGCAGAAGGCTTGCTCCGCCCGCCCGAGAGATGGCCTTGGAAAGCCTGATCTCATTGTCCCCCCGTGACACCACATAGAGCTCGATTGTATCGCCTTTTTTCAAAGGCATCTCCCCCTTTTCGTCAAGGAGCTCCACCTTTTCCACCACGCCGTCGCTCTTTGCCCCTATATCAATGAACACGCTCTCCCTTCCGATGGAGATAATCTCGCCTTTCACCTTGGCGCCCACCTCGATATCCTTTACTCCCTCGGCGCCATAGGACTCGAAGAGCTCAGCGAATCCCTCTTCCTTGCCGCTGTTTTTTTCTTCTTCACCTTCAGACATGTTTTGCCCCCTCCCCTACTGTTGACCTTGATCCTATTTTTTTGCTGTTGTTTTTTCAATCTAAAAGATTCGTGACTACTCACGTAGTCAGCCTGAAGCTTTTTAGACTGAAGGCTTCAAGTGGTAAGAAAAGCACTATTGCCGCTCTTTGTTGAAGAAACAGTAGCTTCTCTTACCAAATATGACTTCAAAGTGAGCCGTACTTTCGTTCTCCCCTAACAGTCTTCAGCCTATGGTTCGACAAGCCATTCGACAAGCTCATGGTCGTGAGCAAAGTCGAACGACTCACCATCCTGAGCATGGTCGAAGGACAGCCTATCTACCTAAACAAGGAGGGGCATTGAGACGTCTTTACATTCAAGATTTGTGCGGGAGAGCTTTTTATTGACTCCCCTCACTGCTCGACATAAGATTACATAGAGGGGAAACCGAATCAAATCCCTATCGAGATAGCCTCGCAACCCCTCAACCGGAGTCGAGTCATGACCATGAAGGCCCTCATAAAAAAGGAGCCCGGAGTCGGGCTCTCTATGCAAAGGGTTCCCATACCCACCTGCGACAACAGCAGTGTGCTGATAAGGATCGGCAAAGCAGCGATCTGTGGGACCGATATTCACATCTACAACTGGGATGAGTGGGCACAGCGAACGATCAAGACGCCCATGATCATCGGCCATGAATTCGTGGGCGAGATAGTGGACAGGGGAACAGAGGTAAAGGGATTCGGGATCGGAGATCGGGTCTCTGGAGAGGGGCACATCGTGTGTGGTATTTGCCGGAGCTGCCTGGCAGGAAGGAGGCACCTGTGCACCAATGCCGTGGGCGTGGGTGTTCATCGGAATGGATGCTTCGCTGAATATCTCTGCCTTCCCGTATCAAATGCCTGGCACGTTGATCCGAGCATTTCGTCTGAGACTGCGGCCATCTTCGATCCCTTCGGAAACGCAACCCACGCAACCTTATCCTTTGATCTCGTGGGAGAGGATGTGCTCATCACCGGGGCCGGTCCAATCGGCATTATGTCCGTGGCTATTGCCCGCCATGTGGGAGCACGGCACATAGTGATCACGGATATCAACGACTATCGACTCGAGATTGCCCGCGCCATGGGTGCTACCAAAGCGATCAATGTGACGCGAACCTCCATAGAGGAATGCAAAAAGGAGCTGGGAATGATCGGTTTTGACATCGGGCTGGAGATGTCGGGAAAGGAAAGCGCCTTTGAGTCCATGCTGGAGAACATGTACAACGGCGGCAGGATCGCCTTACTCGGCATCCAGGGCGGAACAACCAGGATCGATTGCAACAACATCGTCTTTAAGGGACTCGCGATTAAAGGCATCTATGGCCGGGAGATCTTCGAGACATGGTATAAGATGCAAGCGATGCTCAAGAGCGGCCTAGATATCGCACCGGTCATCACCCACAGGTTCCCCTTTGATGAGTACCAAAAGGGATTCGATGTCATGCGATCAGGCAATTCCGGCAAGGTGATCCTCGAGTTCGATTGAGATAGGCAAAAGGAGGATTTGATGTACGGCAAGATAAAGGATGTTATCACCGATCAACTGCGTGAGATCCGCGATCAAGGGCTCTATAAGAATGAAAGAGTTATCTCCGGCCCTCAGGGCGTGGAGATTACGGTGGAATCAGGCGCTGAGGTACTGAATTTCTGCGCAAACAACTACCTAGGGCTCTCCAGCCACCCAAAGGTTATCGAGGCAGCCCACAGGGCCTTAGACGAGTGGGGGTACGGCATGTCCTCGGTTCGCTTCATCTGCGGCACGCAGAGCATCCACAAGGAATTGGAACGCAAGGTCTCTAAGTTCCTGGGCATGGATGACACGCTTCTCTATGCCGCATGTTTCGATGCCAACGGCGGGGTGTTCGAGCCGCTGCTCGCGCCTGACGCGGCGGTGATTACCGATGCCCTGAACCACGCGTCCATCATCGACGGTATCCGGCTCACCAAGGCAAAGCGGTACCTCTACCAACACTCGGACATGGATGACCTCAAGGCCAAACTCATCGAAGCCCGGGGTGCACAATACCGCCTCATCGCCACCGATGGGGTATTTTCCATGGACGGGGATATCGCGAAACTTGATGTGATCTGCGACTTGGCCGACGAGTTTGATTCCTTGGTGCTGGTCGATGACAGCCACGCAACCGGATTCATAGGAAGGACAGGCAGGGGCACCCATGAACACTGCGGCGTTATGGGGAGAGTTGACCTGATCACAACCACATTCGGGAAGGCACTGGGTGGAGCCTCGGGGGGATGCACCTCCGGGCGCACGGAAATCATCGAGATGCTGAGGCAGCGAAGCCGCCCCTACCTCTTCTCTAACACATTGCCGCCCGCCGTGGTGGGGGCAACCATAGCGGTATTCGATCTTCTCTCCGAGACAACCGAGCTGCGGGATCGCCTTGAGGAGAACACCCGCTATTTCAGGGATGAGATGGGAAAAAGGGGCTTCGACATCAAGCCCGGGGTGCACCCCATCATTCCCATTATGCTCTACGATGCAAAGCTCGCCCAGGATATGGCAGCCGAGCTCTTAGAAAAAGGCATCTACGTAATCGGGTTCAGCTACCCCGTGGTCCCGAAAGGACAGGCCCGCATTCGGGTGCAGATCTCGGCAGCACATACGAGAGCACACCTTGACAAGGCACTAAGCGCCTTTGAAACGGTTGGGGGAAAACTCGGGGTCGTGAAATAGCCATGGGATGCTTGGGGCTCATACTGCTGCTTTTTATCACGCTACCGGTGTTTTTCATCCTCATCTTTCTCAATATCGTCACCATATCCTTCAGCAAGCTGGGCCTGTCGCCCGATGCGGCCTTCATGCTGCTGTTCGCAATACTGATAGGCAGCATGATCAATATACCCATCTCACGCCGCCGTATCGCATACCAGTCACCCCGCCCTTCATACATGCACTTCTTCTTCTACAAGCCGCCGCCGGTTACCCACCAGGTAATCACCGTTAATGTAGGCGGGGCCATCGTTCCGGTCTGCTTTGCCCTCTATCTCTTCCAGCTTGCTCCCCTGGTGCCCACCCTCATCGCCACAGGGATTATGGTGGTAGTCACCCGGTGGCTGGCCAAGCCCACGGCGGGCCTGGGAATTGCAATGCCCTTCTGGATCCCGCCTATCTTCTCAGCGCTGCTTGCATTGCTGCTTTCCCGGGATAATCCAGCGCCCGTGGCCTACATATCCGGCGTGGTGGGGACCCTTATCGGCGCCGATCTTCTCAACTGGTCGAACTTCAGGAAGCTCGGATCTCAGGTGCTGAGCATCGGCGGCGCAGGGGTGTTCGACGGTATCTTTCTCACCGGGATCGTGGCCGCGCTGATCGCCTGATTCATAGATTCTTCATGGATTAAAGGAGAGGCCAGAGCTCTCCTTGGTTGCGGGGCTGGGGATGCCCTTATCTCAGGAATACCCTCTCACGGTAATACCGTAGCTCGTCAATGGATTCCCTGATATCCTGTAGCGCGAGGTGGAGCTTCTGCTTTGTGTAGGCCGGAATACCGGGATACCACCTTCGCACCAGCTCCTTAATCGTGCTCACGTCTATGTTCCGGTAGTGCAGGAACTCCTCGAGCCTCGGCATGTGCCGCATGACAAATTGTCGATCCTTCAGAACAGAGTTTCCACACAGAGGCGACTCTTCCTTGCTGCAATGTCTGGACAAAAATTCAAGGGTCTTTTCCTCGGCCTCCTTGCAGCCGAAAGGCGAGTTCCTGACCCTCTCGAGCAAACCCGATCGCTCATGCTGGTCCTTGCCCCACTCATCCATCCCCTTCAGTACCTCCTCGGATTGGTGGATCGCTATATTCGGGCCCTCGGCCACGATCTCGAGCACCTCATCCGTGACTACCGTGGCAATCTCAAGGATTACATCCCTGTCCGGGTCAAGTCCCGTCATCTCAAGATCCAGCCAGATAAGGTTGTTAACCAACGCAAGCCCCAACAGTGTGACAATTCATGAATGTTTAGAAATCCTATTTAGTTATAGTGAAAAGCATCCTTGGTGTCAAAAAAAAGGCATGGATTTTTTGCCTTGCCTTTTTTCCGCTATACATATATACAATGCACCACCGATCAAAACATGCATCAGAAGCGCTACTGAGAGGAGGTGAGCTGCATTGGAGGAAAAGCTAGTACTTACCGCCACCTATGACCGGGATTCAAAGCGGTATCACCGCTACCTCATCGATGAAGGGCAAGGTGTCACGGGAACCGTGTACATCCCCAAAGATGAAGGGCATATCCCCGAGGAGATCCTGATCAAGCTCCAGGAAAAAATCCAAACATAACAAGACACTAATCGAAGCCCTTTATGGATACGAAAGACATCCATAAGGGCTTTTCTGTGTCCTCGCTATATTGCTCACATAATAATATCAAGCCGGCTATGAACCACAGGCCATCATCGACGAATCCCCGGCACTCCCCTCGCGCCCTGCCCCATTCCCTTTACCCCTGCGCCCTATGCCTTGTACCCTAGACCCTGTCCTTATTTCCATACTTTTCTATTGACAAGGAAAAATATAGGATTAAATTGTTAATACTATGAACGAAATATCCACCGCCATAAACGAGGAACTCCTGCGGTATCAGGCTCAGAGGCTTCAGGATTTGATTGCAGAGATGCTGAGGTGTTGCGAGGACAGGAAGATATACGAGTCGAGTCGGTTCGGACTGCCGTACTCCGAGCTCAAGGTCCTTATGCTCTTCGACGGCGAGCGGTACCTGACGGTAAAGGGCATTGCCCAAAAGCTGGAGGTGGCCAAGAGCCGCGTGACCAAACTCATCAACGGGCTCAGCAAGAAGGGGTTGGTCGAGCAGATTGAAGATCCCAAGGACGCGCGGGTAAAGCTGATCAGCCTCACGCCAAAGGGCCTGGGGAAATCCAAGGAGATAGGCGCACTTCAGCAGGCGCTTCATCGCAAGATCTTGCTCCAGATGGACCCAGAGGAGAGGAAGAACATGCTCTCCTGCCTGGAGCTGCTCAGATCTGCCATGGAGGCCGTCAAGGAGGAGCTAGCCTGAGAGGCGAGTGGATAGTCCTGGTATTTCAAGTGAAGAGCATCAACGAATAACAACGAATATCTTGAGGGGGGTTTATAATGAAGGAAAGTATTGCAAAGAAACAGGATGTCGCGGGGCATCCAGATTCCGGCATGAATGTAGCAGATCTTGAGAGGCACGTTGCCGAACTCAAGGACCAGGTGGAGGTGCTCTCCAAGGGGAAAGCCGAGAACAAGCTCTCCATGATCGTGTTCAGCGGCGATATGGACAAGGTGCTTGCATCCCTGGTGCTTGCAACCGGGGCCGTTGCCATGGGAATGGACGTGGTGATGTTCTTCACCTTCTGGGGAACGCCCATCTTGAGGGACAAGAACAAGAAGGTCGGCGGTAAGGATCTCATGGGCAAGATGTTCGGCGCCATGCTTCCGAAGGGTGCCTGCGAAATGAAGCTTTCCAAGATGAACATGGGCGGTATGGGCACTGCCATGATGAAATCGCTCATGAAGAAGAAAAACGTGGCGTCTGTTGAGGAGATGTTGGGGCTGGCAGCGGAGCTGGGCGTACGGATGTACGTGTGCGAGATGTCTATGGACCTCATGGGGTTCAAGAGGGAGGAGATGATCGACTACCCCAATCTGAGCTTCTGCGGCGTGGCGAAATTCCTCGAGGAAGCACAGAACAGCAAGATTCAGCTTTTTATCTAGCCCTATATTGGGTTATAAGGAGGTTAACGATGAGTGAAGAGATCAAGGTCGATAAGGTTATGGACCTGAAGGGACTGCCCTGTCCCATGCCGGTAGTAAAGGTGAGCAAGGGGATCAAGGAGGTCGAGATCGGACAGGTGATTGAGGCACAGACCACGGACCCCGGTTCATTGACCGACTTTCCGGCCTGGGCCAGAACGAGCGGGAACGAGATACTGAAAACCGATCAGGATGGCGGGATAATCAGGTTCTACATCAAACGCAACGCATAGAATCACGTCCGCGTGCCCCTGTCCCGAGGGGGCACGACGGTTTTTCATTTGATAAAGGAGATCTACCGTGCAGGTCGTGTACTATATCATCCTCGTCCCGATGGTGTATGTTGCCTTCGCGGTGTTCTTCGCGGGCATCGTAGTACGGTTGGTGAAGATATTTCGGGAACCGAGGAATCCCACCACCCTTCAGATCTACCCGGAACGAAAGCACCGGTGGCTCTGGGCACTGCACGACACCTTTCTCCTGCCCACGGTTCGGAGGCACAACCCCCTGTTCTGGGTCTTTCTGATGCTCTTTCACATCTGCTTTCTTCTCCTTATCGTCGGTCACCTGGAGCTGATCAGGGAGTTCGGCGTCTTTCAGATCATCGAGCATGAGGTGTTCCTGGGTAGGGGCTTCATCGGCCTGATACTGTCGGCGTGCGTGCTCTATTTTCTGTTCAGGCGATTTAGATCGCCCGTGAGGGAGCTCTCAGTTCCCGAGGATTACTACCTTCTGGTGCTGCTTTTCCTCACTGTCTTTTTCGGAAGCCAGATGGATTGGGCGCGACAGTGGTATGAGTACGGCAATTTATCCGTCGAGGATTACAGGGCATACCTTTTCAGCCTCGTTTCGCTGAGGCCTGAACTATCATCAGAGGTGACCGAATCGGGTCACTCCTTCATGCTGGTCTTACATGTCTTCTTTGCAAACCTGTTTCTCATGTTCTTTCCATTCAGCCAACTCATGCATTCATTCCTTTCCCTGCCCATGAATAAACTAAGGAGGGGGTAATCATGGACCAGAAAACACGGGATCACCTTCTCAAGCTCTTCCAGGATAAACTGAATGAGGCCATGCGGTTGTACCTGGAGACATGCACCAGGTGCGGGGTCTGCACCGAGGCGTGTCACGTGTATGCATCAATGGGAGGGATCAAATACATCGCCGCATACCGGCACGAAATCGTTAGAAGGATCTACAAGAAATACTTCAAAGGCCGGGGAAGGCTGTGGCCTTCGGTGGGCGAGGCAAAGGAGCTGACCGATATGGCCCTCGAAGAGCTACATGAGGCCGCCTACTCCTGTACAGGATGCAGGCGGTGTATGGTATACTGCCCCTTTGGAATCGATACCCAGATGCTCATGTCCATCGCCAAACTCCTCCTCATAGGGGCCCATACGGAACCGGAGATCCTGACGATGCTCGCAGATATGTCCATCGAGAAGGGCAAATCGATAGATGCCTTCAAGGATGGCTTTTTAACGGGCGTGAAGAACCTTGAAACCGAGGTCATGAAAAAGTGGAAGACCGAGGCGGGACAGACCGCGATCCCTGTTGACGTTGAGGGTGCGGACCTCCTCTACGTTGCCCTGGCGGGGGCCCACTCGATCGTTCCGGCAGCGGCTGTGTTCAACGCAGCGAAAGAGAACTGGACCTTGAGCTTTTTTGAGGCGGTGAACTTCGGGGCGTTTGTGGGAGACCCCACCAAGACGAAGCTCATATTAGACCGGATCATCGATGAGGCCAAGCGCCTCGGGGTCAAGGAGGTGTGCATCTGCGAGTGCGGGACCGCCTTTCGGGTGATGAAGCAGCTCTCGGGGCAGCAGCCATTCGAGGTCTCATCCATCACCGAGGTTCACGCCCGGTACCTCAGGGAAGGCCGGATCAAGGTGGACAATGCGAAATTCACGGAGGGTATAACCTACCACGACCCCTGTCAGATCGCCAGAAACGGGGGCATAATCGACGAGCCCCGATATATCCTGCACGAGCTGACCGATAATTTTCGGGAGATGTCACCTGACCCGAGATACAACTGGTGCTGTGGGGGTGGAGGGGGGCTGGTCGCGCTCGGGGAGGAGACGCTTGAGTTCAGGATGAAGTCCTCAAGGGTAAAGGTCGATCAGGTCACCGAGACCGGGGCCAAGATCCTCGCCACCGCGTGTGAGAACTGCCACACGCAGCTCAGCAACCTGAACGATCACTACAAGATGGGCGTGGAGGTCAAGTTCCTCTCATCCATGGTGGCGGATGCGCTCGTCCGGTGAGAGCACCTCTCGGGGAGGCCAACATCTCACTCAGGCTTTCTTGCCTCACACTGCCAATGAGGATAAGAGTCATCGACTAATCAGGAAAACCCAAGGGGGGACACCATGAACCAAGACCTAGGTCGATTCACCCATTGCGATCCGCGGTTCCATCCCTACATAGAAAGGGTACTCGCGCGGCTGCCTGAGGAGGTCACCGAAAGGTTCCTCAACGACAGGGGCTTCCAGATACTGGCCGGTGATGATCTCCTCGAGGAATGTGTGCTGCGGTACGCCTTCGAGGCTCCCGTGAAAAGGCTCGTCTACCTCAACACCAAGATGCTCATGGAGCCCGAGCATTGGCTCATCTACGCCATAGCCCATGAGGTGGCACGGTATATGATCGTCGAGGGGGAGGCCGAGGCGATGGAGAAGCAGGTCGAAGAGCTGCTGGTAGAGTGGGGCTTCGCTGAGGAACTGGAGGCCTTCCGCTATGACACGGCCATCGCCGAGTCCGAGGGCTACAAGATCGGCTATGAGTGGGCGAGGACACAGAGCAGCGACTATGTGCTGCGGCACTTCGGTCTGTATTTCGATGAGTGGAATGAAAAGGGCCTCCGGAGGATGTCAAAGGAGCGGTTCGAGCTTCTCCAGTCACGAGCGGCCACCGCGGTAGCGGAGGGAGGAGGCGGTGCTGAAAAAGAGGTGACCGATAGCGCGCTCCCGCGAGATGAGGCCATCATCGCGGGCATCATGGCGGCCGTGAAGGAGATAAAATTCCGCGACCTCTATGGAGACAAGGCCTGCGATCTGCACCGCAGGTAGGCAGAGTTATCCCGATTACCATGCCCATCATATGTGAAGTAATGCCATGGTGCGGTGAGCCGGTTGGGCATCTGCGTCACAGGATTGATTAATGGCGATCCTGCAGCTACGAAACCACATACCAATCAGTGCCCCGGCTCGGAGAGAGCCCGCTGATGGAACCGAGTCGGCCATGAGGGTTTCCCTAGGGTTTGAGCCGGCATGGTTT
>Ga0307434_1000718_pt1 | contig 20415 bp, 19 predicted proteins | sample SalMarWE160220MG_FD_202156 | JGI IMG/M metagenome (GOLD analysis project Ga0307434, IMG submission 202156) | Salt marsh sediment microbial communities from the Plum Island Ecosystem LTER, Massachusetts, United States - WE1603-220 | ecosystem: Environmental > Aquatic > Marine > Intertidal zone >... | reverse complement strand
CAAGCCCCTTTTTTATATCCTAAAGTGTTCCCAAGCTATTGAACCAGTACACGAGGTTGACAAATTTACTCATTATGATTAAAATAGAAATATTAAACCCTCTTAGGGTAGCTCTTTAAAAAGAAGGCGTCTGATTGAATAAAAACCGGAAGAAATTATAAAACAGGAGATAAAATAATGAATAAAAAAGAAATTATTCAGAAAGTAAAGGAACAAATTAATCCAGAGTATATTAAATACCTGGTCTGGTATGGCAATTTGGCGGGGAACAACGTTAATATAATGGCGGTAATAGATAAGAGGAGAACCAGAGTTCGCCCTTACGAATCACCAAAATCAAAATTAGATATTTTGACGATTGGCAAAGGCGAATTTCAAAGGAGATTAAGGAGGCTTGACCCCATAATCACCGAACCCCTTATAACTGGTTTTTTGTTGGAAGGCAATGAGGTAGAGTTTGGTTTGCTGAGGAGCAATACTATGATATCTTTTTCTCGTGTCAAGGAAACAGCAAAAGCAGCTGCTCCTTTTCTTTTTGAGAAAGCCCGCGCAAGGTTAAAAAATGCCAGTCAGTTATTATGGGCTTCCGAGCAGAAAAATGGAGATAATTTGCTTCCTTGTTTGGTCAATCTTTCTTGGGCTTGCAGCTATTTTGAATTTGCTGAGTATTACGGGAACAGCCCCGGATTCGTTCCTATTACCTTCGCTCACTTATTAGCGCAAGATGGAAAATCCATACTCGGAGAAGTTATGGGAGTTTTGAAAGCTGTTAAATCAGGGAGAGAACTTAGTAAAGACCAAGCGGTTGATTTATTCAAAAGAACTCAAAAGATGTTAGGGGTGGTTAATTAAAACCACCCTTTTTTATTAACACAAGCAAGGGAAAAATGTAAAAATGAATTTTTACATTTTAACCGAGCAATGTGTTAATATAGTAAGGATGCAGGAAATATTTAAATGTATGTTTGAGGTTTTTAAAAAATATCCAAATATAATCGCTGCTGTTTCAAGAAAGGAAGACGGAACAATGAAGTTATCTGGCGCTTCAATGGGGGACAAGGAGATTATTGAGAATAGAGAAAGATTTTTAGGAAAATTGGGGATTGAAGATAGGTTGACGGTGAAAGCGGGTTTGGTTCATGGGAACAATGTAAAGGTTGTTTCTAATGAGGAAGCCGGGAAGGTAATAAAGAAAACCGACGGATTAATAACAGCAGATAAAAATTTATTTTTGACTATTACGGTGGCTGATTGCCTACCGATTTTTATTTACGACCCGGAAAAAGAAATTATTAGTTTGGTTCACGGCGGCTGGCGGAGTTTGGCTCAAAATATTTTGACTCAAGTTATTAAAAAAATGGCGGGTAATCTTGGAAGTTTACCAAAAAATATTTTAGTTGGGATAGGTCCGGGGATTTCCCAATGCCATTTTGAAGTGAAAGAAGATTTGTTAGTAGAGTTTAAACCTTATTTGGGAGACGCTCTATTAAATAAAAACGGAAAATTATTTTTAGACCTAAAAAAAATAGCTAAAATTCAATTAACTAATTTAGGAGTGAGAGAAGAAAACATTGAAACTATCCCGGAATGCACTTTTTGCCTCAAAGATAAATATTTTTCTTTTAGAAGAGACCGACCAAAAATACCACAAACAATGATGGTAGTTATTGGAAGGAAATAAAAAATCGCCCAAAGAGCGATTTTTTGTAAAAGTAATCCCGGCTTATTTTTAATTAAATCTTAATTTTATTTACCAACATCTCTAATAAATTTTTCACTTCATTTTGAGCTTCAGCTTCAGTTTCGCTGTCAACAAATTTTTGCCATTGGACTAAAATTTCCTCATTGTCTAAATTTCTAACCGCATTTTCTAATTTTAGTCGTGTTTCAAAATCAATTTCTGTTTCTGCCTTCAATACTTTCTCAATAAAAAGCTTGGTAAACTCTAAAACTTTCTCATTTAATTTTTGAGTTTCTAAACCAGTTTGTGTTTCTTGAAATTCTTTTTGAACAGCAAAATATTTAGCGCCAAAAAAAACATTACCAACTAATAATATAATTATAATTATAATAAATAAATAAATTTTTGATTTCATATTCTTAGGATTAAGAATTAACTTCTTAATCCTTACTTCTTAATTCTTTCCCTTAATTTAAGAATATATATTTATACATCAGTGAATCAAGGTTCTGAAACGCGAGAGCGTTTCATGGTTCTTATTTTATCACGATAAAAGTTGTAAAGCAATAAAATTATAATTGCAATCAGCAAAATAGTTTTCCAGTCAACGACCTTTAGCCACCAGTATTTGGTTTTTAATTCAATGTTGAAATGGACACCACTGCCTTCTTTGACCTGAAAGGGTTTGCCGTCGTAAACAAGATAACCTGGCGCCTCAACCTTTAAATAATAATAACCCTCTGGCACCAAAAATGAGTAAGTGCCTCTAATATCAGTGGTTTGTGGATTTTCCTGTTGATATTCTTTTGCTGGCCATAATTCATATTGTTTGGTTTCAGGATTTAGCCAAAAAAGAGAAACAATAGCTCCAGGAATACGAGTCTCTTTTTCACCGTCTTTTTCATAAACATATCCTTCCGGGTCAACCACGGTAATCAGCCGGATTTCTTTTGTTCCCAACGCTGGGTCCTCAAAATCCATTACCGTGATAATCTCGTATTCACCTTCAACTATTGGCGCTTGAATTTCAGCAGTATAAATTCCATCATCATCGGGATCAGTATATTCAAATTCTAATAAAACTAATCGTTCCTCAATTTCTACGGGATCATATTCCTTGGCAAAAGAAGGCGAGGCAAAAACCATTGACGCTAACAATGAATTTAGCGATAATTCCTGATTCTTGCTTCCTAATTCTTTTTTCTTTGATTTAAAAACCACATATCCCTTAACGCTTTTCACCGGCTTGTCCGGTTTGACCACTAACTGAAGTGGTTTGCCGGAAATAGTGTTAATTCTTTGCTCTGGCTCGCCTTTTTCAGCAACAGATAAAACAATGTTAAAATCAATCAATTCTCCGCCAGTTTTGGCAAAAACAATTTCTGTGGGAATTTGCTGTTTTGCTTGGGCCGATAATTCAGCTATTGGAACGCTTTTGGGCAAAGCAAATTTTCCCGGTTCAATTCTTGCTGTTGGCAAACCAACTCTTTCAGTTAATCCGGGCAAGGTCAATTTAACGGTTTTTAATTTTTTAATATCAGTGATTTTGGTTACCCCAACTTTTTTCAGGGTCTCTCCAAGGTCAGGAAATTTTTCAGCTAATTCCTTAATCTCTTTTGGCAAAGGTGCTAAAACAAATTCTCTGATTGACCCTGAAGGCAATAACTGCCACTTACCTTGCATTGTTAAAGGCGCTTCTTCTGGCACTGTAATTATTTCTTCTGGTATTTCTTCTGGTTTTGGTTTGGGCTTAATGATTTCCTTGATTTTCTCTGGTATTTCTTTTATCTTTTCTGGTATTTCTTTGATTATTTCGGGAATTTTTTCTATGATAGATTTCTTTTTTCTTAAAATAATAGTGTCAGAAACAATCTCTGAAGCTTGGCCATATTGAGTGTAAAACTTAACATAAACAGTATAAGTTCCTTCCGGGCATTGTGGTTTTCTATAGCATAAATCCCAATCGTAGGAGGATTGATAAGTAATCTGACCTGTATCTGCTCCTAGAGAAAAATTAGGGTCCCTGGAGATAGTCATTCTTTTAGTATCTCTTCCAGCAAACAATTTTAAACCAATCTCTCTTTCTTCGGTATATTTATCGTCATTATTAATCAAAACCTTAAATCCTCCTTTGGGACTTTCTGAGGTAGGAGATGGTGGACTTGGAGGATTATATGCCCCTGAAGGCAAACCGCCGCCGCCACAACCATTAGTGGATTTAGTCAAAGAAATTGTATCTGTTGGCACAGCGTCTCCATTTCTGTATTTAACGGTGTAAGTGTAGGAAGTGCCGCAGGATAAACCGGTATCTTGCCATGTATTGGTCTGAACCCAGCCGGAATTAGCTCCGGAACGAGAGAAATAATAACCGGAAGAGCTAGCCGTATCATTAGGAAAAGAATCTACTGACAAAGTAATACTATTTGTGCTCACTGCAGTAGCTGTAAGATTGGTGGGAGTGCCAGTTAAAGCATAAATCGCCGAAGCAGTGCTGTAGTCGGAGTTGCCTGCATTGTTGTATGCCCTGACGCGATACTGATAAGAGTGGTTGGCCGAGGTGGTGGTATCAACATAAGGTGAAGCGGAATCAGTATCTATCTGAGTCCAGTCGCCAGCTTCGGTTTTGCGTTCTATTTTAAAGCCGGTTTCGTTTGAAGAATTATCTGTCCAAGTAATTGTAAGCTGGGTATCACTGTCTCTAGTAGATGAACAAGTAGAAGGAGCAGTGGGCACCCCTTGAGTCTCAGAGCCAAAGGTAATAAGGTCATTTTCTAAAGAATCACGCTGAGCGGCAATCCAATCATCACTTCTTAATGTATTGGAAATCCTTACCTCGTCAAGATAACCGTCAAAGTGGTCATCATCGTAAGTATCTTTACTTCCTATTCCTGTATTAGTAGAAGTGGTAGGGTCAACACTGCCGCTAATACCTACTACAGAAGCAACTTGAGAACCATCTATAAACATTTCTACTACATTACCGGTGGCATCACGAGTGCCCCAGAAATCATGCCAATTATTATCGGGTGCGAATATAGATTTTGCCTGTTTAGCAGTGCCGTTTACCCGGACCTCCCACTGTACTTGATTGGTAACACCCGAACCCCATTCTAACTTCCACCAAGAATCAGGGTCCGCTGTATTCGTGGAGCCTTTTCTTATTAAGTCAGTATCTGTTAAGGTGGTCTCAGTTGCGGCATTAGCCCGAACAAGTATAGTAAAATCACTAGTGCCAAACTGTAAAGCAGTAGCATCTGGAATACCGACATAATCACTGGGAGTATAACCTCCAAAATAAGGATAATATCCCAAGCCATTCGCATCTGTATTATTTCGCGATGTTACTTGTTGATTGTTGGCATGATTAGTTCCAGCAGAATCTTGGTAATATCCAGATTGTTCGGCAAAGTGGTAAACCGCGGCAAATCCATTACTCCAGACATCGGTTATATTCTGATCGTCAGAAGCCCCGGTGTTGTCGTAATACATATAAATAAAATCAGTGGCGGAAGAGGTATCTATTTGAGGAACTTTGACCCAAATGATTGCTGTCTGGCCCGAACTGTCCCAATATTCAATCTCATGCTTTAATTCGGTAGAATTATCAGAATCAACAAATCTTAAATCCTGACCGGATGACTGTGCCTTGGTAAAATCAAAATTAGAAGAAGTTAATTTGACCATTACTGGAAAACTAGCTAAGTTTTCCGCCTGGGCAGAGTTATCAAAAGTGAGTTTTTTGCGGTAGAGCCAGTCAGTGTTCCACCAATAAGAGGCAACAGTAGATGTGCCGGAAATATTTAGAGGAGCGCCGGACACCGTGTCTGTTGTTGAAACTGTTTTGAATTGAAGTTCAAAAGTTTTACCCGTCGTAACTTCACTTTTTACATCTCCTCTGGCAATTAAATATTGAGTTGTGGTGGTAACATCAAAAGTTTCGGTAAAAGTTAATTCTCCGTCAGCGCCGTCAAAATTCCCAGTGTTTCCCAATTGATTATCGCCGGTGTCCCAAGTGTCGTCTGAAGACAGCCATAATTCAATATTTTCCAAATCATCATCAGCATCAATGGTTCCAGAGTTCTCTTTCAAGGTTATTGCTGTGACTATGCTTGTGGTTACATTCCTCGCTATACTAGCTGAACCCAAGACGGTATCTTGAGATGGGACGTAAATATAAGAGGGTTGAGAAGTAGAAGCAGCTATTGTAGTAGTAGGGCTTAAGATGGTTATTGTCTTATCGTCCGCAGCTGTAGTCGAGCCGCTGGAGCCGCTAATAACCAATTCAAGATTGTCGGCAGAAGAAGTGTCTGAAAAATTATCAAAAGATAATTCTGAAATTGTAATCGCGTCTCCAGCCGAAAAATCTTCTGTAACATCTATTACTAAGGTTTTATTTGCATCCTCGTAACTGGCCGTAGTAGAAATTTTAAGAGAACGAATCAAGTGTTGATAATCGTCAGCTTCTCCTGCAATAAACATTGAGTTACCATCTGGAGAAAAATCCAACCCTTCCGGCTGACCGAATATCCCTACGTCCACCGCTCTTGTCGTTACTATTGTTCCGTCTGTTTCTGCCTCAATTATTATATTGCTTTCTTCGGATAAAAGAAAAAGATGCCCGGAAACCCTATCATAAGAAAGGTCGCCCAAATCCTTATAACCGGCGGCAAGCAGGTTGGTCGCTAGAGTAGTAAATTCAGTAGTAGTTCCATCCATTTCAACCTTAAACACCCGTCCGCCATTACTGCCATCAGCGTGTTTTTCAGTAACCACGTAAAACCAATCGTTATCCGAATCGTAGCTGATTCCTTCCATACCCAGATTACTGGTCACGATCATGGTCGGTGTTATCACTGTCCCGCTACTTTTAGCTATCGACGTTGTTTCTGAATCAATTGTAATTATTATAATATCATATGGATCCCTCTCCTGAGTCACCGCATAACTTGTACCCGACATCCAATCTATTCCCTCTGTATCAATAAAACCAGTCATTGTAATGGTCCTCAAATAGCTTCCGTCCGTTTCGAATTCATAGATTGTCGGCGTACCGTTGATAATAAAGAAAAGAGTATCTGTGAGCGGATTATAAGTAACGCTCGAGCAATCACCGGTTATCTGCGCCAAATCATTAGTATAGTAGTAACTTGAATAATCTGACAATGTTGAAGCTACGTCAATCGTCGTATCTGTCTGGTCCCATGTCATATTAAATGTAGCGGGTATTTTAATACGGATGTCGTTGGCAGCGGTGATAGTGGCGGCAGCCGCATCGGTAATGGTAATTCTTTCAATCGCCGTAGCTGCATCATTCACATAAAAGGTCTGATTGGCAGCGCTGGAGATAGTAGGAGCGACAATAGTAATAGTTTTATTATCGGTATCGGCAACTGTTCCGCTATTATCTGTTTCTAACTCCAAGTTATCCGCAGAGGAGACATCCGTAAAGTTAGCAAAAGATAATCCATATACAGTAACGTCATCCCCGGCTTCAAAGTTTATCGTTACCGGAATAACTGCGGTGCGATTGTTGTCTTCAAAGGTGGCTGTAACTGTGTCTCCGGAAGATGCAGCTCCTGTATGATCCCAATCTGTTCCTGCTATATTAGCCGCTGCATCGGAAGTATCCCAGGTCATATTAAAAGTTGCCGGGATGGTAATCCGGATATCGTTAGCAGCGGTAATAGTAGCAGTAGTAGCATTATCAGTTATAGTAATCGTAGAGATAGCGGTGGCGGATTGATTAACTGCAAAACTCTGGTTGGCTGCTGAAGAAATTGTGATTGCACCGCCAGCTGCAGGAGTATAATTCACAACAAGAAGTGGCGCTGCTGCTGTCTCCCCATTGTAAGCCTCCGCTTCCCTTTTGTTTGTGCCAGACGCTGCAGCGATCTTAAAAACCATGGAATTACCGCTATTCCATCCTCCTCTGTCTACAATCTCCTTCACAACAGTGGAGATATCACTGGATTGATACTTACTATCTACTGTCCATTGTGCTGTAATTGTCCATGAAGCAGAAGCAGTTGTATAAGTTCTCAAAGAAATGTTGCTGGTACCAGTAGTAAACGTAGGTGCATTATCTATGTCCTCACCCCTAATCTCTAAATAAACATCTCCTGTCCAGGTACCCGCATCACATTCAAATTCAATATAAGCGCTGTCTATGGTGGCACCCTGAGGAATGGTAACATTCTGGAAACGCATACCTACTATTTGGTCATGCCCATCATATGCCAGCTCTAAATCGGTGCTGGTTATAACTACAGCACCGGTAGAGGTATTTTGTTCAGCATCATCACTGCTCTGAGAAACGCTAATACTAATATCAGGGGTTATAGTTATAGTTATTGTCTTATCATCTGTAGCCGCAGTTACGCCACCTGCACCGGCAATCACTAATTCTAAATTATCAGCAGAAGAGGCATCCGAGAAGTCTGTAAAAGATAGCCCGTATACGGTTATGTCATCCCCTCCTTCAAAATTTAAATCTACAGGTATAACCACAATCTGACTATTATCGGTACCTTCAAAAGTAACGCTAACCTCACCGTCTTGAGCTGACGCTGGTGTGTGGTCCCAATCAGTTCCCCCTATATTAGCGAGCGAATCTGATGTATCCCAGATCATGTTGAAGTCATCCGGTATCTTTATGCGGATGTCATTGGCAGCAGTAATGGTAGCGGGGGTTGCATCAGTTATAGTAATCGTAGAAATTGCAGTAGCTGAATCACTCGTCGTAAAGCTCTGATTGGCAGCGCTGGATATGGTGGGCGCAACAATGGTAATGGTCTTATCATCATAATCTGCAGTTGTCCCGGCATTGTCTACTTCTAATTCTAAATTATCTGTGCTTGAGACAGCGGTAAAATTTGCAAACGAAAGTCCATATATAGTAATATCGTCGCTTGCTTCAAAATTTATCGTTACGGGGATAACCACTGTTTGATTGCTGTCTTCATAGCTAACAGTCACCTCAGCATCTTGAGAAGTCGCGCCTGTGTGATCCCAATCTGTTCCTGCGATATTAGCTGTAGTATCTGATGTATCCCAGGTCATATTAAAGGTTAAGGGAATCTTTATGCGGATATCGTTGGCGGCGGTAATAGTAGGAGGATCAGTATCGGTTATAGTAATCGTTTGAATACCGGTGGCTGAATTACTCACCCCAAAAGTCTGATTGGCCGCGCTGGAAATGGTAGCTGATGCAACTGCTGATTCTTCACTTCCCCAGGTCAATTCATTATCAGCTTCGGTTATGTTCCGATATTCAAACTTTATCCAGTCCGCGGTGCGCACAATATTTGATATTCGCACTTCGTCTATTAAACATGCGGTGGCACTGGCGCCGTTTTCATTTGAAGCAAATGTCAGCTTCCTATCTGGATGATTACCTGCTTCCACATCATCAGAGAGACCCGTGTCATTTACACCTTCTTGATACATTTTTCCAACGTCTGCGGCTCCCCCCCCGGTGCCTGTAGCTGCTATGTAATGCCACTGGTCATCTCCTATTATAGACGTAGCACCTTTAATTCTTTCAGCACCTCCCGCAGGACCCCTTATATACATTACCGCCCCCAGCTGACCTGCTGTCGTACCATCCTTTGACCTTAATGCCCAACGATTTTGGGTGGGAGTACCGTACTGTCCGAGAAGTGGTGCTTTATCTGCTGCATCAGAAGTTTTTACCCAGAGAGATACAGTAAAATCTCCATCAAATACATCTAAATCATCGTGATCCGCTACATTGATGTAATCATCACTGCCATCAAAACTCTGGGCTTTATAACCTGCTCCACCTACTCCGTCTACTTGGGAAGGGGTTTTGGTACTGGTGCTCTCGCCACCTTGGCCATGATGTTCATCTTCAGTTGAATTCGCATATTCATCTGCTGTCCCATCACCACTTTCATCTAAATGCCAAACCGTAATAAAATCCTGAGTCCACACATTATAGGTATCTTCTCCATCGGTAGCATCTGCTTTTCCGTAATAGATATAGATGTCAGTAGAAGAACCACTGTTTACTGTAGGTACTTTTACCCAAAAGTGTCCAGTGGCAACTCCCTCTGAAATGTTAAAGTACGCTCGCTCATAACTTAGAAGAGTAGTTTCATCATCTTGAGTAAATCTGATGTCATAACCAGTAGAAAGAGCATTACTGCCAATATCAGAATCATTAGTAATATCTATGTAAACAGGAAAATTAGTCAAATTAGAATCTACATAGGCGTTTTGGATGGTGATTTTCTTGCGATAATTGTATCCTGACAACCAGCCAGGATCTGCTTGAGTTTTCTGAATTGGTAAAAAAACTCCAGCTATAATTTGCAACACCAAAAAACTGATTATCAAGACAGAAATGATTTTTTGAAAATAAAACCTTTTTCTTTTGCATCCCAATCGTTTTAATAAATCTCTCTGTATTTTTCGATTGATTTTTAGAATAACGGAGTCAATCATAAATAAAACTTAAATTATTTCTCTTGCCAAAAATCAGGCAAATTAAAAGAAACATTTTTGTAAGAGAACTGATGTTTGATAAATCCAACCAGGCCTCTAATCACTCCGCTGCCAAAACCGGCAATTAAGATTGGCAGATAGATTGATTCAAACATAGGTTTTCAAAATCAAAAAAAAACACTATTCAAAAATAGCGCTTTTATGAGAAATTTTTATAAAACTTAAAACAGAGAGAGCATTGATTACTCTCTCTCTTAATCTAACCTTACAAGTTAAAAAAATAGATTGAGTAATGTTGATTATATTATTAATAATTATATCAAATTTCATAAAAAACAACAATAGAATTTTAATAAATTTTTCTTTTTCTTCCTTGTTTGTAATTATAGCAGATTTTTGATAAAGTAAAAATAGTGAAAGTTGAAAACTTTCGGTAGCGAGGATAGAATAATAATATGGTTTCGGTATATATTATAAATTCCAATAAGGAAAGAGAGCCCTTTTCCCTAAAAAAGGTGTATAGGTCAGCCAGACGGGTTGGGGCTTCTAAGGAATTAGCTGAGAAGATTGCTAAAACTATTGAAAAAGAAGTTTATCCTGGCATTACGACTTTAGAGATTTTCAAACGGGTAAAAAAATTACTTCAACAGGAAACTCCTAAAGCTGCTTTAAAGTTTAATTTAAAAAGGGGGATAAAGAAGTTAGGTCCTACCGGTTTTCCTTTTGAAAAATATGTCGGGGCAATTTTTTCAAGAAATGATTTTGAAGTAAAGTTAAATCAGCATATTTCAGGTTTTTGTTGTAAATATGAAATAGATTTTGTAGCTAAAAAGGATAGTTTGTTATATATTGGCGAGTGCAAATATCATAATTTGCCCGGAGGTAGAGTTCATTCAAATACTGCTTTGGCAAATTATGCTCGTTTTTTAGACATTAAAAAAGGAAAATTTTTTAATAAAAACAATTGCAAAAATCTAAGAATAAAAAGTTTGCTTATTACTAATACTAAACTTACAACCAAATCCATTAGCTATTCTAATTGTGTGGGGGTGGAACTTCTGGGATGGAACTATCCAAGAAATGGGGGATTGGAATATTTAATAGATAGCCAGAAATTGTATCCAATTACAATTCTTCCTTCCCTCAATCGGTATTTAGCCGAAATTTTTGCTTCAAAAAAAATAATGCTGGCCCAAGATGTTTTGAGAATCGATGTCGCAAAATTCGCCAAGGAAACAAAAATATCAGAGCAGCATCTTAAACGTTTAGTAAAAGAAGCAGAGATTTTGTTATTATGAAATACACTGATTTTAGGGAGATTTTGGAAATTATTGCCAAAGCTGCCGGGAGAATGGAGACAGTGGAGATTTATTATCCTAAAACAGAAAATACGCCTGAGGGATGGAGAGAGGTTGAGCCATATAGTTTAACTACAGACATAGGAAAGGAAGGGGAACATTTAATTTACGGAAAGGACCGCTTAAGCCCGGGTCATATTTTTAATGGATACACTGTGGGGAGTCAGGATAAACACTGCGGCTCTTTTATAATTGGGAAAATTAAAGCAGCTAAATTAACTAATAAAAAATTTAAACAAAAATGGTCGGTAGAGTTTTAGTTAATAAAAATCAAAGAAGCAAAAGAATTCGGAATTAATTAAAAGAAATGGTATAATACTTTAATGGTTACTTCAGCTCAAGTAAAAAAGAATCCTCAGATTTTAGAGTTTATCGGGCAAACAGAAAAAGTTTTAGCTGCTCTTTCTTATACTGACCATGGTTTTAGACATGCCGATTTAGTGGCTGACCGGGCGAGGAAAATTGCTCAAGAGATTGGTTTAGGTGTTAGAGAAAAAGAAATGGCAGCAATTGCCGGTTTTTGTCATGATATGGGAAATTTCTTAAGCCGTACTTACCATAATTATTTCGGCGCTTTGCTTTTTCATCAGGCCTTTAAAGATAAATTTGAGCCAAAAGAATCGGTTACTATTATGCAGGCAATTTCCAACCATGACAAGAAAGTGGAAGATATGAGTTTCGCCAGCGCAGTTTCCGCTATAGTTATTTTGGCGGATAAATCCGATGTCCATCGCTCCCGGGTGCTTGTCAAGAAAATTGAAGAAATAAAAACAGATATTCACGATAGAGTGAACTACGCTACCAGAATGAGCAACCTAAAAACCGATAAAAAGAAAAAAAGGATTACTTTGACCTTAAGAATTGATACTAATTTCGTTCCTATAATGGAGTATTTTGAAATTTTTACCGACAGAATGGTTTTTTGTCGGAGAGCAGCTGAATCTTTAGGTTATGATTTCGGTTTAATAATTAATAAATTTAGATTACTTTAGCACTAAAGGTCAAATAATTATTGTTAAAAAATTAAATAAAAACTATGGAAGAATTTATATTAGGAAATTCATGGATTTTTTTGTTGATAACCCTCTGGACTCTTCCCTGGAAGGGAGTAGCTTTATGGAAATCAGCCAAAAACAAACAATTAGGATGGTTCATTGCTATGCTAGTTTTGAATACTCTTGCTATTTTAGAAATCATTTACATTTTCTATTTCAGCAAAAAGAAAAAGGAATAGTTTTTTCTATGATTGATGTCCTCAAAGGTTGAAAAATAGAGCTCAGGTAGAAAACTACTTGGGCTTTTTTATTAGCAATTGAAGTAAGGGCTGTGTCGTGTTAAAATAAATTATTGAATAGAATTTAATAATTTCTATTATTTTTATAAAAATTTGCCTGACAAAGAAAATTAAGATATAATATTTTTAAAATGACTAAAGATTATTCAATTTTAATCGGAGGCGCTGCCGGACAGGGCTCTCGTAAAGCCGGTCTTATAATTGCTAAATTACTTTCTGAATTCGGCTACAGGATTTTTATTTACGATGATTATCAATCTTTAATTAGAGGAGGCCATAGTTTTTCTCAAATTAGAGCTTCTAAAAGTAATGTTTTATCTCATCGGGAAAAAATAGATTTTCTTTTAGCTTTGGATGAAACCACTATTAAGAAACACCAAGCAGATTTAGATAAAAAGGGGATAATTATTTATAACAGCGACGAAGTTTCTCTTAAAAAGAAGAATGCAGTGGGGGTAGCAATGGAAACAATAGTTAAAAAAGCAGGCGGGACTCCTATAATGGGAAATACCGCCTTGGTGGCTGCTTTCGCGAAGATTATCGGTATTGATTGGAAAACGTTAGAAAAACTTTTAAAGAAAGAACTCAAAAAATTTCAAGAATTAAATTTAAAAATAGCCGAGGAGGCTTTTAGCAGTACAAAAAATTTGGTGAAGATTGAAAAATTGGACCAAAAACCCTTGCCTCTTTTAACTGGCAATGAAGCAGTAGCTTTAGGCGTGGTTAAGGCAGGCCTAATTTTTTATATTGCTTATCCAATGACCCCGGCTACCGGGATTTTGCATTATTTAGCCAAGCACAAAAAAGATTTCAATATCAAGGTTGCCCAATTGGAAAACGAGGTAGGAGTTGTCAATGCTGCTCTTGGAGCGGCTTATGCCGGGGCAAGAACTATGGTTGGAACCTCAGGAGGGGGATTTGCTTTGATGACAGAGGGACTTAGTTTGGCGGCTCAGAGTGAAACGCCCTTAGTAGTGATAGAAAGCCAGAGAATGTCTCCTGGCACCGGAGTGGCGACTTATAATGGCCAGGGGGATTTGCTTTTTGTCTTGACGGCCGGGCATGGCGATATTTTAAGGTTTGTTATTGCTCCAGGCGATGCCGATGAGGCCTGTTTTTGGGCTGGGAAAATTTTGAATCTTTCTTGGAAATATCAGACGCCTTCAATTTTATTAATAGACAAAGAGGTTTCCGAAAGCACATTTAGTTTTGATACGGGTATTTTAGATGAAGTTAAATGCGAGAAATCATTGCTTTGGGATAAAAAAGGAAAATATTTAAGATATAAAAAAACAAGGAATGGTATTTCTCCCCTTGCTTTTCCTGGAGAGAAAAACGTGATTGTCAAAGCAAACAGTTATGAGCATGACGAATTTGGAATTACCGTAGAGGATGAAAAAGAGGTGGAAGAGATGCAAAACAAGAGATTGAAAAAGTTTGAAGAAATGAGAAAAGAAGCGGATAAGCTGCCGGCAGTAAATGTTTACGGAAAGAAATCAGCCAAAAAAGCGATTATTGCCTGGGGTTCAACGAAAGGGCCGGCAAAAGAAGCAGCTGAAAAATTAGGAATTAAAATGATTCAGCCGGTTATTGTTGAACCATTTCCGGAAAAGCAAATGAAAAACGCTCTGAAAGGAGTTAAAAAAATTGCTTTAGTGGAAACAAACGGTTTAGGGCAAATGGAAAAGGTTTTAAATTGTTATGGGATAAAAGTTGACAAGAAAGTTTTAAAATATAATGCCAGACCTTTTTTGCCTGGAGAAATAGAAAAAAAGTTAAGAAAATTTTAAATTTTAAAATTTATCATTTAAAATTATGGAATTAAATACCTACGCTAAAAATACTTGGTGCCCGGGATGCGGAAATTTCGGTATTTTAATTGCTTTAAAACAGGCGATTTCTTCTTTAGTGGGAAAGGGAATAGCGAAAGAAAAAATGGTGATGGTTAGCGGAATCGGCTGCAGCTCAAAAATTATTGATTATCTTAATTTAAACAGTTTTTCTTCTTTGCACGGACGGCCAATTATTTCAGCCGAAGGAATAAAATTAGGAAATCCTGGTCTTGAAGTTATAGTTTTCGCCGGAGACGGAGGGACCTACAATGAAGGCATTTCCCATTTAATTCATGCTGCTAAAAGAAATATCGATATTACTGTTTTAATCCACGATAATAGAAGTTTTGCTTTGACAACTAGCCAGTTTACGGCAACTTCGCCAAAGGGCTTTAAAGGAAAATCTACTCCCGAAGGGAGTATAGAGGAACCGCTTAATCCTTTAAAATTAATGCTTGCTTCCAATGCGACATTTATAGCCCGTGGGTATTCGTCTAAAACAGAACATCTCCGAGATTTAATTATAGAAGGAGTTCAACATAAAGGATTTTCTTTTATTGAAATTCTCCAGCCTTGTATTTCCTTTTTCAACACTTTTCAGTTTTATAACACCAGAGTTTATAAAGCGAAAGAAGATAATTTGATTTCAAAGAAGGAAGCTTTAAAAAAAATAGAAGAGTGGGACTATAATAAAAATAATACCCGAATTCCTATCGGAATTTTTTATAAAATTCAAAAGCCGACATACGAAAAAAGTTTATTTAAAGATTTCGATTCCTTTAAGGGAGAAAACAAAGTCGATTTAAAGCAAGTATTAAAATAAACAATTTTAAAATGTTTAAAGTGGATAAAAATAAATGTCTTGGTTGCGGGTCTTGTGTTCAGGCTTGCCCTGGAGGGACAAAAATGGGGGATGACGATAAAGCGGAAATTATTAGCCAAGAAAAACTTGAAAAATGCGGAGGGGAGAGCGTTTGCCCCTTTGGAGCAATAAAAAAAATAGACAAAGCGTTACCTATGTACTCATCTCGTACAAAGGGTTTTTAATTTTAAGAAAATGAGATAAAATAGAGATAAAAAAGTCATTATAAAAATAACTTAAAATTATGACAATAATTTCGTCTTTAGAAAAAGACCAAGTTGAAGAAGCTGCTAAGGCAGTTTACGAAAAGTTTGAAAAAGATACAGGAAAAGTACCGGAATGGGTAAAAGTGATGGCTCATAACCCAAAGGTTGTAAAAGAATTTACCGAGCTTTTTAAGGTGGTAATGGGGGAAGGGTATATAGAACCTCTTTTAAGGTGGAAGATAGCTTATACTGTTTCCCAAACATTAAGGTGCCCTTTTTGTGTAGATGTGACAGGTAAAATGCTGAAAAGTCTAGGAGCTTCAGACGAAGTTTTAGAAAAACTAAGACAAGAGAAAGACCTCTCAGAAGAAGAAAAAGGAGTATTGGATTTGGTGAAAGAAGTCACCAAGAAAGCTACTTGTGACCCAGAACTTTTCAAGAGATTAAAAGAAAAATTTTCTGAGGCAGAGTTAGTTGAAGTTGTATCAATCATTGGCTTGTTTAACTATATCAACCGCTTCAACAATACTTTTTGTATTCTTCCAGAGTAATAATCTAATTAAATTAGTCTATGCAAAAGATAATTTTGGTTTTTTTTATTTTAGTCTTAGTTTTAGTGTTTGGCAATTTTTATTCTGCTTCGGCTCAAATTCCCAAAGAAGATAATGTTTGTGCAGTTTATTTCACCGGTGTTGGTTGCTCTCATTGTGCAAAAGCTGATCCGGTAGTTCTTGAAGATTTACCAGAAGAATATCCAAATTTTATTGTTATTGAGTACGAAATTTACCAACAAAGTGAAAATGCTCCTTTCCTTTATGAATATAATGAAAAATATAATTCAGGGTTAGGAATTCCTCTAATAATATTCAATGAAGATGAGTATATTATTGGAGATAGACCAATTTTAAATAAGGTCAGAAGTATTATTGAGAAAGGCTCCAATCCTTGTCCTTTAATTGATGGGGGCTTGGTTGATTTTGAGGAATTAAATCTCTCTGCTCTGCCGGGCTTTCCTAAAATCTGGACTAAAGATAAAATTCTAATAAAAACAGGATTGGGAGGAGATAGTAAAATATTAAAAAATTTATTAAAAAATGAGAATTTATCTGAGGTTCTGGAAAATGTTAATTTTGAAAAAATAGAACCAAAAAAAATCCCTCTTTCTGGAAAATATGTTGAATTTGAGAATGCTATAAAAATTGGAAATTGGATTTTCCAATGGAATGGACTAGAACTGGAAATTTCGGCTTACTCTTCAGAAGAAGAAATCCCTTCAGGAGAGGAATTACCATCCCAAGAAACTAAACCAAAGCTCACTTTAGCAAAAATTTTGTCTCTGGCAATTATAGATGCTGTAAACCCCTGTGCTTTGGCGGTTTTAAGTTTAATGTTAATTGCTATCTTAACTTATAATCCTACTAAAAGAAAAAATATTTTATTAGCTGGCTTAGCTTTTACGGCTTCAGTTTTCATAATGTATTTGATTTATGGATTAGTGATTATTAAATCTTTTCAACTTATTCAAGCTTTAACTTCAGTTAGAGTTTTACTTTATAAAATTTTAGGGTTGGGAGCAATAATTTTGGGTTGTTTCAAACTTAGAGATTTTTTCCGGGGAGGAGTTTGCAAAGTCTCACCGAGAGTGAATAAAATTATTTCTAAAATAACCAGTCCCAAGGGAGCATTTTTAGTAGGGGCTTTTGTAACCATTTTTCTACTTCCCTGTACTATCGGACCTTACATTATTTGTGGCGGAATTCTTTCCGCTATGTGTACATTGAAATCTCTTCCCTGGTTATTGCTTTATAACTTAATATTTGTTTTGCCGATGATAATAATAGTTTCGGTAATTTATTTTGGTTTGTCAAATATTGAAGATATTTCAGGCTGGCAAGCAAGAAATATAAAATATTTAGATTTAGTTTCTGGTTTTGTCATTTTAGGGTTAGGAATAGCTATGGTTTTGGGATTAATCTAGGTAAGATGAAATGTCAAAAAATTAATTTTTACTTTAGTAATTTTAATTTTGGAGACAGATTTCTATCTCCTCTCTTTTAGGGAAAAGAAGTTCACCCTACACTATTTACTATGATCGAAAAAACTAAAGAAATGTTCCCGGATCAGAATATCTATTTAGTGTTAGGAGGATTTCATTTGGATGGAGTTTCTGATTCAGAGTTAAAAACTATTATAAAAGATTTTAGAGAACTCGGAGTTCAAAAAACAGCTCCCTGTCACTGTTCAGGAGACAGATGCCGAGAATTATTTAAAGAAGAATATGGCGATAATTTCATCGGGAACGGAGTTGGTAAAGTAATTAACATTGAATAAAATGACTTGTAAGTGGAATAATCTTTGTCCTCTGAGAAGATTAGAAAAAGAGGGAAAGATAAGTGATAAATGGAGAAAGGAATATTGTGAAACTGAGAATAATTGGAAAAATTGTAAAAGATACCAAGCCGAGGAAAGAAAAGAAATTCATCCTGATAATATGATGCCAGATGGAACAATGATTGAAATAGAAATTTAAGGAGACCCGGTCTCCTCAAGAATCTCCTCAAATCAAAAATCTTTTAGCGTTTGGATCAATAATGATTATATCAGCTCATATTTATTCAGTAAAACAAAAGTTTAAGAAATTAAACTTAGATTAAAATGGACATAGAGCAAGAACTAAAAAAAATTAAAGAAGAGATTATAAATTGCAGAAAGTGTTCTTTATATAAAACAAGGAACTATCCGGTGATTGGGGAAGGAAACCATCAGGCAAAAATAGTATTTGTAGGGGAGGGGCCAGGATCCTCAGAAGACCGGACTGGGTATCCATTTTGTGGCGCAGCCGGGAAAATTTTAGATGAGTTATTAAACGCGGTAGAGATAAAGAGAGAAGAGGTTTACATTTGTAATATATTAAAATGTCGTCCACCGGGAAATCGCGATCCTCAAAAAGAGGAAATTGAAGCTTGTGTTCCTTATTTGGAAAAACAGATTGAAATTATCAAACCAGAAGTAGTTTGTCCTTTGGGGAGATTTGCAATGGAATTTTTAATGGAAAAATTTGGATTAAAAGACCAAATTCAAGGAATTAGTAAAATTCATGGAAAAGTTTTTGAGTCAAGAAGCCTTTTTCAAAAAATAACTTTAATTCCTTTTTATCATCCAGCTGTAGCAACTTATAACGCAAACATGAAAGAAGTTTTAAAAAAAGATTTCCAAGTTTTAAAAAAATTTAAGTAAAAAAATCATGGAAAGGGAAAAAGCTTTTAATTTATTAAAAGAGAATTTAAAAAATCAAAACTTAATTAAGCATTGCTTAGCTGTAGAAGCAGCAATGAGAGATTTAGCTGAGCATTTTGAAGGAGATAAAGAGAGATGGAGGATTTGCGGTTTGTTGCATGATATTGATTATGAAAAAACTAAAGGAGATCCAGAATCACATTCTAAAGTAGGAGCTGAAATGTTAAAGGATTTAGGGTTTGATGAAGAAATTTGTGATGCGATTTTAACCCATAACGAAGCTCACGGAATTGAACCTAAAACCTTAATGGCAAAAACCTTGTATTGCGTTGACCCTTTAACTGGATTAATTGTGGCTGCAACTCTGGTTTTACCTTCTAAAAAAATAAATGATTTAAGAACCGAAAATGTTTTAAATCGCTTTAAGGAAAAAGCTTTTGCCAAAAGAGCTAATCGAGAAATAATAAAAAAATGTGAGGATTTGTTAGATTTGCCTTTAGAGAAATTTATTGAAATCACCTTAAATGCAATGCAGAAAATCTCAGAGGAGTTAGGGCTTTAAGGGTTGTGGTTGTTGACTTTTTTTGGAAAAGTGTGATAAAAATAGACAGAAGTTTTAAAAGAAATTTATAGAAAGAAAGGAAGCAAAAATGCCTGAAATAAGCATAGAAGAATTAGAAGAATTGAGAAGGTTGAAATTGGTAGAATAATCAGTTGTAACAGGATTAAAGGAAGCAGGTTTTTCGGATAAAGCCCTTGAATTTTTCGGGTATAAAAAGAATTTTTTGCTTGATGAGGATTCCTTAAAAAGAAATGCAGATGCAATCGGTGGGTTTACCGGTTCCTGTGAAGACCATGTGGATATTTATTTGAGGGTTGAAGAGAACACAATTAGAGATGTAAAATTTGTTACTTATGGTTGTTCTGGCGCGGTTATTTCAGCAGATGCTTTGGCTGAAATGGCGAAGAATAGGAACATTGACAAAGCATTCAAATTGAATATTTCGGATGTGGTAGAATTTCTGAGAGAAGGATCCAAGAGATTGCCCAAAAATGTGTATGGTTGTTGCAGTATTGCAACCGGAGCATTAAAAGATGCAATTGCTCGTTACAAAAAACTAAGAGAATAAAGCAAAAAGTTCAAGCGACTCAATTTTTGAGCCGCTTTTTTCAAGGGCAATATATCTTCTTAGAGATTTACTCTATCTAAGTTTTTTTCTTTGTTTCTATGATTTCTAATAGAGTGCGTCCCTTGACAATATACCCCCGGTGGGTATATGATAAGTTCATTATTGTTAAAAACGTAAATATAAAAAAATACATGAGAAAAAATACTATAATCCAGCGGCTTAATATTGTTACGGGTCAAATTGATGGATTAGCCAATCTTATAGAAAAAAATGAGAATTGCCGCAAGGTAACAGAACAATTTTACGCGATTAATTCTGGCTTAAAAAAAGCGATGGAGCTATATTTTAA
>Ga0307434_1000716_pt1 | contig 20429 bp, 20 predicted proteins | sample SalMarWE160220MG_FD_202156 | JGI IMG/M metagenome (GOLD analysis project Ga0307434, IMG submission 202156) | Salt marsh sediment microbial communities from the Plum Island Ecosystem LTER, Massachusetts, United States - WE1603-220 | ecosystem: Environmental > Aquatic > Marine > Intertidal zone >... | reverse complement strand
AACAGCAAATCTGGGGATAATCCGATCTTCAATCAGTTCGATGCGTTTACCAAGGTTACCTTCAGGATCCCGTATAGATTCAATTTTCTGAACTCTAACGCGTGTCACAGTAATCACTCCAGCTAACAATACGCCCAGAAACCTTTATACATTTCTTAACCAAGGGCTCACTCCATCTCTATGGTTGCAGGAGGCTTCGGCGTCACATCGTAGTAGACGCTGGAAACCTTTGGGCAGCTCTCCAGAATCTTCTCAGCCGTTTCAGACAGAGTCGCCCAAGGAATCGGAGATACTTCGGCGGTTAAGAAGTCTCGGGTTTGTATTGCCCGCAGAGAAATCACATAGGGCTGTTTCTCGGAGGTTTCTTGAATGGCGTAAAGGATTCTGGTCAATGAAGGATGCTCAGTTATAATCTTTGTTTGAAGAGTCACCAGCTTATCAATTGGAGCCTGATGGATAGAGCCGTCGGGCGTTTTAGCTGTGATTGCAGCAATCTCGCCGTAGTGCCGTTCGCCTCCCTTGACGCCGGTAGCCTTGTCCTCGAAAATCTCTATAGAGAGATGGCGTTTAGGAACGTCGAGAAATCTGGTTGCAACCGTCTGAATATGTACCACCAAGTGGTCTGACGGCTTCTTCAGGTTATCGATAATCGCCGCGAAGTATTGATTGGGACTGTGTTTAGCAAATTTTTCCTCAGCTATGGCGGTGGCTTTCTTAAGCGTCTCCAGCTTGTCGGGTCTGATTTCTCCGACCACGCGGACCGAAAGTGCAGGACCAGGAAAAGGCTGCCTTTCAGAAAGTTCTGTTGGAACCCCCAAGTATCTAGCCACCTTTCGCACTTCCACCTTATAGAGGGAGACAACAGGCTCGATAACTTGAAACCCATACAACTCCTTGGTGCTTATTCCTATCTGCTCTAGGACATTGTGCTGAGTTTTGACTCCTCCCTTTGTTTCAACTATGTCCGCCTGAATAGTTCCCTGCACCAAAAACTTGCAGCCCTCCTTTTCAGCGGTTTCACTCAACACCTTGTAGAAGGTTTCTCTGAATTTCTTGCGTTTCTCCTCAGCATCCCGCAACCCCTTCATTTCACTTAAGAAACGCTCCTGAACGTTAACAACTTTCATGGGCAAATTCAGGGGAGGCTGAGACAGAAGATTTGCCACTCTTTCGGTTTCTCCTTCCCGCATGAAGGCATCGTCAAGGATTACGCAGAGAAGATTCTTTCCCATGGCGCGGTGGGTGAGAACAGCGGATGTTGTGCTGTCTACACCTCCTGAAACCGCTATGAGCGCTCGCTCTCCGCCGACAACCTTCTTAATCTCCTTTACCTGCTTTTCCACGAACTCTTTGGGATCAAATTTCTCCAATTTCTGCACCACCCGCAGATAATAGTTGGTTTGCCATTCTCTCTGTTAAGTATAATCCCATTTGAGGCATTCTTTCTCTTCCGATGATCTGCGCCATTGCTTTTGTTGTGATTGGTTTGGTGAATTCCTTTAGGTTTCTGAACCTGATGAATGTAGCCTTTTTTCTTCCCTGCAGAAAATCCTGATATTCCTCATAGGAGTTCAGCAGAGATTCGTGACCAAGAGACTTCCACAGCGTCTCAGCGTCTCCGGTGACCCGTTCCACAAAATCTGCGAAGCCTCGAATATCTTTGTGAGGGTGAGTCACATAGAAAAAAAGTAGCTTCGCGTTTTTGGGACCCACTACTCCTCTGCGAACAAAGGTGTGCACTTGTTTGGCTTCTCTGTTTTGGCTGCAGAGTCGGTTCCAAAATTTTTCTAGATTCAAGACGATGAAAGCGTACCGTTTCACCTTTCTTCGTGTCCCCTCTGAATTTGATGTTTATATTTACATTGTTTTTCCTTATAAGCGAAACAGACCGAGAAGAATGGAGAAGGATGGCTGATTTCAAGCCGTTTTTGTTTTCACATTTTTTGTAGCTTCGTATGATCGGTTGTTATTGGTGTCCTGCTCGGTTCAGGATGAAACAGATATGTTATATATGAGCACAAAGATGGAAGATTAGAGAAAAAAATAAACTACGATTTAGGGATTGCATTGGTATGAAGTGCCCAAGATGCGAAACCGAGATGGTTATGCGAAAACTGAAGGGAAAAAAGCAAGTTTTCTTTTCGTGTCCCAACTGTCACTATAACCGCACATCAAGGACGTAGCAGGTCGATTAGCCTGTTTCTTGTTTGTTGTCCGTTTTTTGTCCTGTCAGGTACTCCTTTCGCATCAATGCGGGAATCGGAGGCGGTATGCCTTCTTTCTTGAATTCTTTCTGGATTAACTCCGCAATGTTTGATTTGATGAATTCCTCGTTGGGGGGATCGTTTACCCAAAACAGGGCTTCAATCTCGTTTGTCCACTCTCGGTTGCGGAAAATGAACCGTATTTCTCTTTTTCTCTTCTTGCTAACGATTACTGATTCGTGATTTTTCAGGATGTTTTCGATTATGGATTTGGCTTTTTCCGCATCCGCCGTATAGTCTATAGCAAAGATTATTGATGCCACTGCCTCCTGTTTTCCGCCTGTAAGATTGATTATTTTTTCTTTCGTAAGCATAGAGTTCGGAATGATGATTTCGTTTCGGTCATAAGTCTTCAATTTGGTTGTTCTGAGGGCTATATCCGTGACGGTTCCAGTCATGTCTCCAACTCTGATTACGTCGCCGATGGCGTAGGTTTTGCCCCACATTATCAGCACGCCAGAAACCCAGTTCTCTATTATATCCTTCAAGCCAAAACCGATTACTAGTGCGCCTATTCCTAGACCTGCGATTGCCGCAGTGATGTCGTAATCTAAAATGGAGAGTACTATGATGCCGGCCATGAGGTAGATGACTATCTGGAAGAACCTTTTCAGGTGAACAAGTTTTCCTTTCTCTAGTTCGCCTCTCTTCTCAATTCTAGCTACCAACTTGTTGAATATTGTGACGATCAGAAAGGCGCCGATAATGGTTAAAACTATCGCCAGAATCCGGACAGGCTCATCGATTAGCCCTTGAAAACCAGCAAGCACGGATGTTTCCTCGGTATATCCTTAGTTGTTAGTTCTCTTTTAGGGTTTTCTGAACTGCGACTTAAGCGTCCTTAAATTAGAAATTAACGTTGAGTTTCGTTTTTTAGATAACAAATATTGAAATGCCCACCTGTTGCAGAATGAATATGCCATAAATCAGACAGAGTAAAATGGCTCCTCTTTTGGTTATGCGCTCACTTGCGCCCACCATGTACCAGACGCTTAATGACGAAAGCAGCACATAGAACATCATGCTCTGCACAGCTACAACATTCACTTCAGAAAACGAGAGCAACGACGAAACTCCCAATACAAGAGTGATGTTGGTGATGCAGCTGCCGAGCAGGTTTCCAAGAGCCAGATTGTAAAGTCGCTGTTTGAGGGCTTGGATGGTTGTTGCAAGTTCGGGCAAGGAGGTTCCGAGACCGATGATGGTTGCGCCTATAATGGATGCGGGCAGACCGATGAAGTCCGCAATGTCGACGGAACTTTCCACTGCAAACTTAGAAAGAATAATAATTAATAGAACGCCCACGAAGAATTTGATGCATACAACCACTATGTTTCCTTCATGTTTGGGTGTCTCATCCAAAGTTGCGGTTGCACTTTTGCTGGAGATGGTTACGCTGAAGTAGCCGAACAAGATTAAAAGTATGATTCCCAGCATCATCCCTAAACTGCCCCTTTGGACAATAAACAGGGGAATGACTGAGGAGATGAAAAGAAATTGCACAAGTTCTTTTTGAGATTGCCCTTTGATTATGATTTCCTTTCTGCTAAGGAGTATTGCAAATCCGAGAATTGCGGTCAGGTTTGCGATGTTAGATCCGAGGATGTTACCTACTGAAAGCCCGCCTTCGCCCGCAAGGGAGGCGACTATGGAGACTGAAAGCTCTGGCATTGACGTTGTAACGGAGAGTAAGATGAAGCCTGCAGCCATTTCGGATAGACCGAAGGCTTGGGATATGGCTAGTACATATCGGATTATCCTGTCGCTGATCAATATAATCGCCAGCAACGATGCTGCCAGTATAAGTATGCTGTAGATTATCATTCGAGATGCACCAGCTACTTTTAATAGTTTAGAGTAGAATGTGAGGTGCTTTTAAAGATTGTAGTTCCATTATAATCATTTCGTAGTCTGTTTAAGAGATAATTAAGATGAACAATAAAGAAGATATAACAGAACAATACGAAGCTTGGGCATCTACATATGATCTAGATAAAGTTGAAATCATCAGAAAAGACACAGGCATTGAATTGGAGGAATTTGTTAATCTCATCTTGGATAGTTGTCAACTGAAGAAAGGTCAAGAAATACTTGATGTAGGTATTGGAACAGGTCTCATATCCGTGTCCATTTCTAAACGCCTGTCAGGGAACTGCAAAATCTTGGGAATCGACATCACAGACGCGATGCTGGCAAAAGCCAAGAATAACATTAAGACAGAGTCTCTGGGTCAGGTTATTTCTTTGAAGAAAGCTTCCGCTGAAAAATTACCTGTCGAAAACAGTTTCTTTGACTTGGTTGTATGTGTTTTTGCTGTTCGCCATACACGTGTTGAAGTAGCTTTGAGGGAATTTATGAGAGTTTTGAAGCCTAAAGGAAGAGTTGTCGTTGTAGATCTCTATGCACCAGAAAGATGGCGGTCCCTCTCAGCAAAAATAGTCATGCCCATCTTCAAATTATTGTTTATGCGGAAGAAAGAAATGAAAGCAGAGAAACAATATAAACTTCTAACTTTAGAAGAGTGGAAAACTCAAGCTATAAAAATAGGAGGCAAAGAGGTCAACATCAAGAATTTTCTCCATATAGACGAACCCAAGTGGAAGCCGGGTAAGATTATAATATTTTGGATTAAAGAGTAAATGAGGTAAAAGATCAAATCATGCTTCTCATGCCAGAGTTAGAGTTGGGCTTATGGAACGCTTGGATCTTCATGATTTACGTCGTGTCTTCTAACTTTTTGCCATTTGTCCTATCAGGGAAACTGATCGACAAGGAGGTATTGAAGAAACTTGGTGCTGACCGGTCGCTGAGCGATAATGAAAAAAAGCTTTTGAACATCTATTCCGTTCTATTCTTCGCTATAATTGCGTACAGTATCTTCGTGCCGCTTGAATTGGACACAATTTGGTTCTACGTTGGATTAATCATCTATTTGCTGGGCGTAATCATTGAAACCATAGCAATGATAAACTTCTTCACTACCGCAGTGGACAAGCCTATCAACAAGGGGATTTACCGTTTTTCAAGAAACCCCATGTACTTCGGCATATTCCTGATATTCCTCGGCACAAGCATCGCGTGCGTCTCCCTGATTTTCTTTCTGCTCACAACCGTATTCATGATCCTATCGCACCTTGTTGTGGTTTACGAAGAGCGGTTTTGTATCCAAGAATACGGAAATGTGTATCAAGAATACCTGAATAGAATTCCGAGATGGATGGGGATACCAAAATCAAATAAGGAATAAACTGTAATAATTAAACTCATGCAGATTATGCCTGCTTTTGAATTAGGCTTATTGAATGCTTGGATTCTTGTCGTTCCTATGCTACTCGTCTTATTCTCGGATATGAGAGCGACAGCGGTTAGGGAATCAGGAAAAGCAGGAGATTTTCAGCTAACCAGAAGGGAGAACATAATAATGAATGTCATTTTCTTGCCTATGGTCATTTCTTGGGTTTACGCTGTTTTCTTGCCTCTACAACTTGGCACAGCATGGCTAATCAGCGGTCTAGTTATCTATCTGTTTGGAATCGTCTTCACCCTTACTGCAATTCTAAATTTTGCCACTAGCCCTAAGGACAAGGTCATCACTAAGGGTCTTTACCGCTTTACAAGAAACCCCACATACGTTGGCATGATTCTGATGTATGCCGGTGTGGGAATAGCTTGCAGTTCTTGGCTGTTACTCCTCTTAACTGCAGTGTTGATTATTCTGCTCAACGCTGTTTTGCCATCTGAGGAACGTTATTGTCTTTACAGGTTTGGAGATGAATATCGAAAATACAAGAACAGAACTCCCCGATGGATAGGATTCCCCAAGTCAAGCAAGATGGAAGACTAGTGGCTTCATTATTTTGGGATTGCCAAAATGGGCAGCTCCCGCAATAAGATTTAAAAGAGGATGTTTGGATAAAAGCTGTGACTTTATAGGAGGAACAGGAAATGGCTGAATTTCCAGAGGAAGTTGTAAAGAAAGCGTTTGGCGCTGCAGATGGTAGATGTGAATGCCTAGAGGTAGAGCATGGACATAAATACAATTCTATGTGCATGAGAGTGCTTGATTGGAATAAACGAGGACAATCTTTCATGGGACCCGACGGTCAAAAGGGTTGGGAAGCACATTGGATAGTCCCCCCTGAAAAGGGCGGAAAACCTACCCAGCAAAACTGTGAGATACTCTGTTGGGACTGCTACTGCAAGAAGAATAAAAAATAGACGATTCCAAGTTCTGTTTTCGTCCTGTATTGTTTAGCTACTCTAGAGTATGCTAGGTTTTAGAAGCTGTTTTAAGTTGAACTGCAGACAATAGATAGTAGTGAAAAATAGTTTTGTGAGCAGTAAAGTGGAGGTGAAATAGTGGATAAGTTTGAGGAGATGATGGAGAAGATGTCTGAGATGACGGAGAAGGAGCGGATGAAGGCTATCGAGGAGAGCAAGGCTCTATGTATCTGCCCAGATTGTCCTACATACAATGAGTGTGCACAAGCAAAAAACGAGTTATTCTATTGTGGATTGGGCAAAAGTCCAACATGCATTATCAAAGAGCAGGGCTGCATATGCCCAGCATGTCCAGTAACAGAAAAGATGGGTCTCACCAACCAGTTCTTCTGCACTAGGGGAACAGAAAAGGAACAAAGAGGAATGGAATAGGCAACTACCGTTTTGATGCCTCAGAGCCCTGAGAATCGGCGACGGTTCCGGTTTATCGGCAAAACATTACTTTTGGTGCTACCCCATTTTTCCTCTGCCTAAGGGAATGAAACGCTGAAACTCTTCTATGGGAATCTGCGTAACACTTCTTTTCAAGTCTTCAGAAACCTTCGTGGACAACTGATGCCTTATCTGCTTGGCAAGCTGGCTGCTCTTCTGGTCTCCAGGAACAATCTCCACATAAACTTCTGTCTGATTGGCGATAGCATCCACAGGCCCCCCAATAACCGTCATTTCATCATCTTCAATTTTTACTCCGATGGCAACCTTCAATGGAACACCGCGGACAAAGTTTTTGGAGCCACTGATCATGAAGGAGCCCTTCTTGAGGAACTGCCCAGAGGGCGGAGTTTTGCTCACCTGATTTGGATGTACCCAGTAGACATTTACTGCGCTCAACATCTCCCTCCATGCTCTCGAGTAGGAGGCTGCAAGCTGGGCTGCCTCATTGATTGTCTGCTCTGGGACAGTCTTTCCCTCTGTTTTGATAAGAACAAATGGGGCTCCCAGAATCTCGGCGTGGAAAACGATGTCTTGGGGGTCCATGCGTCTTTTGATGAGCAGTTCGTTTGTTGTGGCGTCTCTGCCTCCAATCACCATGAAACCGTTTGATGAGTGGAACCACCTGAACTTTTCGAACCACTGCTTTTTTCTTCTCTTAACAAGGGGTTTCTGTGTCTCTTTTTGTTGTATAGCTTGCTTTTGTGCTTTCTCGATTTTGGCTTTGGTCTCTTGAAGGGTTTTCTCGGCTCCCCTGAGCTTCTTTTCAGCTTTCTTGGAGCGCGAGTAATATTTGTTCGCGTTTGCTTGGATGGGATGGCGGAGGTTGATAGAGAAAACGTGGTTATCTACCGAAACATTGAGAATCTGGTTTTTTGGCTCCAGAGAGTGGAAGTAAATGTCTGGATGACGATTGGCTTTCTTTTCTTCTTCAATCTGTGAGATTATTTGTTCCCAGGATTCGCCGCTTCTTTTCTTTTCCATGATTTTCTGGAGCAGAGATTGGAGTTCTCCGAAGTGCATGTAGATTAGGTCTCCGATAGTCTTGTTTTTGGTGATAGGCTCGTTCAAGTTCTCTAACGCTTTCTGCTGCCTCTCAAGAATGCGCATGTATCTGGAGACCTCGCTCTCAACCTCTTCGCTGATTTCTTCTCTCCTCTCCGCAGCCGTCATTTTGGCGTAGTAGTCGTCAAGGGCGCTGTTGAAGCTCTCATACTTTTTCTGCTCAAACTGTTCATACCTTTTCAGCGGCACAGGAGTCACGTCAATCCACACATTCTTCTCGTCGATTACGATACGAGGATCCATGGTTCCTGAGTCAATTAGGGAAAGAAGATTCTGGAGCTGCTTGAAGATGCCGTCAACCTCTTGTTCGGTCAGAGAACTGCATTCCCTCTCTTTGTTAATCTCTGCTCGGAGAAGGATTTCTTCAGCGTAGGTTCCGCTGACGCTCAAAAAATTGGTTAGCCCCCTCACTATCTCGGTTTCCTCAAGCTTCATGATTGCCCTAAAGTCTTGAATGTTCAGTTTGTGGGGGTTCCTTCCTCTTGCAGGGGGATGCTGGAACTGTTCGCCGCGCAAGATGTTTCTGTCCCGCATTCTCTTGTAGGTCATGGCTTGCAGAATTTTGCCCTCCGGGTCAACTAGGATGGCGTTTCCTGCGCCGAAAAGCTCTGAGACCAGTTGAAAGTCGCCTTGCCGCGTGCTGATTTCCATGATTGCTATTCGCTCGAATTCGTGTTGCCGAACCTCCTTGACTACGCCGTTATCGAGGTATTTCCTGAGGCTCATGCAGAATGCAGAGGGCTTTTTTGGGGTTTCATGGACGTATGAGGTTAGGTGGAGCCGTTTTCCCGCTTCGATGAGCAGTTGGAGTCGAGGCTGGTTTGGTCTCCGGAGCTTGAGGAGCAGTGTTTGGGTGCCGATTTGATAAATCTTGGCGACATGGGCACCTTTGGCTAATTCGTTAATTTCATGGGTGACTGCGGCTACATCGAAGCTTGTCATTACTTCCTTCAACATTTTTTCCTCCAGAGACGAGAAACCTGCTTTCCCACATTAAGAGAGCGCCTCGTTCATATCCGTTTTCTGTTTTGTGTTACTGCATAAAAAGAGTGCCGCCTCGAAATGATACGATTCGTTGTGGGGGCGGTTAACTGCTGTGGGATAACGTTTCTTTTATGATCTTCTTTTTTTGAAAGCCGTTGTGCTTTTCTTTTTGGCAGTTCTTGACGACATTCTCTGGGCGCCTATCCAGTATAATGTCCATCCGGTGAGCCAGAGGAAAATGGTGAGGGGTAAAAGAACGATTATTTTTACCTGATGCCATACGCTTCTTTTGCTGTTCGAATCGTCCATGTAATCCCGCAATCGATTGTTAGATTGGAAAAGATGTAAAGCTCTTATGAAAACGGGCTAAATATTTACAATATGAACAACTGATCGTCTTTCCAGGCTAGGTGCCTCACCGAAGTAGTTCTAATGATGGCTTATCTCTTGTGCTGAGAGGGGTTATTTTTGGGAGAGTTTAAGTAAGTGAGAGCCGTTTTAAGCGGTGGAGAAAGTTTCCGAAAGCGAAAGTAAGATAAATGACAAGTGAAAAGTTATGGTGTTCACGGAAACATGTGATTCAAATTGAAAACGTTGAATGTTATTTATTGTATGAGAATCGGCTTCGGTGTCCTCGCCGCCCTGATTGCTGCTTTGGTGGTGAACCTCAAAGTAGGTATGCCGCTTATAAACGGCATAACTGTTGGGCTGGCAGTTTACCTTGTCTCATTTTATCTTATTAAATGGCTGTTTATGAATAAGGTGGATAAGCCGACCAAGATTCTTACAATGGGGGTAGGCGCTTACATTCTCACATTCATTTTCTGCTGGGTACTATTCGTCACCCCGTTTCTGGCGCCTCCAACCGCCGCATTCACTATGACTCCAGAACAACCTGTAGTTGGAGAAATCATAACCTTTGACGCAAGTGCCAGCTTTGATGACGATGGAGCAATAGTTACCTATGTTTGGAACTTCGGAGACGAAAACACCGCTAGAGAAGAAGTTCCCACAATCACTCACAGCTATAGCGTAGCTGGAGAGTACACAGTTGAACTGAAAGTCGTGGATGACCATGGAGTAGGCAGCAGCAACACGGCAACCATAACCTTCTTTAGTGCCGCCTCTTAACAGCAACAAGGATTACAAACATTCTTGACACCAATAAATGAGAGGTAAGGTATGCTGCAGATTTCAGGAAAAATATTGTTTTCAACAATCTTCTGTTATTAGGCTCCTAATATGCGAAGAGAACACTTGACAACAGAAACGCTCTGGGCAAAAAACAATTAACCTGCATGGAAAAACAGAAACTCTTGCGGGAAGAAGCAAATAAAAAGTATTGGCGGGAAATATCTCCAGCTGGATTCCGAATCCGCGAAATATAGGCAATTTTAAACATAGAAAATAATCTGCCTGAAAGGGGGGAGTGAATGCGTACAAATCGGTTTGTGAACTCAAAGGAGAAAATAGAAATGCACGCATCCACTAATGTTGAGATGTCGAGAATGGCATATAAGGTATATTTCGATTTCCGATATAAGTGAAAGAATGTTTCTTTTATGATTTCAGACGTTTACTAATACATAAGAGCTTCTAGCACTTCTCTTTCGTGTGGCGGTCTAACAAAAATCGCATCCTCAACGTATGCTCTTAACGGCTCAGCTACGCTCCAAGCCTGAGAAATACATCCTCGGGGAAGGTGAGGCTCATCTCCGTCAAAGATTTCGCTAATCGTTCCCAACCCCGCCCGACGTATTTCTTCTCGGAAAAGTGGCTGCAGGAAACTTTTGAAGGCAAATTTCCGCCAACGTTCCTCATGATTTTTTGTCTTCAGGAAGGCTGTGGTGAATGGTCCTAGAAGCCACGCCCAAACCGTACCATTGTGGTATGCACTATCGCGGTGAGTCCAGTCGCCGAGATATTTCCCAATGTATCTCGGATCAGTTTCAGTGAGCGTTTTCAGTCCATATTGCCCCCACAAACGTTTCCACACAGCCCCAACAACCCTCTCTCCCTTTATCCTGTCAAGTATGGGAAAGTCCAGCGATGTGGCGATAATCTGGTTTGGTCTTAACGTTGAGTCCGCGCCATTATGATTCACCACATCGAAGAGGTAACCATTTTTTGGGTTCCAAAACTTCTGTGAAAAGCTTTCTCTAGCCTTCTCAGCCATGCTGTAGTACTCTTCTGCTTTATCAGATTGATTGAAACGTTTTGCCAGCAGCTGCATGGTTTTCAGGGCGTTATACCATAGGGCTTGAATCTCCACTGCCTTCCCGTCTCTGGGAGTAACAAAACGGTCAACTGTGGTGGCGTCCATCCAAGTTAGCTGCGGACCATGAGCAATCAAGCCGTCTTCTTCCATGTGGATACCAAAGATGGTTCCCTGAACGTGATGCTCCACGATCTGGTTCAATGTTTTCCACAGTTTCTCTTGAACAAAAGTGTAGTCGCCAGTGTACTTGAGGTATTGGAGAACCGCGTTGAAGAACCATAAGGTGGCGTCCACAGTGTTGTAGAGGGTGATGTCTCCCGCCTTGTCCGAGAAACGGTTCGGGATGACGCCCTTATGGCAGTAGCGCTCAAAAGTCAACAGAATCTCCTGTGCATCCTCAAATCTTCCGGTTACCAGCGTCAGCCCAGGCAATGAAATAAGCGCATCCCTTCCCCAATCATCAAACCAGTGATAGCCCGCAATCACAGACTTCTTTTCGGTTGAAGCGCGGTAAACAATAAACGAATCCGCCGCCTGGATGAGCCACTTCAGCCAGCCCTCCATTTTCGAGTCAGCGCGGCGTTCCCTGAACTGTTCCAGCAAGCCTCTCCGCCGCTCTATCTCCTCACGGTATAGCGGTTCAATATCTTCTATTCCTTTACCAAAAGATAAAAAGAGGCTCTGCGCTTCTTCCAATTTTCTTCCAGCCACCGCAAGAACATGAAACCGTTTCTTCTCTTTGGGACCGACAGAAAACTGGAAGAATCCGGGTCTAAATTGGTCGTCGGTGCTACTTTCACTTCGAGAGGCGTCAACCCTGAAGAAGATTTTCTCGACCCACCAGCTCTCCTCCACAAAGGAGCCGCCATTGCCTGAGGACAGAATCAGGGATGAAAGCGAGTCTGATGTTCCTATTTCCACGGCTTCTCCGAGGCGCTTCTGAACAAAACTCCACGATAAAGTGTCCCTGTCCGTTGTGTTGTAGATGTGCCTTGAATTGACGAGCGGCGAGACGCGGACAAAGACCTCTTCTTCCAAGGGATTAGAAACCTCATAGATTACTGCTGTTGCATTTTTCATGTAAGGCATAAAAACTGTTTTCTGGAGCCTAACATTCTCCACAGCATACTTGTAGGTTGGAAGAGGGGCTAGAACAAAACTGGAGAGAAAACGGTGTCCTTCAGGGTGCATGACATCATGGAACTCGTTTGCCCCCAGAGCGTAAGTTTCTGTTCCAATCTTCAGTTCCTCGTCAAGTTTTGTTAATAGAACCCAGCGATTTATGGGCGGATTAAGGGCTGCAATAAGGAGACCGTGATATTTTCTGGTGTTGACTCCCAAAACTGTCGAAGACGCGTATCCGCCTAACCCATTGGTTACAATCCATTCTCTGCTTAGTGCCTTGTCAACGTCGGAGAGAACGTCTCGCCTAAGACCTATTTTGGGTAAGTCCAAGTTGGTGCCATCCGTCAGAGTTAATGTAGGAGCTTGGCTATGTTTTTTCCTGTACTCACACTGAAGTGGTTGGCTACTGTGCTACATTTTGTCCGCAAAAGCAAAGCATGAGGAACTGGAAGCTCAAGCTCCGTAAGGGTTTCAGCGTGACCCATGCCCTTCGCCACCACCAAATCCGCAGAATTATAAAGTTCAAGGAACTCACCTGAACATTCCTCGGGAAACAGGCCAACAGAGTCCGAGCCGGTAGACATTACCCTGTCTGCCACCTTGTCCATTCCAACAGTTTTGGCGTCCTCCAATGTGGCATCGTTCAGTACAGGGCCATCTTTAACTCCTACTGTAACATGGGCGCCAAGATTACGCAGTTCCTGCACAAGCAGCGTGTCTAAGGCTACTTCTCCGGCGTTGTCAGTTAAGTAGAGAACACTTTTCGCCTTCTCTGCCTTACTGAATATCTGGGGGATTTCATCCAACGCCAGATCATTTTCAGCCTGCTTAATCAGCCCTTCAAGATCCGAGAACTTGAACGGGTTATCGGGCAAATCGAATTCTATGATGTTGCCTACAATGGCGGAGAGGCATGCCTTCCTGAACCGCTGCTCCGGCGAAGTTTCCTTCGAGACTATGCTTTTTGCTAGCGGAACTACCTCTAGAGCTTTCATGTTGCTGAGCTGCTTCTTCTGTTTGTATGGGTCAGGGTTTCCAGTTATCTTCCGTATCAGCCGATCACGTTTTGTTCCTAAATAGGCGGGATTGGCTGTGGGCTTGAATTCCTCAGTCAAGAAACCTAAAACGGTTGACAAGGTTTTGAATTGGAGAGCCTTATCGTCTGTGGCTTCTTGGATTTGCAGGTAGCCACGATTAAGAATACATGAAATGCATCTGAGTCCAACTTTCAATCATCAGTTCTCCTAACAAACATCTGCTAATTTTAACATCTCTAAATCGGTGCACCGTTTTTCAAAATCAGGTATTCACATCGTTTCACTTATGGCTTCTGAAAATTCCATCAGCACCTTACGTGGGTCTTTGGCTTTCACTATTCCGCTGGCAACCAAAACTCCCATGGTGCCAAGCTTCAAAGCAGCAACAACATCGTCGCCCTTGGTTATTCCTGCACCGCAGAGAGTCACCGCACAGGGATTCACGTGCTTAACAAGTGTAACCATCTCGGTGACCGCATCAGGCTTAGATTTAGAAACGGGAATTCCGGTTCCTATCAGCTCAGGCGGCTCCAAAGAAATTATGTCAGGCTTAAGTGCCGCAGCAGCCTCACTCACAGCAGCGTTGCTGGTGCACACCACAGAAATCATGTCTGCCTCACGTGTCCTTGCAACTATGGCTTCGATGTCGCACAGTTTTAGCTGCTTCTCCGCGTGGTTGATTAAGGTTCCAACTGCTCCAGCCTCTTTCACAGATTCGAGGAGAATGTGCCCCGTGTAACTGCCTGGAACTACTGGGTCAATATGCTGAGCAAAAACTGGAATTGAAACTGTTTCGGCAATAGACTTTATGTCCGCGACTTGAGGAGCCACACAGATGTTAACGCCAGATTCCAGGCTCACCTCTTCAGCAGTTTTTGACAGTTTAACTGCTTTTTTTCCAGCAGCCTCAGCATACGTCTTATAATTCACAATAATTACTGGCACCTTAAAGTCCATCAGTATTCGCCGCTTAATGCTACACCTTGGGAACTTAAAGATTTAGCGTCAAGAAGTTAATTTTTCCTATCCATAGCTCAAGATTTCGGCTCAATATTAGAAAAGCCTAAAGTGTACACCACAAAAAGTAATCACCCTTCGTAGGGCGGTCGCTCCGTAGTAGTGACATCCACAGATTCAGTCACACCAGACCTCCAGAGAGTCAAAGTGACTGTTTGACCAGCTGATACTTCCACTTCCATATACGCACTCCAGTCTTCTACTGTAAAAGTAGGATGACCATCCACCGCCAAAATAATATCCCTAGCTGTGTAAGCTTGAACCCCGATTACAGCCGGCTTTAATCCCGCTTCATCTGCTGGATAGTTTGGAGTCACGTCCATAACTAGAAGCCCAGTCTGGGAAGATTCAATATTAAGAATATTCAGTGAGGATATAACTTCTGGAGTCAGCGCTACTATGGAAATGCCCACAAAAGGATGCTTGTACTCGCCTTCTTCTAGAATTGAGGAAACCACACGCTCCACAATGTTGACGGGAACCGCAAAGTTGAAGCCTACTTCGGTGCCCGCGTTTGTTATTCCCACAACTTTTCCAGACATATCCAGTAATGGTCCTCCTGAGCTGCCGGGGGCAATGGTCAAGTCCAGCTGTAATATGGGCACGATTATGGGTTCAAGGTCAAGGAGCCTGTTGACCTGACTTATGTAGCCGACGGAGAGGCTTTCTGTGAGTCCAAGCGGGTTGCCTATGGCTACTACCTGCTGTCCAATGCTGCTTTGGTTACCGAAAGTCAAGGGCGTTGCCTCAGCTGGAGCAGTGGGTACCGACAGCACGGCTACATCGGAGTAAGCGTCAGAGCCTATCACTGTTGCTTGCGTTCTTGTTCTGTCGAAGAACTCGATTTCGATGTCGGTTTCGTCTTCAACTACATGGTAATTGGTGACTACAATGTTTGAAGTATTGTACAAAAATCCTGAACCCTGTCCCAAGGGGGTTCTTATTAACACAACGGATCTGTATGCCGCCTCGTAGACGTCCGCTGGTGTCAGATATAGAAGTTGGTTAACAATCGACTCTAAATCAGAAAGATTCGATATGAGCCCTTCAAGTGTTTCAACTGCGGCTCCGAGTTCAGCCAAGCCTGCGGATGTGCTTTGATTTAGGGCACTAATCTGGTTGGTTAGATTTGATATGTTCGACTTTGCTTCTTCGATGTTGCCTTTCGCTTCTTCCATGGCGCTTTGTAGTTCATCAAGCTTTTCTTTCTGGTTACTGAGCTGTTCTACAGCGTTTTGCAGGTCGTTAATCTGTTCTTCTTGTGCACTAAGCTTCTCTTGGACATTGATTCTGTCAAGTATAAGATAGGTGTTAAAAGCCGAAAAGACAATAGCGACAACGGCTATTATGGCTACTACCTTTAAGTTCATGTTGGACATATTCCATTTTTCACCTGTCCATTTGTTTTAAGATTTGTGAATTAGACACAAACATGTGCTTAATTCCTCTAAAGATATGTGAAAACTTGCACCTGTTTAATAATCCGACGGTTCCCAATCAGATTTTCATTAGAACGGTAGCCTCGTCGCATTATATTCAACTGTTATTCTTCGGTTAGAACTGCTCTATTTTTGTTGCTATTTTCCGCAAGATTTGTGTGAAGGGATGCTCTGTTTTTTCAAAAGCGAACAGGTATTCTCCAGCAGATTGGAGCACATCACAGGAACAGGGAATGAGGTCAACGATGGGTAACTGGTGAGTGTCAAGTTTGATGGGGGTTTTTTCTGATAACATTGTTTGGGGAACTTTGTTGACTATGATTCCCGTCTTTTTTTCATACAGGTCATAGAGGTCATGTATCATCCTCTGTGTTCCCTCCACATCCGACCTGTCTATGGAAGTTACCACCAGCACCATGTCCGCTGCCACAATTGCGTTGATGGATGAATACTGAAGTCCCGGGCTAGCGTCCAAGATAACGTAATCAAAACCCATGTCTTTTAGAAGAGAATCTTTGAGTGAAAGAAGCCTGCCAAGAGCTTTCATGCCCCATTTCCTGTCCTTGGAAGCCATCTTCCGAATGGCCGATGTTGAAGGATCTGCCAAACCAACAAACAGCCGCCCCCCTTTTATGTAGCTGGGAGTGCATTCTGTCAGAATACCGTCTATCTCGCAGGCTTTGCTTAGGTAGTCATTCACCCAGTATGTGCTATTGTTGTGGAAGGTTGAACTGAGGCTCGGAGCTCGAAGATCCAAATCCAGCAGACAGACCTTTTTGCCCTTGTCAGCGAAAATCATTGCCAAATTCACGGATAGCAACGTCTTGCCAGTTCCGCCCTTATACGAGTGAAGCGTTATGATCAAAGATTCTTTAACTCCTCTGCTGGGTCTTGAGGTCTGCATGCTAGCGAAGTATCGAGTCTTCCGTTAACACACTTTCTTCCCATTTCGTATATGTAACATGTGAATCTCAAAATAAGACACACAATCAGTTAGAATCAAAACAAACTTTGTTCCCACGGTTTAACTGAAAATTTGCTGTGAGAATAGAAAACTCTTTCTAACTTGATTAACAAAGTTATTTTCTGATCTTTTCTGGCGGGTGAAAAAATGAGAGGACCCATTGGAGGAAAGAGAAACGGCAAGGTTATAGGCCAGGTGAGCAAACCTAAACCCTCTCCGCAGGATAACCAGTGGGTTCTGAAGCTTCTGGACAACCCCAGTCTCGCCGCTGACCTGAACTACGGCAGAGACCAACTAGTGACCAAGACTAGAGGAAACAGTCTATGTGTTGCCTGTAAGGGCGGCAAGTTTCTGTGCGGCAAAACACGGTGCCCTCTTGTTGTCCGGTTCAGCTCTTACTTCAAGTCTGTCCCTCTTCTTCAGAGCACCGATTTGGATGGAGCTTGTCCACCAGGAGTGTTTGTGGGTCGAATCGGCTATCCCTACGTTTATGCGGGACCTCTTGTTCCTCCAGTCCACGAAGACACGAGCCAGTATGACCAGCCTGAATCTTGGTTTGGAAAGTCCATTGACGAAATAGTGGGTTTCCGCTCCCTGCTGGTGAGAGGAAAACACAGGGTTCACGTGAAAAAGTTTGAGGAGTCAGGAAAAATCATGGAGCAAACCATCGATTTAGCCTTGTCCGTTAACCCTGTTGACGTTGAGTTGAACCTCAAAAAGAAGCCCTCAGCCTCGCTTGTTCTTGATGACCAAGTTCAGCCCTTCGGACCTTCCGCCATCCTCAGAAACATGAGTATCTCAAACTCTCGGTGGGATCACCACATCCAGAAGGCTTACTTCGACGATGACCTGAAAGCCTCTGAGGCAGTCACAACACTGTTTGAGAAAGGAACAATGGTTACCAAGATTCAGCGTGCCTTCAGCGTCGGCGCCTTCGGAATGAAGGAACAGAGACGGCTGGTTCCCACCCGCTGGAGCATAACAGCCGTGGACAGCATCATCTCCAAAGACATGATGGATAAGATCAGGTCTTTTCCTGAAATCAACGAGTACCGAGTCTACGAGTCCCGCTATCTGGACAACCAATTCGAGATTTTGATGATGCCCAGAGAGTGGAGCTATGAGGCGATGGAGGCTTGGTATCCGGGCACTGTTTGGAACCCGAATGGCAAAAACATAGTTTTATATTCTGACTGGGAAGGCTTTGGCGGTCGCAGCACCTACGCCAGCATCGGAGGCTGCTATTATGCTGCTCGTTTGGCGGTTGGAGAGTTGCTTATGAAGGAGCGGAGGCAGGCGTTGGTGGTTGTTTTGAGGGAGGCGCACCCCGGATACATCATGCCTGTGGGAGTCTGGCAGGTGAGAGAGAACGTGAGGAATGCCCTGCGGCAGAAACCGCTGAAATACAACACGCTGGAAGAAGCTTTAACCCGCATCGGCAGCCAGTTCCAGATTCCCATGAAACAGTGGATTGAAAAAAGCACCCTGCTAAGGAACACCATATTCCAGAGAAGAATCACAGATTACGTTGGTTTTCGCTCTCTTTGAGTGAACCAGTTTATCATTTTTTGCGTCTTTAGTTTTTGTGTTTGATGAGTTTGGTTCCCATTCCAAATAGCCAAACTGTGGTGATTGTAGTGTTGATTATCTCTGGAACAGCGAAACCAACCTTAAGGGAAAGGAACAGGATTATCATTGGCAATAGTAGAATGGAGACCAGCGCTGCTGCTCCGCATCCTATGCTGAACTTTCTGATTGTTGATTCTTCGGTTCCGAAACCTATGAAAACGAAACCCAGAGGAGCCAACAGTAATGGACCAAGAGAAACAATCCCGTGCATCAGCATCATGTCAAAGGTGAAAACGCCGACAAGCGCCAAAAGCACGCTTGCGACAATAATCAGGTTTACTCCAACTTTGACCAATCGGTTGCCGTTCAAAAAATATTTGCGGAGTCCAAGAGCAAAAAAGAAAATTAAGAGTCCGCCAATCAACATGGCACCATTAAACAGCAAAGACACTTCACCCACACCCAACTCGCTCAAGGCATTATTCTCCCAACTGAACCACGGCGAAAGAACCGTAGCTACCAGAACCAATGTTAGGGATAAAACTGAACCTGAAATTCCACAAAATCCACCAAAACGCAAAAGTCTCACATTCTCCGAGGCAATCCCAGCCATAAACGAGCCACCAAAAGTTGATTAAAGCAATAATCAAATAAAACTTATATTTGCTGTTCGGTTCGGGGCTAACACTCAGACACTAAATGTTCAGGAATCATTGTAGCTGAAAAAACCAGTTTTTAGCTGGGATATACTATTCTTTTGGGGTTTTTCTAGAGTTTTGTACTATCTGTTGGTTACCTATTGGCTGGATTGAAATAAGCATTAAAATGCTTAAAGGTTAATCCCATTGTTAATAAGAAATTTTTCTGGCGGTGTACAGAAACGAAGAAAAAAAACGAAGTCAAAGTAGTCGCAGAAATTCTGCGAGTAGCAGCCAAAGGCTCTAACGAAGGGGAGATTATGGACCGATGTAAACTAGATTCTATGACCATGGAGAACTACCTGTCAGCCTTGGCAGAATTAAGTTTGCTCACTTTTGACGATAAAGATGAAATGTACTATCGAACAACCGAGAAGGGAATAGAGTTTCTCAACACTTATCATAGGCTCAGATGGCTTCTGTTCGGCAAGGACGACGATTTCCTGTTGATGCGTCTTCTGCAACAGATGAAACAGAAGGAACAACACCCCTTCTACGTGAGCTAGAACTAGTTTCTGTCTAGGTGATGCTTTGGTGACAGAAGAGAAAAAGGAGTTTGATGTTGTCGCCGACATCCTAAGGGCAGCTGTTTTGGGTTCCAAAGAATCTGAAATCATAGCTGGATGCGAACTAGACCGCAACAGCCTCGAAAAATACATGCCAGTCATGATGCTTCTGAAGCTGATAAGCGTGAAGAAGGAGAGCGAGAATTTCTATCGAACCACCAGCAAAGGGCTCGAGTTTCTACGTTTCTACCACGGTTTCCGATGGCTCCTATTGGGCAAAGACTTAGACTACACTTTATTCAGCACTATAAATAAGCTGAAAAAAGAAAAACAGCCATACTACGTAAGCTAAAAAGGCCCAAAGGAAACGAGGAAAAGAAATCTGTAGAAAAAACTTTTACCTGAAGACCTATTTCTCCTCAAAAAACTCCACAAGCTTTCGGCTTTCTGACCTTCGCAAAACATCAGCACATCTCTTAGGTTCCAAGGCTTTGAATTCCAGTTCCAAACTGGTCAAGAGCGTCTGAACGCCTTTAGCTAAACGGGGAGCCACAAGTATGCCCCTGAGCTCTCTATTCGTCACGGTCTTCACGAAGTCGATGTATTTTGCCAATTGCAGCGCCGCGTCCCTTCCTGCCGTTCTCCTCTTGAGTTCAACCACAACCAGCCTTCCGTCTCTGTCTACACCATAGACATCCACAAATCCGGGTTCAACCTTCTTCTCATACGAGATAGGCTCGAAACCCTCCTCCAGAAGGGATGGGTCAACCAGAATCGCCCTCTGCATGTCTGATTCGCTGGCATGCAAAGAAAACTCGCCTCTGTCAACC
>Ga0307434_1000711_pt1 | contig 20528 bp, 12 predicted proteins | sample SalMarWE160220MG_FD_202156 | JGI IMG/M metagenome (GOLD analysis project Ga0307434, IMG submission 202156) | Salt marsh sediment microbial communities from the Plum Island Ecosystem LTER, Massachusetts, United States - WE1603-220 | ecosystem: Environmental > Aquatic > Marine > Intertidal zone >... | reverse complement strand
CGGATGCGCCAGGGCCGCTTCCTTACGGGCTCGCTACGGAGAGGGGGTCCGCTTCCTTACGGGCGCGGTTCGGAAACACCTGGGGGCGGCGCCTTCCAACAAGCCGCCCAAAGTGTCATGCACCCGGGTCAGCCAGCTCCGGCCGGTCTTTCAACGATGAGGCGCCGACGACGAACATGGCGGACCGCGGTCGATGACAAACGACGCATCGTCGATACGGTAATAGCCCAGTTCAGTGCTGTTCTGGTGGTCGAAGATGCCGATCCAGAGCGTGAGTCTGGCCTCCGGGGCGTCGGTCTCGACGAGGATGGGGATGGCGGCCAGGCTCCAGTCGCCGACCGCGGCCTGGGTCGAGGGCAGCTTCTGCGAGACGCGAAAGTAGGGTTTCGACCACAGGCCTGGCCCGGTTCCGGGGGCGGCGGGCTTGCTGCCGAGCTCCTTGGGGAACTTGATCGTGCTGATCTCGGCGTTGTCGATCGTGTAGGCCAGCCGGATCGCGGAAACGTGGGACAGGGCAGTTGACCCGAGGTCGTTGTAGTAGACCGAGAAGGTGCCCCGAGTACCGCCCGGTACGGTGAGCGTCTGAAAAATGGCGGATCTGGGAAGGCGGTACTGCCGGTCATTCGTGTCCACGCCCATCATGTCGGTCGCGAGCCCGATCATGTAGCGGCCGGTGCGCGGACCGACCCCGCCGATCGATCGCTCGACGCGGGGTGCGACCCATCCGAAGAACTCAAGGTTCTCGTCGAGGGCCTGCCAGCCGGCGGGAATGGTGCCGACGCCTTTGTGCTGCTCGAACCCGCCGTTGATGAGGAGGTCCCTTCGCCCAGCCGTCGCATTACCGGCGACCCCTTGGCGCGCCAGGAGGCTGGCCGTGATGGCAAGCACGGTCCCGGCGGTCGCGAACAAGCCGGCCGCGGTCCCGAGAATCATTCTGATCGCCCGCGGGCGATCAATCGATGATGAAGATCGCATCGGCGAAGTCTCCAAGGCAGCCGGTGGCCTCGTCGCCGGACGGGTGCACCCCCAGCGTGATCTGCGTCGCACCCTGAACGGCTACCGCGACGGGCCGGGCCAGCTCGCCGGGGGCGACGCCCTGGTGGTGCATTCGTCTCTGGCCATCCACGAGAACCTCCAATGATATTAGAGCAAACGGGGCGGCGTCGGCATCGGCCCCGAGGTATGCGAGAAACCATCGGGCACCTGCGGGCACCGGGACGTCGATGGTCTCCGGTCCCCGGAGCCCCAGGCCGCGATGATAGACCCGCCGGCCGAGCCGAAGTGGAGCACCCAGCGCATTGAGCCCCCGGCGGTACCGGGGCCGGTCTTCAGACGCCGGGGCTGCGGGAACCTGATCCTCCGCCGCCCGTACCGTGCGTCGCCCGAACCAGATCGCGCCGACCTCCCGGCGGTGGATCGTCCGCGACGTATTACCCGTCTTCAAGAGCAACACCTGACCATCGAGGGATACCACCTGACCGATCAACCGCTCGCCCGTGCGAAGATCGACAAGCCGGCGGGTCGGATCACGCGGTGTCGGACCGGCGGCGGCGCGGGCCGGCCAGATCACGCCCGCCACCCGGTCGCGGGCCAGGTGGAGGGGTTCTGACTCTGGGTCAATCTCCACCAGGACGCCGACGTCGGTCAATTCGATCACCGGGGCATCGAGGATGTCCCCGTTTGTGGAAATGATCCGCACGCCCGCGGCCGGCGGCTTCGGCTCAGGTGGGGCGGCCCGGAAGAAGAGAGCGGCCAGCTCGTCCCGCGACACCGTCGTGTCCACCCGGCCGGCACCCCTGAGCACCGCGCGGTCGGGACCGATCTCCAGCGAATCGCCGCTGATCCGGCGGCCATCGTGCAGATAGAGCCACGCCCGGGGCTGAGTACGGCGCGCTCGGACGTCGAAGCGAAGAAGCACGAGCTTCTCGGCGGCGATCCGGGCGGCGACGGTTCCGTCCGGGTTGATCACCACCACGTCGCCGTCGCTGCCGATCCGCACGTCGGCCGCCTCGATGGCCCGATCCTCCGTCAGGACAAGGACGCCCCCCGACGCCGGTAAAGACGCCGTCAACAAGACGAACGTGAGAAAACGCAGCACCCGCCACACATACGCGTGCCTGGCCGCTATAACAGGACTCACCGCAGGCATCGGCAACCTCAGTGTTGATAAACCGGCAGGTAGCGGTACGGCACGGACAGGGTGAGGATGCTCATCGCGGTTCCGTAGATCGGGCCGGCTTCGCCGTCCCAGTGACCGTCCGGCTGCTGGCGGGCGAGCAGCTCGTCGCGGCTCGGCGGGAACCACAGTTGCCACTGCTTGGGATCGGTTGCCTGGTACATCGCCTGGGCGGCATAGTACAGGCCATAGTGCAGGTGGTCGTCGCCGCGGACCTCGGGGGCCTTGTTCCGCTGGAGGTATTCAATGCCGCCCAGCGCCTCCCGCGACTCGTAGTCGCCGCTGGTCAGGAGCGAGCAGGTGCCGGCGGCGGTGCGGGCATATCCCTCTGCCCCGACGCCGGGCTGATAGAGGAACCCGCCGCTGGGCATGGCACAGCTTTTCACGTAGTTGATGGCGGCGTCGAAGGTCCGCTTGGGGACCCGCAGGCCTGCGTTCTTGGCAGCCCGCAGGGCCACCAGTTGCATGACGGTCACGGAGACGTCGGCGTCCGCGGGCTGCGGCTGATACCGCCACCCGCCCTGGTCGTTCTGGCAGGAGATGATCAGATCCACCGCCCGCTGCAGCGCATCCAGCACCCCCGGCCGATCGTACATCCCCCAGACCTGGGCCAGCAGTAAGGTGCTCATGGCGTGTTCGTACATGGGCCCGTGGGCGGTGTCCCGCGGGTTGGAGATGAGTCCGCTGAGTTGGGCGTTGCCCAGCACGTAGTCGATGCCGCGGGCGACGACGCGCCCGCGGGCTCCGCGGTTCGGCACTACGCCGGTGGACATGAAGCCGAGCACGGCAAACGAGGCCACCCCCGTGTTCCTGCCCCGGGCCCCCGTCCACGAGCCGTCCGGGGCCTGCTGCGAAGCGAGATAGTCCAGGCCGCGATCGATCGACTGCCGCAGCTCCGGCATGATCTCCAACGTGCGGTCTTCACGCCGGGGATCATCAGCCGATTGGGCCCGTGCCGGCGTAGCGGCCGAGCCCGCGATCACAAACGCGAGCACCGCAGCGGCAAGACAACGATGACAGGTGAACGATGAATGATGAATGATGAATGATGAACGATGAACGGTGAACGATGAACGATGAATGATGAATGATGAATGATGAATACTTCCAAAAGGAGCTCGGGGTCGAGAACCGAGAGTCGAGAATTGAGAACTGAGAAGCGGGTTGCACCGCCGACCTGGCCGCTCGCGGCTTCGCAAAGCCGGCGCGCTCCCGTTCGCGTCGCTGCCGAACGCCAAGCTGAACCCTGAACTCCGAAGCCCGGGCCCTGTACACATGTCAGCGTCCACCTTTGTTCCGGTTGCTGAGCCGCTCGTAATACCGTTTGATGGCTGATTCGTACTCGGGCGGCAGCGGCTGGGCCAACGACTGGCTGATCGCCTCGCGAGCCCGGGGGGGCAGGTTCCAGTACCAGGGCTTGCCGTCGTCGCCCTTATCGGCGGCCGTCACCGCCCCGCTGTCGTCCGGGCCCATCCGGGGCTTCCCCTGCCGGTCCTTCTGCTCGTTCTCGTCGGCCTGCTGGCCCTCGGAGAGCGTGGCCATCGACTGGGCCATGATCGTCCAGGCGTTCTCCAGGAACTCCACGGCCAGGCGCTGCCGCTTGAGGGCCTCGCTGAAGTTCTGCTCGTCGAGCATGTCGGCCGCACCCTGGATCCACTGCGATGCTTCGAGCACCGCCTCCGGCAGCGAGCCCACGACCTCGCCCGGCAACGGCTTGAGGTTCTCGAGGATGTCCAGACCGGTCCTCGTGAGCTGGCGGTGGCGGGTAGCAGCCTCGGCCACCGCGGCCGGGTCGGCCGCGTCTCGGGCGGCAGCCCAGCCCTCGGTCCTGGCAATCAGGATGTCCAGATCCTTCATGAGCCGCCCCACGCGGACGATCTCGCGGAACAGGGTCAGGAACATGTCCGTCTTGGCCTTCTCCTCTTCGCCCTGGTTGGCCCCGTGCGACGGGACCTGGCCGGGAACGGTCGAGATCCGGGCCATGTATTCCATCAGTTCCTTCCAGAACTGCCGCATCTGAGCCTCGGCCGAGGCGAGCCGATCCAGCGCCACCTCCTGGTGGGGCACGGAGCCCTGCCGGTCGTCCGACGCGAGCCGATGGGCCGATTCCACCATCGCTGCCCGTGCTTCTTCCAGGCTGGTGGCGACCGCTTCGGCGTACAGCTCGACCCGGCGGATCACCTGGGGCAACTGGGCGGCATAGGATCGTTGCCGGCCGGCGGGCATCGGGCCGGCGGGCGCCTTGCCGGTGGCCTCCGCGTAGAGCTGGGCCTGGCGCTTGCGGAGCTTGGCTACCAGCGCGATGTCCGCCGCGAGCGTCGCGATCGGGCTGACGTCCACGCCGGCACCGCCCTCGCCCGGCAGGGCCATCATGCCGCCGAACTTGAGCGGTCTCTTGGGCTTGATGGGCCCCATGGCGGGCATATCCGTGTCCAGGCCCTTCTTGCCGAGGGTCTCAGCCAGTTCGAGCGCCTGTTCGAGGGCCCGGATGGCGGCATCGGCAGCGTTGACAGCCTGGTCTTGCTGACGCTGGCGGAGGTGCCGGTGAGCCTCGAGCATCGACTGATGGGCCGATTGAATGTGTTCCCGCGAACCGGGGACGATGGCACCCTCGGGAAAGGTTAATATCCGCGCTTGCTCGCCGACGTCCGCCTGGTCGCGCCGCAGCCGCCGCCAGTCCAGCGCTGTTGCCGGCCCGGCCTCTACGCGGGAGCGGATGTTCTTCTCGCGATCGATCATCTCTCGCAGGACACGGATATGCTTGTCCATCAGATCGCCGGGGCTGATGGTGGCCGCCTCCAAGGCCTGGCCGAGGCGGGCGAGTTCGTCAGCGGCCTCCTGGGCGGTCTGGCCCGCCTGCGAGAGATGGTTCGCGCTGATCTGAGTGACGACTTGTTCCATGAGGTCGCCGGCCGGCGAGGCGGTCGCCCGGGCGTGCAGCCGGCCCAGCGCCGCAGGGGCGTCGCGGGCACTCGTGACATATCGGGTGAACCCGGCCAGCCAGTCGGCCCATCGGAGCCGGACTGCCCGCTCATCCACGGCAAGCTGCTCGATCGCCTGGCGATCCTTCTCCGACAGGGCGTCCACGGGCTTACCGAACGTCCGGGCCATCATCGCCCGTGTGCTTCGCACGGTCGCCGCCTGCATCTGGTGGATCGCGCCCAGCGTGTTGAGCAGCTCAGCGATCGAGCCGGCTCGACGTCGATCCGCATCGAGATCGGCCAGTATCTGCATGATGTCGCGCTGCGCGGTGCGGGCCCGCTCCAGAGCGGTGCGGGCTACCTGCAGCGGTCCATCCGCGCTCGCGGGCGCCGCGCCGGCGGAACCGGTCAGGATGAGCGACAGGATGATTGCCCATCGCATCTCAGCGTTCTCCCGTGTCCTGCGATTCCGCGAAGCCCGCCAACGCGGCCCGGGCCTGCCGCAGATACGCCGCCGCCTGTTTCATCGGGCCGACGCCTAACGCTCTCAAACCGCCGGCCAGCGCGTGCAGGCCCTCGATCCGCTCCGAATCCACCAGGAAGCTGTCGGCCAACTCATCGGCGACATCGGCAAGCCGGCCTGACAGCCGGCCCACCTGGCGGAGCATCCGCGTCTGGCGATGCTGCTCGATCTGCACGCGGCGCACGTCCGCGGGCATGAGCGGCTCGCCCGCCGCCGGGAGTGAAACAATCGCGACCTCGACCTCATCCCGCCCGGCCTGCTGCTGATCCGTCAGGTGGTCCAGCTCACCGAATGCATCCCGCAGACGCGCCTCCAGCGACCGGCGGAGCGACTCCGGATCGACCACCGTCAGCACGTGGGTGGCGGACACGCTCATCTTCTCTTGGGTCAAGTGCAGCCCCGCGTCCGTGACCTCGAGATGATACTCGACCTCGTCGCCGCGGGCGAGATCGGCGCTGGCCAGGTCCCACGCGAACTGGCCGTCCCATTGTGTGCGTGGCGTGACGACCGGAACGGTCACGGGGGCGGTCGGCGCCGGTTCGTCCACCCCTTCCCGGGCACGTTTCCGCCACCGGATGGCCGCTGCCGTGACGCCGAAGTCGTCATCCGCCTCGAACCGAAGCCGCAGTCGCGTCGCCGGCGTCACGCGGTGCTCGGAGCCGGGCCGGGTGAGCCTGACCGCGGGCAGCTCGTTGTCGATCGGGTCGATCACGAAGGTCGCCGGCGTATCCGTCGTGAAACCGTATGCGTCGTGGAGCCGAACCGCGTATCGACCTCGGGCGGTGACCGTGAACGATCCCTGGCCCTGTCTTTTGGAGGTCAGCGTGACCGCCTTGGTTCTCTCACCTTCGTCACCGCTGAACGCCAGTTCCATCCGCTGGACGTCGCGATCGGCGTTGAGGGTCAGATCGACGCGGGTGCCGACCAGTACCCGGACGTCGCCGGATTGGACCCGATCGGGCTGGCGGCGCGTGAACGCGGGGTAGTGGTAGACCGCTTCGATGGACGCGAGCTCGGGCGGGACGACTACATCCACGTGGACGCCATCGAGCCGGGCGTCCCCGATCCGCATCGACAGGGTGATCGGTTCCAGCAGCGGCCCGATCGTGACCGTGAAGCGACCGCCCGCCGCCACGTCGAACGACGCATAGCCGGCTGGCCGCGCTGTTGACCTTCCCTGGCCCGCGGGTTGCCACTCGACCCGGCCGGTTCGGGGGATCTCGCCGGTGACCAGGCCAGTGATGCGCACGGGATCGCCACGGCGCACGCGGTATTGTTGTTCGACGTCGGTGATTTGCGTGCGGCGCGGCCAGGCGGCATCGCTGAACGGCAGGAGCGTGCGCCGGATCCACAAGCCAGCCAGGCCGGGGCGACTCACCACGACGAGAGAGAGTACCAGCAGCGTCACGGCGGCACCGGCGGCCGGGCGTCGCACGGGCTTCATGTCAATCGCAGCCCGTAACGGCAGGTGGGCCGCTGCCGATTCGACGCGCTTGCACATCGCCTCGATCAGGCTTGCGGACAAGCCTCCGGCAAAACGCGGGCTGCGGGGGCCCGGACGGCGCGAATGCATTCGTGCTTCGTCGCGGAATTCCACCCGTGAGATCAGCCGCCCGCCAAACCGGTCGTAGACCGACTCCACCCGAAGGGCGGCGGCACAGGCGCCGCGCTTCAGGGTCACTGCGGGCACAACGAAGCGGCGGATCACCCACACGGTCCACGCCACCAGGCAAACCAGTTCGGCCGCTCGGGCACCACGCGGGAAATCCAGCCGGTAGTCAAGCCAGCCCAGCACCAGGTACGCGGGCACGAGCGCCAGTACCGTTCGCGCCAGCGATAAGACCGCGTCCCGAACGATCCACCGCGATCGCACGGCCGACAGTTGGCGGTCCAGGTTGGTCTTATCATCATTCATCGTTCATCATTCATCGTTCGTCATTCACAACTTCACGGCAAGTATCGCCACTTGCGCAGGACCCACTCGGCGGTGAGCAACACCGCAAGGGCGATCAGCATCGTCCATCCGTCCCAAAGCGGAATCCGCTCCGACCAGCGGTAACGAAGCGGCGAGAAATCCAGGCGCCCGATCAGGGCGGGCAGTTGACCAAGGGTCACGAATTCGCCGCCGGTCACATCGGCGATCTGGCGGAGCAGTGCGGGGTTAATCGCGGCGTGGGACAGTTCGGGGTCACGCCCGGGCTCGCCCGACACCTCCAGGGCCGCCTCGCCGCGATCCTCGTAGCCCTCGACGAGAAGGCGATAGCGACCCTTGTCGGCAAGCTGGAGTTCCCCTTCGTACAGGAACGGTGAGTCCGCCGCCCGCCGCAGCTTGAACGACACGGGCGGGGAACGGCCTTCGCTCTGCTCGGCGATCAGGGTGAGCGTCTCGTCCGCTTCCCCGTCGATCGAGGCAGTCCCCGACTCGATCGCGACGCTGACCGCGGTGGGCACGTCCGGGGCGATGGTTGCGGGCGTCTCGATACGCACCGACTGGAACTCCCCGACGCGGTGCGGCATGCCCACGTGTTGAATCGCGTGCGCCCAGAAGCCGTAGAAATACCGGTTGCCCACCTCGTAGCGCCACTTCCAGGTTTCGTCCGTGCCGACGAACAGGACGGACGCCCGGCCCACGCGGTGAAGGATCACCAGGGCGGTGGGATCGCCGCCGGCATCAGCCGGCCGGTGAACCAGCACCATCGCGCCGGGCTTCAGATCCGCGACGCCGGCATACCACCCCAATGGCGGCAAACGTCTCCAGACAGAACCGGGGTCCTCGCCGAAGCTCAGACGCACCAGCGGATGACAAGCGCCCAGCGGCGTCACCACCGGCGAAAAGGAAATCACGTCCTCCTCCGGGATGGCCGTCACCCGCTCGAATGGCAGCAGCGGCCCCAGGGCGGTCTCGACAAAGGCCCCCGGCATGTGGGCTGGACCCGCGATGAACACCGCACCCGCTCCATCCTCAATGACGTGGTCACGCAGCCATTCCCATTGCTGAGGCGAGAGATCCTGCGGTGCCAGATCACCAACCACGATCACGTCGAACTGCGACAGCTCCTCTGCGCTGGCTGGGAACGAGGCCGCTTGCCGCTCGGCCGCCGGCGTGGCCGGGTCTTCGGTCAACAACACCAGCGTCGGCTCGAAACGACGATCGCGCCGCATCGCGTTGCGCAGGAAGCGGTACTGCCATCTCGGCCAACGCTCGATGTAGAGAACGCGGATGGGCTGATCGATCACGTGGACGTCGGCGGTGGCGTGGTTGTTGGTCGTGGTCAGCTCGCCCGGCAGCGGCGTGGTCTCCACGCGGTATCGCTTTCGGCCCGGCTCGCCGGGCTGGACCTCGAACCGTTCGACCACCGGCGCGCCGGTGGCGGGAAGCGCAGCGTCCTTCGTCTCCACGACGCGGTCGCCGTCCAGCAGCGTCACCGTCACCAGGTTGTCGTCGAACCCCTGCTGCTCGATGCGAACCCGCAACCCCACCGGATCACCGGCATAGGCGAACGGTGCCTCAGCGACGACGCTGACCGTCAGCTCGCGGGGGCGTTCGTTGCCGACCAGGCAGGCGTGCACGGGAATGCCGGCCCGGGCGAGCCGGCGGGCGACCCGGAGCGGGTGACGATCCGCCCCCGAGGCGTTGTCGGCACCATCGGTGACCAGCAGCACGCCGGCTGTCGGACCGCCCGCGAGTTCCGAGTGTACGCCCTGAAGAGCATTGCCGATCGCCGTTCGCCCGCGGCCCGGAGGCCCGGTTGAACCCGGCACTTCTGCCAGGTCCACCGGGCTGAGCGCTTCATCAAAGAGGTAGGTGGCCACCCGCGGGCCTCGCGCGGACGCGAGAGGTTCCACCGCCGGCGGGCCGCCCACAGAGACGCCGGCCACGGCCGACAGTGCCGGGGCGATCGCCTCCGCTGCCCGCTGCCAGCGCGACGTGGGTACCGTCTCGGGACCGTCTTCGAGTGACATGCTGGGCGAACGGTCCAGCAGCACCGCCAGCGTTTTCGGTTCCGATCGTTCGAGTTGGGCGGCGATGTGCGGCTGGGCCAGCATGAGCACCGGCAACGCGAGGATCACCGCCCGCAACAGGCCCAGCCCGACTCGCCAGCGGGTACTCAGATCGAGCCGTCGGCTGCGGTGGATCACCGCCACGAGCAGCCACATGACGACCAATATCGCCAGCAGCACGCCAGCCGGCCATGTCGGCTGCCACGCCGACCCCGTTTCGATCACCTGCGCGGAGGGATCGTCCGTGATCCACCGGGTGAGCAGGGCAGCCAGGAATCCTCGTGGCGCCGGCGAAGTCATGATGCCCGCCTCGCTAAGAAGGTCGAGGAGAACGCAGCGCGGGAAGGCGAACAACCGACGCGGCACGAATGTGCGAAGGTGGGAAAGTGCGAAGGTGGGAAGGTGGGAAAGTGCAGAAGCGACAAGGTAGCCGCAATACGTGCGCCGTTTACACCTTCACATTGCCGCACTTCTAGACCTCCACACCCCCGCACTTCCCACCTTCGCACCTTCACATTCTGACACGTTCTCACCTTCGCACCTTCATCACTTCTCACCCTCTCACTTCCAACTTCTCGCTTCTGACTTCTCCTGTCGTGCCCCGAAGCTCGCCAGAAGTCTTTTGATAGCTGAATCGGTAGGCCAGCAACACCTCCACCAGCAGGATTGCCCCCACCAGGATCGCCAGGATTGACCATACTTCGGTGCCCGACAGTCCCGCGAGCACAACCGCATCCACCGGCGCGTCCGGCGCGATCACTTCACAGCGGCCCTGGGGGAACAACGAGCGGATTGCCCCCGGTGAGAAGACCACCTGATCGCTCTCGGCGGTCTCGACGTTGACGGCAACGGCGTGCAGGGCGTCGGGCGCTGCGGCACCGGCGGATGCGCTTCCGGCAAGTCGGTACACGCCCGGCGAGTCCGTCCGATCGAATCTGAGCACCGCGTCCTCGGTCGCTTCGACGGGTTCCGCAAAACCGGCCGCCTCCAACGTGACGCCCCCGGGCATGGCCACGGTTAAGCCGGCCGGCCCGGCCCGCAGGGGCGGCGCCCATGTCTGCCCCGGCTCCAGGCCCGGCGATACCAGCCGGTGCCGGGTCAGCCAGACGAGCAGGTTGCCCAGCAGCGGAACCATCGCAGGCCGATAGACCAGGTCGCACCAGCTCGGATCGAGCGATGAGGCAAACATCGCTATTCGGCCCGCACTTGCGGGCTTGTTTTCCGCATCGGGGGCATGGGCTCGGGCGCCGGTTGCCAGGTCGCGCGTCATGAGCACCGGGCGGCCATCGGTCAACCGGAGCAATACGGACCAGTCGCTGCCGCCGGCCGGCTCAACGGTCATTGCCTGGAATACGTTCACCGCGGCCAGGGCGTCACGGACGCCGGGTGAATCAAAGTCGATGACCGCGACGTCCGCCGGTCCACCTTCGACGGGTTCGCCGGCATCGATGCCCGCGTTTTCGACGTCTAACTGAAGGACCCGCCGTTCACTCGGTGCCGACGATTCAGGCGGTGTGAATGCCACATCGCTGAGCCAGCGCCCCGCTCCCGCCCCGCCGGAGCGGAAAGGCCCCAGGGTCGCGGCCGCGTTGGCACCGGCGGCGATCAGCAGCGACCCGCCTTGCCGGGCCAGTTCCTCCAATCGTCGCACGGCATCGGCGGGCAACGAACCCGTCTCGGCGAGGATGACGACGCGGACCTCCTCGTCGATCTCGTCCGCCACGCGCTCGGGAGCCACCCGCGGGCGCACGGTAAACGGCGGAGCCGCCACCGGCTCGGACAAATCGGTCGGGGGCGACAGTGCCGCTTCGAGGTAAACGTATGGCGACTTGCGAACCTGTCCCGACGGCCCATCGGTCGCTTCGGGCGTCACGACCGCCACCTCGATCGACGACGGGATACACACGCCGGCATACCGGTGGTTGTCGATGTCAACCGCGTCGGGATCGAGTCGGACCTCGATCGGGAAAAGGCCTGCCGCGGTGAACGCGTGCCGAAACGTGGCGATGCCGCGGCGGTCACTCAGCAGCACGCGCTGGCGGTCCACCTTCCGGCCATCCACCCACAGCTCGACGTTCGCCTGGCTTGCCGGCGGGTCGCCGAAGTCCTGCATGCTTGCGTCGAACCGGACCGGCGCCCCGACCCGCAGCCACCGGCTTTTGACCCGAAGATCGGTGATCCCCAGGTTGGCTGCGGGTTGGCTTCCTGCGCTGAGGACGACGAAGCCAATCGACGCGTCGGCCCCGGCCAGCGTCTCCCGGAGCGCGCCGGCGGCCCGATCGAATGCCCGCGCCTGGAGGTCGGTGATGAGGTAAACCCGCTTGCCCGGCGCGGTCGAGCCCTTGAGCATCTCGAGTGCTGCGGCCAACGCCGGTGCGGCATCGGTGCCGGTGGCGGTCACGCGGGCAGCGTCGATGGCGGCACCGATTCGCGGGCGGTCGGCGATCAGGCCGTCCGTCGCCCGCGTGGCCTGCTCGTGCATGTAGACCACCCCGACACTCGCCCGCTCGGGCAGCGAGGCCAGCACGGTATTGGCGCGTTGCCGGGCCAAGGCCAGACGTGTCTGGCCCGCGACGTTCGTCCCCATGCTGTACGAGGTGTCGAGCACGATGACCGCGTCCGGACCGCGCCCACCGATTCCCGAAAACAGCTCCGACGCCCCCGGTGACAGGATCGGGCGGGCTACCACCAGCGCCGCCGCCGCCAGGGCCAACGTCCGCAGGGCCAACAGAATCAGGTCCTGAATGCGCAGGTTGCGCGATCGTTGCGACAGGGCGGACAGCAGAAAGTCCATGGCCGCCCACCGCACGACGCGATAGCGCCGCCGCGACAGGATATGAATGATGATCGGGATCACCCCGAGCAGGGCACCCCATGCCAGGAGTGGATGGACAAAACTCATACTGATCCCATTAAGCCATGCGCCCCACGTAGCCCCTTTCGTGCGAAAAGGGCGCCGGCTGCCGCAAAAAAGAATACGCGATGCGTATCATTTGGCCACCCGCCGGACCTTTTGCCGGGTCGCCAGGTAGCTCAGCAACAGCTCGTCGAGCGGCTCGGCGGTGCTGGCCAGCCGATAGTCGATGCCCGCCCGGCTGCAGCCCAGGCGCAAGGCGTGAAGGTGCCGATTCAGGGCATCGAGATACGCCTCGCGGATGCGGCTCGGCTCCACGAAGACCCGCAGGTCCACCTCGATTCCCTCGAACCGGACGTGGCCTCGCATCGGGAATCCCAGCTCGTGCGGGTCGAGCACGTGCAGGGCGATCACCTCGTGCCCGCGGAACTTCAACTGTCTGAGGCCGTCGAGGATCGACTCGGGCTTATCGAGAAAGTCCGACACCACGACTACGATGCCCTTGCGGGCGATCTGGCGGGTGAATTGCCCGAGCGACCGTCCGGTATCGGTCTGGCCCGTCGGTTCGAGCCGATCCAGCATCTCCGAGAGTCGGGCGATGAACGGCAATCGTGTTCCCGGCGGCAGATAGGCGACGCTCTGGCGATCGTAGATCCCCAGGGCCGCCGCGTCATTCTGGCGCAGAACGAGGAAAGAAAGGGTGGTCGCCAGCAGGCATGCGTACTCGAGCTTCCGGTGCGCCTTGCCCGAGCCGAACGTCATCGACGCGCTGGCGTCCAGCAGCACCGTCGCGACGAAGTTCGTCTCCTCGTGGTATTGCTTGATGTAGTAACGTTCGCGCCGCCCGTAGACCTTCCAGTCAATGTGCCGGGGATCGTCGCCGGGCACGTAGCTGCGGTGCTCGGCAAACTCGACGCTGAAGCCTCGATACGGACTCTTGTGCAGCCCCGTCAGGAATCCCTCCACCACCTGGCGGGCCTTCATCTCCACCCGCCCCAGGCGACGCACCAGGTCGGGATCCAGAAAACGGGAACGAATACTCACGATGGTATCTCGACCGCAAAACGATCGATTCCAGGGTCACCTTGAGAATTGAGTGTTGAGAACTGAGAATCGAAAAACGATGACGTCTGTTGACTACGCTCCGGTATGCGGCATCGGCCCCGAACAGCCAATTCTCAATTCTCAACTCTCAATTCTCAACTCTCAATTCGCTTGCGCTGCCGCTTCGGTCTTGGGCGTTTCGTCGATCACGCGGGCAATGATCTGCTCGGGCGTCACGCTTTCAGACTGGGCGGCGAAGTTGAGGATCAATCGGTGACGCAACACGGGCTCCGCCACCGCGTCGATGTCATCCCAGCCGACGGCGAACTGCCCGTTGAGTACGGCCCGCGCCTTGCCCGCCAGGATCAGGTTCATGGACGCCCGGGGACCCGCCCCCCAGTTGAGCCAATCCCTGACGAACCCGGGGGCGGTCGGATCGTCGGGGCGGGTCTTGCGTACGACGGCGGCGGCGTACTCCAGGATGTGGCGGCTCACCGGCACCCGCCGGACCAGCGATTGGTACGCCAGGATGTCCTCTCGCGAAAGCACCGGCTCGATCGTCACCTCGCTCGGGCCGGTCTGGCTTTCCATGATCTCGATCTCCTCCACCGCCGACGGATAACCCACCCGCACCTCGAACAGGAATCGGTCGAGCTGGGCCTCCGGGAGGGGGTAGGTCCCTTCCTGTTCGATCGGGTTCTGCGTGGCGAGCACGAAGAACGGATCATCGAGCTTATAGACCACGCCGCCCGAGCTGACCTGGCGCTCCTGCATCGTCTCCAGCAGGGCGGACTGGGTCTTGGGTGGGGTGCGGTTGATCTCGTCGGCCAGCACGATGTTGGCAAAGATGGGCCCGGGCAGAAACTTGAATTGCCGCTGGCGCGTCTGGGGGTCGTCCTGGATTACTTCGGTCCCCAGGATGTCCGACGGCATGAGGTCCGGCGTGAACTGGATCCGTCTGAACGCCAGGCTCAGCGATTCACCGAGCGTGCTGACCATCAGCGTCTTGGCCAGCCCCGGGACCCCGACGAGCAGGGCGTGGCCCCGGGCGAAGATGCAGATGGCCAGTTGATCGATCACCGCCGACTGCCCGACGATCCGTTTGCCGATCTGATCCTGAAGTTTCCGGTAGGCGCCGGCAAGTCGTTCCACCGCTGCCACGTCGTTCGATTGGGTTGTGGTCATGGATTGCGGGCTCCGATGAAGTGCCTGTTTGATCTCCCCGCTCGTCGTCGTTTGGCTCGGCACACGTGCTCCGACACGCGGTTCACAGCCACATTACCTGGTCGGAGGGAACGGTGCCAGCGGGTAGACGGCAGGATCGGTCAGCCCGCCGCACCACTGCAATCGGCGGTGAACACCGCTCCCGTCGTCATCTTCGACCCGAATGTCAAAACCCCTCGGCTCACCGGCCTTGAAGAACCGGCGATCGATCCGCAGCTCGTAGAGGGTCTGCCCGAAGTTGCGCTCCGCGGCCAGGACTACGTCCTCCGCAACCTGGGGGCGTTGAGCATAACGCCTGCGCAACCAGTGCTCAAACGACGCCTCCATGCCGGCGGGTCTGGCCATCATCAGCGGGTAACCCGGTGTGCGGATGTAGGCGATCGGGACGTTGTCCGCCAGGGACATGGATATCGTCGCCGGCACGGGTGGCGTGCGGTGGGGGTCGAGCGGGGGCTGGGCCCACTGGCGGCCCATCAGCATCACGTCAACCCGATCGCCCCGGGCGGTCGTGGCCGCACTGCTCGCTGCCAGCGTGTCGTCCTCGACCCGCACCGCCAGCCAGACCGCAGCGTCGTCCGTCGCCCATTGGAAGGCTGCCTTTGTGCTGCTCATCGAGGCTGAGCGGCCGGGTGCGTCACCTTGGCTCGCGCCGGGCCAGGTATGCCGCTCTGCGGTCATAGCCTGCCAGGCATCGTCAGGCCAATCCGACAGATCGCCGTCCAGCACCAGCCCCGCGGTGGGGCTCGGCGCTACCGGCGGAGGGGCGAACAGGTCGGCCGCATCCTTGCCCGGACCGGTGGACGGTTGTGACGCCGGCGGGGGACCGGGGTCATCGCGCAGGATCAGCGTACCCCGTTCGCCGCTGACCACAGCCCATCCGTCAACTACGTCAATGTGGCGAGGTCGAATGTCCCCCAGGGCGATGCGCCGGTCGGAAGTATCAACCAGAAACCCGCACGAAAGCCTCTCCTCCGGAAAGGCCAGAAGACAGGAGTCTCTGGCGAACCGCAGACCGGATGCGTCGAAGCTGAATCCCAGCTCCTCGATGCGATTGTGCTTGGGGTGTGTCCGCAGCCAATCGAGCAGCATCCGTTGTTCCCCGCTCAGCGGCGATGCGTCGTTGGCCGTCTCGAACGGCGACATGAGCGTCACCTCTCCCGTCGCCAGCTCGACAATGCCCCAGTAGTCGGTGATCTCCACGATTGCGAACCGCCCCTGACGATCCAGGACCCGGACCGGGCTCGGATACAGGCGGATCTCCCCGGCGTTGGCGGCGATTCGACAGGCCCGCCCGTCGCTGAGCAACTGCTCCTGCGTGTAGGTCAAGCGCCTGACGGCAAAACGATCGGGACCGTCCTGCTGGCGGTAGCCCGACTCACCGGGCAGCGGGGCGGCGATAACGAACGAATGCTCGACTCGGCCGGTCGCCGATTCGATCCGCATGAGTCGGCCCGGCTTACCACCGCCCGGCTGAACGAAGACCGACGTGACCGGATCGCCGGGGAAGATCGCTTCGAATACCCGCGGCGCCACGTCGAGCTGCCAGGTTGTTTCCAGTTCGTCCTGGTGGCCTTCTGCCCCTGCCCTGACGCCTGCTATCGTGGAGGTCCCGACTACCCACACGTGCTCGCCCACCGCGTACAACGTGCGGATCGGCAAAACGCTGTCGACCCGACCGGCGGCGAGCACGTCGCCTGTGACGGGCTCGATCAGCCTCAAGGTCTCGCGATCGTCCGAGACCGCGACGATGCTCCGGGTTTCGGGAGAATCCCTCTCCGAGCCGGTCCCGGGGGCATGTGTTTCCACAACCGAGGCAGCCCACACGCTCCGCCCGCCGTCGAATGCCCGCCACCAGTGCCGGGCGTAGTCCTCCGCCGGCGCATAAGCAGCCAATCCCGACCGATCCGCAACGATCAGGCTGACCGAGCCGCCCGCGCGTACCAGTCGGGCCATCGCCCCCCGGGCCGGCATGAAGGCGTGATGCCGCCAGCCTCCTTGCGACGACGACCGACGGGAGCGGGCGATGACAGGCGACGGCGGCGGCGTGTCGATAAGCCCGGGCTCGCCGTCGAGCAAGCGAATATGGTCCCGGCCGATCGCCACCCATTGCTCGTCCGGGCCCACGCGACGGAGCTCACCAAACTCACCGCGAGCGTATTCCCCGAGGACCGATCCGGATGCGGCCTCGAGCCGGGTAAGCTTCTGGCCATGCCATACCGCCAGTTCATCGCCGATCCGCACCGCCCCGCTCCCGCTTCGGGCCAACGGCCATGACCAGATCAGCGAACCGTCGTTTAACCGATACGCGCGGACCTCGCCCGACAGCGTGGTCACCACCGCCCGATCGTCCGTGGCATCGATCAGCTCCCGCAGGTCCAGCGACCGGATCGTCCGTTGCAGCTTCCCCCTGGTTCGATCGATCACCAGCAAGGCGTTGATGTCCCGGGGCAACAGGACGAGCCGGTGGGGCGTGATCCGGATCGGCTCGGTCCGGCGTTCGAGCAGCGTGAGCGGAGCGGTGGTTATGGGTCCGAACCGGGCCACCCGCGGGTAGGAGACTGCCCACAACGGCTCACCGAGGTCCCGGTCAACGGCGACGACCGCTCCCATGTGGGTGGCGTAGTAAACCGTCTCGCCGTCATGGGTGAGCGTAGGCCCGGACCGGCCGCCATACAGGACACCCCGGCCCACGCAACGGGTCGGGGTGGCCCCGGTGGCGATACGTTTACGCCACAGGAGCGCCCCGTCGGCAGCGTCCACCGCGCACAGCCAGAACTCAGGATACTCGCCCCGTGACGAGGCGGTGAACAGCACCTTCCCGCCGGAGCAGATCGGATCGCTGCAGACCCGCAGCCGCTCGAACGTCGGGTCGGCATCAAGCCGCCACCGGACGGTGCCGGTCTGCGGGTGCAGGCAGGTCACCACGGAGTACACGTACTCGACGTCGCCGCGATGGTAGGTCTCGACGATCAGGACCCCGGCCGGGCAGAGCGTAATCGCCGGGCGGTCCGCCGCGCCGGTCCACGGGTCTTTGGGCCTGTTGCTCTTGCGGTAGACCTCACGTCCCACGTCAACCCGATCCGCCGGATCGTCGGGACGGTAGCACCACAGCCACCGCCCGCCGGCGGTGTCGTAGGCATCGACCCGAAACGGACGACGCACGAACAGGCAACCGCCGCTCGCCGCCAATCCCAGCGCGTCGGGCTCCTCGGCCGGGTCTCGCTTGATGACTGCCCCGCCGGCCCGTCCCAAGCGAGCCGGCCCGTCCTCGGGCCGGGGGAGTACCCGGGCGGGGACCGCCCCGCTCGCCTGGTCTACCTGCGAGCCGACCCATCCCAAGCGAGCCGGCCCGTCCTCGGGCCGGGTGAGTACCCGGGCGGGGACCGCCCCGCTCGCCTGGTCTACCTGCGAGCCGGCCCATCCCCGCGCCGGCCTCCCCGCGCTCGAAATGGTCCCCGCCCGCCCCAGCAAACGCTCCCACCGCTCCCGCCGTGCCCCGGCCTCCTTGCCCGCAACCTCACTTCGACCGATCAACCCGAGCGCCCGGGCGAGCTTGCCCTGGTCGGCCAGCGTGTCCGCCCATGCCAGCAGGGCCGGTCCGGACACCACTGCGGCCGGATGATCCTTCACGAACTGGCGCAGGGCGTCGATCGACCCGTCGGCCAGCGCATCCCGCCATCGCTTGTTCGAGAATGCCACGTAAGCGGCTCGCCCCTCGACGGGCAGGGCATCCAGCGTCGAGCGGGCCCACTCTCGGATGCCCAGGTATTGCCCCGGCCCGCGCTGCAGGAACGTGCCGGTGAACCGTTCGACCAGGTTGCCCAGGGTCCTGAACGCCGCCCATTGGCGGGCCTTCAGCAGGGCCTCCACTTGCCGGATCTCGGTCTGCGCCTCGACGCTGACCGGGAACCGCACGAGGCTCGCCCGCTGCCGCCGGCACCGCTGCAATCGGGACTCGAGCCGCCGGCCCAGCGGCTTGGGAAAACTGCCCTGAGCCACTGCCAGCTCGTACATCTCGACCGCGGCGTCGATCTCGCCGAGCCGCTCATACATCGCCGCCAGCTCCGCGGCGAGCCCCGGCCGGGCAGAGGGGTCCGCCTCGTCGATCAGGCGGCGGTAGACCCGCTCCCCCTCGTCGTACCGCGCCTGGGTGTCCGCCAGTTCCCGGGCCCGGGCCAGCTCGCCATCTGCTCCCAGCCCGAGGGTCACCCACAAACACGACAGGGCCGCCCCGGCCCAGGCCACACGGACGGTGCTACGCATGGTCGGTTTCCACCTCAGCCGTCTCACACTACAATAAGGGCGGCTCCGGGCAAGTGTCCCCAGCGGTGCCGCCTTCGCTCTCAGGAAACCCGCATGCCAGCTCTCGCCACGCTCTACGAGCCGATCGCCGCAGACCTGAAAGAGGTGTGCCGGATCTTCGACGACGAGCTGTTCTCCGAGCTGCCCGTCGTCAACGAGCTGTGCGCCCACGTTCGACAATACCGGGGCAAGCTGCTCCGGCCCGCACTGCTGCTGCTGTGCGGCAAGGCTTGTGGAAACATCGGCGACGAGCACCTGACGCTGGCCGCGGTGGTCGAGATGGTGCATATGGCCACCCTTGTGCATGACGACGTGCTCGACGAGGCCGATCTCCGCCGCCGCCGCCCCACCATCAACCGGCTCGAGGGCAATGAGGCCGCCATCCTCCTCGGCGACTACCTCATCAGTCACGCGTTCCACCTGTGCAACTCCCTCCACTCGCAGCTCGCCTCCCGCACCATCGGGGCAACCACCAACACCATCTGCGAGGGCGAACTCCAGCAGGTCTATCATCGAGGTGACCTGGACCTGACCGTCGATCAGTATTTGCAGATCATAAGCCGCAAGACCGCCTCCCTCACCGGGACCTGCTGCCGGCTCGGGGCCCACTTCGCCGGTGCCCCCGAGGAAACCATCGTTTCACTGGAACGTTACGGGCTCGAGGTGGGAATCGCCTTCCAGATCACCGACGACGTGCTCGACATCGTGGGATCCGAGAAGCGGATGGGCAAGACCCTGGGCCGGGACCTGGAAAAGAACAAGCTCACCCTCCCCGTGATCCACTGCTTCCGTCAGGCCGGCCCCGATCTACGCCGTCAGCTACGCCGCCTCCTGGCGGATTACGATCATGGTCGCACCCGACTCCGCCAACTCCTCGAATGCACTGACAGTACCAGCTACGCGCTCACCGCCGCCCGCCGCTACGTGGATGCCGCCGTCGCCCGCATCGAGCAACTGCCCCCTTCAGAGGCTTGCGACACCCTGGTGCGAATGGCCCAACTCATCATCGATCGCCAGCAGTAACCGCAAGCCAGGCACGCTCACGCCCGGATGTTCAAGCGATTACTCTACGCTCCACCGCGAGGTGCGGAGGTGCTGGTCGTTGAGCAGGAACAGATCGACGTCGTCGGCGAGCTGCTTCATGTCGTTCTCGAAGTTGAGTCGGGCACGGTGTTGCCGCTCACGACGGGTGTAGGCCATACCGTCGCCGCAACCGGTTTGCAGCGCCATCGTCGCAACGAGCGTGGCCAGCATTGTCCAACGTCCCATGATTCAGAGACCTCATGCAAGGGGGATCTCGTTCTCGTTTGCCGCGGGCCCCACCCGCGGAGAAGGCATGCAACTGGACGGTGATTTTAGCTCCCCTCCAGCGTCCGTGTCAACGCCGCTGCCCCGGGGGCGGCGATTCCGGGTGCATGACACTTTGGGCGGCTTGTTGGAAGGCGCCGCCCCCAGGTGTTTCCGAACCGCGCCCGTAAGGAA
>Ga0307434_1000709_pt1 | contig 20558 bp, 26 predicted proteins | sample SalMarWE160220MG_FD_202156 | JGI IMG/M metagenome (GOLD analysis project Ga0307434, IMG submission 202156) | Salt marsh sediment microbial communities from the Plum Island Ecosystem LTER, Massachusetts, United States - WE1603-220 | ecosystem: Environmental > Aquatic > Marine > Intertidal zone >... | reverse complement strand
GGATTTACTGCGCTTATAATCCCAGTAACACCTACACATGCAATATTTTTGCTCAGAATTGTTGGTTTTGAAGGTTTTACCGCAATACGCACAATTTTTGGTGTAAACACGTGTATTTTTTTTGTAGGATTCGACATAACATTTTCTGCAACAAAACTTTTGAATGGCTCTGGATTTAATTACGCTAAACGGTTTACCGCATTGAGGACATATCTTTTCAATCATTTTTTGCTCCCTCATTATTTGAAGGGAGCGGTTGTAAGTGATTAAATGATGGATAAATCCGCTCCCCTCTCAGGTTTTGGCTACAGGTTAAGGTTAACTATCAGTTCGCCGTTAGGTTGTTGCGTGTAAATTTGGATTCCCGATTTTCTCAATTCTTTAAGTTCCTTATCCGTCAATCTTCGAGGTTCACCGATTTTTTTAACTCTTTCGTCCATCATTGACAAAACCTGAGTTACCATTCCGTTAAGGTCATGTAAGAAAATTTTGCCTTCAAACTCATTCAAAAATTCATGTGGATTATCCTTTTTTGCTTCAATCCTGATTTTTTGGCTGAACCATGCTTCAAGTGGCAATAAAGTGTTTGTGTCCGTAGCTGTCCTTTTGAAAATCAGTTGTGTGTCAATTGACTTAACTAAGCTAGGTTCCCATCCACTAATAGGCAAAATTTCGGTTTTAACGTCTATTTTTTTCCAAGTTTTTAACAAAATGTTATACTTTTGTGTGACTGTATCCTTTTGCACCTTCCACTCGCCTTTATCATAGATTATTTTTTTTGTGCTGTATGTATCAATCAAATCATTTTCTAACATTAATTATCTCCCCTACTTTCTCGAAGTTTTTGCCTAACCCTCTCATTTTCTCGTTCTAAGACTTTTTTGATAATGCTCGGTTCGTCTTTGAACTCTGGTTTGTTTTCGTCATACAGTATTTTTGGCAAATCTCCGCTTTTAATCGCATTAAAAAATTTTTGCTCTAAGGCTTGCTTTTGCTCTTGCGCTAATTTATCGCCTTTTTTGGCTCTCTCTGAAAGAGTATAAATCATGTCCTCGACACTATCGTAACCCTCAGAGCTTCGACCGTATTGTGCTGGTGTAAGCTTTAGATTTCCTGAAGCTCCACGACCTACTGGCGGTTCTCTGGATTGCTCCCATTCTCTTAATTCTTCTACAGTTGTAATGGAATCGGGAGCGCCTAGAGCTTTTCTCTTGTCGAAGAAAACCTTTTCCGCAATGATTCGGAGCTTGCTCTCTAGATTTTCCTTTTCGGTTCGCTCCGCTTCTAATTCCGTCTCTAACTCATTTTGACGCTGTAACGATTTCTTTAACGTTTCTGAATCAACTCGAACATTCAAATTAAGATTTTTGCCGTTTTTTGCGTATTTTTGTTTAATTTCTTCCTCAATTTCGTTTTCATTACTCATTTTTAATCATCCTCCAACTCTTTATCAAAAACTTCTTCTACTTTTGCTTTGACGGTTTTATCAACTTCTTTATCTGAATCGGTAGTTGGAGCTTGAAAATGACCCATTAAAATTGCATTTTTGCCAATAAATGTTATAGTAACCTGTTGCTTTAGAATACTTGAGTCACTTTGCATACCAATATATTTCACATGCGGCTTAAGAGAAGCAACTATGCCGAAACAGGAGTCTATAATCTCAGCAAGAAACTGTGCCTTAGTTTTACCACAGCTTTTGCATAGGTAATCCAATTGTTCAGCGTTTTCTGGTCTAAGTCTAACTAGTTCACTCATATTTTAAAGCCTTCTATGTGTAACTTTTGTAAATATTTGTATATAAGTATTATGTTTCAATTTAACAGTTTTTGGCTTATTTTGCGATTTAGAGCCATTTTTGAGGCATAAAGCCACAAAAAAGCGCAAAACAAAACCTAAACCCAAAAAGGCGATTAAACAGGTGATTAAATCCACAAAGACAGAAATTTAATCATGAACCGTGCAATTTTTTGCTCTAGGCAAATTTGCTTAAATACTAAACCATGAATTTTGAGCCAAAAACGCAAAAATATCATAGTGGTTACACAAATTTTTAGTGCCACTAATCATGAAGCAATCATGATAATCAATCAATTAATCAATCAATCATATGATAATGAAAAAATATGATAATCATTAACATTTATAGGAAAAGCCTAGACTACCGCACACATAACCTCATTTCTCTATTACCATATGAAAATCATTATCATATGATAATCGAATTAATCAGGTGATTAAAGCATAAATTTATATTTTATTACCTACAAGTAATATTAAGGAATAATAAACGAGATGTAAAGGTTTGGTAGGAACTGAAACTAGCGGAAACAGAAATCCGAAAAACAACATAAGAATCTGTGCAACTAGCGAGTTTCTAGACTATATTAGAAGCCTACCGAACCCTAAAGGTCTTCCAGCTTTTCAGGTTGTGGCTAGAGATTTTCTTCAAGTTCATAAAGAGGGATTCGTCAAAATGCACGGTCAAGAATGCTATGATGAACACATGAAGAGGTTTAACCGAACTACTACAGAAATGAAAAGAGACAAGCTGAAACAGGAAAAGGAGAAACAGAAAGAACGGGAAGAACGTGACGCATTAAGACGCAGAGAACTTAACGTCAAAGAAAGCGAAGCTAAAAAGCAAGTCAAGTATGAAGAACTTCTTCGAAGGCTAGAAAAATATAAAGCTCAACTAGAAAGGTCACGCAACACTCAATATGAAAGTAAATGGATTGAAAAAGTTGCACAAGTTGAATCTGAAATTCGAGCTTTAGGCTATGAAATTCCAGCTTAAGGCTAAAACAGACTTTTTGGAAGGGGGAGAAGAAATTTTTTAGCTTGTGTTTTCGGTAAACTATGGTAACCCATAAATATGATTTCTGTGTTTATCTTATTTGGCGATTGAAAATGGGAAGAACCCGATTGGTGAAGCTTTCTGAAGAAGAGTATCAACTTTTACAAAAAGCAAAAAGGGAACTTGCCCGAAGGGGAACAGGTCGTTTGCCCGAAGAAATGAGAAACGAGGCAGAAGAGGGAAACGTCTCTTTAGCTGATTTTGCTCTCGGGGCTATTGTTGGTTTAGGGGCTATAGCCCTCATTGCGGCTCTTTTTGGAGGCTCCGATGATTAATTACATGGGTATCTAAAGTAGACCGCAAAGCTTATTAAGATACTATGGTATACCATAGTAACGATTGAAGATGTATCCCCAACAAATCTACAATCGAACAACACAGACCGCAGAAACAACGGAATCTATATGGCTACAAATCTCAAATTTCCTAAGAAGTTTGGGAGAAGTTTTTGTAGCCATCGGAAGAGCTTTGATTCGCATAGGAGAGTTCATCTACGAAGTCTTTTTCAAGTAAGGGCATCAGTTGATGGATTCTCAAACCCCCCTTTTTTCGAAAACTAACTGTTTACTGGAAGACCTATAAACTAGGCTTTTTACATATACAAACGTCTTAGAGAAAAACAGCAATTCTTTTATTCGAACTGCAATAAACTTGATGCTCAATAATGTGACTTGAGAATGAATTCGTCAAACGAGAAGCTTTGTATTCAAAAACGGCTACAGAATTTTGTCAAAACAAATTTGAAATTAATGGGAATTGTTGTCTTTCAAATAGCTTTCAGTCTTATAGTAAGTTATCTTCTCGTGATTCCACACACATTCTACATTCCTACTAACGTAGCTAATCAGGTGTTGAGTTCATTAATTGACGTTTCTATTGCATTATTTGGTTTTGTAGGTTTAATCTTGGTTTTTACCCTTAGGAATTTGCTTACGACAAAAGGAAATTTACAGAAAGAAAAATTTAATTCAAGCATAACAAAGATACATTATGACCGCCAACTCTTACCTACATTGCTCTACGACAAAAACGCTCTTGGGCATTCGATGGAAGCAATCGAAAAATATGAACAGAGATTAGAAGAAATTGATAAAAGTATAAGCCATAATAAAAAACAAATTAATGATGCATTGTTCTTTGGTGTAGTCGCTATTGGTTTTGCAGTTTCTTGCACTTTCATGAGCATCTTGGCGTTTGGTGCTATTAGTAACGGATTACATTTTTTGCACCTTGCACTTCCATTTTCACTTTTCTTTATGTGTTTTGATTTTATCGTTGTGGCAATAAAAACAGTTATTGATTGATTATTGTTAGGCTTTGAAAAAGCGGAAAAAGTAAAAGCTGATTTAACTGATACTTAACCATTTCAAACTTACAGTTAATTAATTGTTGTTGTTATTTAGTTAATTTTATATATTAGAACAGACATATTTTCGTAATGCCTCGCTTAAAGGCAACGGAAAAAATTTGGGTGAATCATGTGGTAAGGCAAAAAATAGGAGATAAAATCAAGTGGTTAAGCCTACTAAGGCGAAATCCAAGAAGAGGCGACTTGATTCCATCAAAGAGTTGCTCAAAGACGAAGAATGTCGCAAACTTATCTTTCAGATATTGCGGCTTATAATAGAATCGCTAAAAGAGAAGTAATCGAAGATGGAGTCAAGTGTTGGGTTAGAGGGTATTAATACCCTAGCCGAGTGCCTAGAATCTATTGGACATCCTAATCGTTTTGGAATTGTGAAGTATTGTTCAGAGGAACCTCGTAGATTTTCGGATATAATTTTTCACCTTAAATTGAATCCCGCCTCTTTCAAATTCCACTCAAAAGTTTTGATGAAATGCGACCTTATCCAAAAAATCAAGAGAGGGGTATATCAAACAACTGAACTGGGTAACCTCTTACTTGAATTGGTTAACCGAGCCGACAATCTGTCAAGTAATAACAATTAGAGACAATTTTTAAAAAGTCATTTAAGTTTCTATTTGAAAAAGGCGGAAAATCATAAAACATAAAACTGACCACAAGTAGAATGGGGAAAATCAACTGACAAAAACTAAGCTAATTGTCTCACATGACGATTTCTTGAAAACATTAAAGGAAGTTTATTTTCTTGCAGTTTTGGGTTCATTATGTATTGCCATTGCCGCTTTCACGGGACAAGACTATCCTGAAGCTCAGACTTATGCTTTAACAGCGGCTTCCTTATTTTTAGTTGCATTCATGTCCTCTTTAGCTGTTAAGATTTTTTCTATTGACTTCTACGTAATAGTAACCTATGTTACTTCTGCTGTTGGAATCCTGATGTTATTTCTGGTTATATGGGAGTTTTCTAAGACAATTCCTTTATTAAAGAAATGTTTTGACTTAGTCGCCTCATTAATAACGTTGTTCGTTATTTTACATGTCGTTTACTCAGTAGAAATGCTGATAGATAGAAAGAAAAAACCTTCATTAATCGCTGGTGTTTTGCTTGCTTTTACTTGTTCAATAGTTATTTTCATCTTTTCAATTGCTATTATACAAGCATTTTTTGAGATTTCCTTAATACAATTTAATATCGTTTTAGGATATGTTCTTCTGAGTAGCCTTCTCATAATGGTGGTTTTGTTAATAGCCATATCTCTCAATTCTTTGCTAGAGCATAGGAAGAAAAAAGCGAATAATGAGAAATGATTAGCTCCCCCACCCCTCTAAATTCTTGGCGAAAAAAGGTGGAAAATCATAAAAACCAAAAGAATTAATTAGAAAAAGGAGAAATGGTTATGTCTTCTAAAAACTGGAAATGTTTGAGAATTTTTACGGAAGCTTTTGAAGACTTAAACAAGGTGAATGAGAACATAGTTGTTTTGATGAAAAACCTAAAACCGAAGCATGTTGAACTTTATTTTTTCAATAGATACACTAATAGTAAAAAGAACGAGTATTTCATCAATTTGGGTTTAGTAAATAGTGATGAGAAAGCTACAGATGATTTGGATAAATTATTGAAAAAACAGAATGTTCGTGTGGAGTCCTACGATTGTGAGATGTGGGAAGTTGATGGTTTTCCTATCGACTTTATAAAATGCGTATCATGTGAACTGTATGAAAAAATAAGGGAACTTTTCCCAGATAAACCACCAACTCTTACGCAACTGGGTTATCTTTTGCATTTCTTGATGAACCAATTAGGCTTGGGATATGAAAACGAACTTACAATATACAAAAATTTGGAACGAAAAATTGAAGAACAATTAGAAAAGAGCTAGTATTGGAGACTCCCCTACCCTTCCAAATTTTTCTTTAAAATGCCTTTTCTGATTTTTTCAAAAGTTGACGACGTTTAAAAAAATTAATTCTAACAATTTTAATTTTCTTTACAACTCCATTTTGCTTATAAACAAAAACATGATTTTGAGCTAAAAAGACAAAAATTTATCTTCTGAAAATCAAAAAGTTGCTTTCATATTTTTTCTGGGAAAACCCGTTTAATTAATTAAGAGGGAGAAAAGCCGCCTATGTGCAATTTGCATTTTCTGAGCAATAGCCTTAATTTTATGTTTGTTTTTTGATATGACGGGATAACTGGAAGGTGTGAAAGTTAATCTTTCACGCTCCTAAAACCTTCCCGTTATCCCAAAAATTAATCACCTGATTAAATTCCTAAACTGCAAGATATAGAAACAAAAAGTTGCATTATCTTCTGTTATTAGGCTCCTAATAGAACTCCATTTTTCTCTCTTTAATTGGAGAACAGTAAGGTTATGTTATCTGCACCAAACCGAAAGACTCCAAATTCGTCTCGTATATGCTTCAGATTTCATCAGCGCTCAATTTATCAATAAATCTTTCACCGTTAAAGCTTACGGGCGCCGAACACTATGCGCTCCGGATACGTGTAAACGTTCATTCTTTTGCCTCGGACGAACCCGACCAGAGTTACTCCTGTCAGTTGGGCTGCTTCCAAGCCAGAGCTGATAGCCGCTGCCAAGGAAGCGATTATGGGAAGTTTCATGCGTGCCGCCTTCAAAACTATGTCTCCGCTGAGTCTGCCGCTCAGGGCAAGAAAAAGGTTTCTGAAGTCCATGTTTTTTGTTGCTCCGGCACCGATGACTTTGTCCACGGCATTGTGGCGCCCCACATCCTCAGCCAAAGCCGCCAATCTTCCATCTGTTGAGTATAGCGCTGCCACATGAACTCCGCCGGTTTTTCTGAATTTTTCGGCGATAGTGTTGAGCCGCAGCACCGACTGGGAAACAACCGCCGCGTTTACGGTTGACGTCACATCCAATTTGGGAAGACTGCCGATGGCTTCTGATAGGGGACGATAGTCCGGGGAGCCGCAGGCAGAAACTACTAGTCGTGCAAAGCGCCGTGATTTTGCGATTCGCTGCTCAGCGTCAATGTCTGGGTTGAGTTTCACTAAGCATTTTCCGTCTTTTTTCAGCACTAAATCGTCTATTTCGTCTGTTGATTTCAGGAGTCCCTCAGCGAGAAGATGCCCCACAACCATCTCTTTTAGCTGGTCGGGAGAGCAGAGGATTGTTCCGTAATGGTGTTTGTTAAGAAAGATGTGGAGGGCAGTTTCTTCTGCCACATAATCGGTTCTCTCTTCGACGGTTTGATCCGTCACGTTCATTCTGGAAACACGTATCTTCCGCATGCCCCTTTTCTCCTAAGACTTGAGTTCAGAGAGGACGTAACTGATGATTTCGTCGGCGATGTTCGTTTTTGTAACCGATTGCAATCCTTTCCATCCCGGTTGACTGTTCAATTCTATAACCAAAGGTCCCTCAGGTCCCTCTATGATATCTACGCCTGTAACCTTGCAGCCTATGACCTTGGCTGCCTTAACTGCAAGAGCTTCCAGCTCCTCGGATAGATTTGAGGATACAGGTTTTGCGCCCATGCTCACGTTGGTCTTCCAGTTAGTTGACGTTCGCCGCATGGCAGCCACAACCCTGTCTCCTACAACAAAGGCGCGAATGTCTGAGCCTCCGTGGGGAATGAATTCTTGCAGGTAAAGGACTCCATGATAGAAGGATATTGTTAGAAACACCCTGGTGGCTATGTCGTGGTCGGTGATTCTGGTGGCGCCTAATCCTCTTGAACCGAACAGCGGTTTCACTACTACGTCTCCGCCTAATTCGCGGAAACATTTCAGCGCTTCGTCAGGATTTTCTGTAACGGCTGTGCGGGGAACAGGTAACCCGTTCTCCTGAAAGAGGGTTAGGGAACAGTATTTGTTCACTGCCCTTTCGATGGCTAGGGGCGGATTGATTATCGGCAGTCCTAGCCGTTCCAGTTTGTGCAGAAAATCCATCCTGAAAAGCAGTTCCTCTACCGATCCGCGTCCAATGGGACGGGTGATCATGGCGTCCAATTCTTGAAGGATGTCAATTTTGTTCGCTGAAGCCTCAGGAGCGTAATTTATGCGTCCTATTATTGCTAGAGAATCAAAACAGATTGGGGTAATGCTCTGTTTTTTCATGGCTTTTCGCAGTTGGGTGGAGCACCAGCCGTCCTGGTCTCTGGTCATTATTCCCATTTTCAACTGTTTTCCCTTCATGCATCAAAGATTGTTCTGACAGATTAAAGTAATGCTTTGCAGTGTCCAGAAGATTTGGTGAAAAATGCAGTTCATTGTGTTGCTTAAATACTAAATAAAGGTTATACCCAAAAATTTAATTTTAGGTTGTCATGTATAGTGTTAAGCATATCAGGGGAAGGGGTTGCAGCACAAAAACACGTACATTCCGGGTATACTACTTGTTGTGGCGTTGTTGACAATCTTTGCAGTTACATTCTTGTTTCCCATAACCCGTGTTCCCAATGTTTCTGCAGTTGAATCAGTGAATTTTGTTGGAGTTTATTGGGACGAAAAATGTGAAAAGAGAGTATATTCGTTGGACTGGGGAAACTTGTGTCCAGGTTCAACCCGAAAATTTAACGTCTACGTGCGAAATGAAAGCAACGAATCCATGATACTGGATCTACTAACAGAAAATTGGTCGCCACGCATTGCCGCACAGAACATATCAGTATCATGGGACTACCACGGCTATCCCATTTACGAGAATCAAGTCATAGCCACAGAACTGGCATTGTCCGTTTCTCCGAAAATCAAGGGCATAACAAGTTTCAGTTTCGACATAGTGATAGACAGCGAAAACTATGCTCTCAGCCTAGGCAAAGTTGCTGAGGAAAAGATTCTGAACGCTCCTGCTAACACGGTGTACTTCATTTACGCCGACCCCGCATACATGAGTTCTGCTGAGGCAACTTACGACGGCACAGCAGGCGAAACAGTGAGAAACCTTTGCGTAAACACTCAACATTACGGCTTTAACACAACACAATACTGGCTTTCACCATCAGGCACAATCAACACCACCACAATACACAATGCGACAATCGCAACTTTCGGAGGTCGATTGCCTAATGTGGTCGTTAAGTATTATGAAACTGTAGAAGAACTTACACCTGTTAAATGCAAAATTAGCAGAACGCAACTCTGGTTTGAGAATCAAACAGGTACAATTCTTGCCTCTCTTCCCAGGTCGTTCATAGAGGCTCCTAACTACCATGAGGATATGTTCGCAGCGATGGTTTTTTATGATGAGGATGGCGGCAACAGGTTCTTCGTTATGTATGGTCTCGGCTGGAAGGGAACTTGGGCATGTGGAATATACTTCAAAGAAGTGATTTCCAAGAATCTTAGCGCCTACACAAATGACTACTATGTGTTCCATTGGATAGACGACAACAAGCAAGATGGAATTCCGCAGAGCTCTGAAATTCATCAAGAAACATTGGGATAACAAAAATTCTAGGCACATCCTTAATTTAAGTCAACATTGGCATAACCGAATGTTGAATGCGAGAGGTTTTTATACTCTCAAAAGTATATGTATGTTGGTGATTTTGAATGTCGAGTTCTCATGATATGGATATGGGTGAAACAATCACAAAACTTATTGACAAACTGGCAGGAAAAGGATCAGATATGAAGCTCAGCTTCCAAGACTTAACCTTAGACGCTGGTGTGCTCAAAGTAAAACTAAATGGCTCTATTGTTTTAGATGTTCTTTACGTTGCAGAAAAGAAGTGACCTTCTCTAAAATGGTGCAACTTTGCAATTACTAACCCTGCTAAGTCATGTGCTTAAATCGGGAAAAGTTAACATATCTAGCAGCAACGAAAGACTGCTGCAACTGACGGTCTTACCTCATCAAATCGATCTGAACATAGTTGATAACGGGTTCATAAAAGGTGTACTAAAAGACAGTATAGGAATCAAGTCTTTTCGGGAACTGCTTAGACAACTGAGAAATGCAGCTGAAGAACTGAAAAGCGAAGGAGTAACCGTAACACTTTCTTACAAGGGTGTCACTGTGTTGACATTAGGTTCGGATGCGAAGCCTAACTTTTCTCAGCTGATAACAGGGACAACAGAAATCGAAATTAATAATCTACGTAAATTGATCCAAATGGGTCTGTTCTAAAAACAAAGTTGTAAGTGCATTCACTCACCTACCCTTTATAAGAGCGCAAACGTTACTATAGCTGAAGAGTTCTTTTGTCGCATGGGCTTGGCCCTCGAATAAATGAAATCTTTTGAAGCCTGAAACCAGAGTTAGATGAATGTGTATAGATATCGCCGTAGCGCTGTGAAATTCAACCGCGGAGACTTGATTACTACTTCATCTTGAATAAAAAAGAGAAAGAGGTGATTTTGTATGTCTCAAAAAACGATGTTTGAAATTAAGTGTAGTGAATGCGGCAAACCTGCTACCGTACCCTTCAAGCCTACTGCTGGAAAACCTGTTTACTGTAAAAGTTGTTACACCAAACGCAGACGGAAACAAAGTGGGTCTAACGCAACCAAAAGATTTGATATGAATAATGCATGGGCGATACGCGGGGATGACTGGCAAGGGCAAAAAGAAGAAAATCACACCTTTTTCTAACCAACCTAACCCCTGCGTGAGCCATGCAACTGGTTAGAACACGGTAATCGAGGGCTGGCTTGAATTACCAACAATATTTCATTAACTGAAACTAGAAAAAGCTGTTTCTCAACAATACGCTGCTATTAGGAGACTAATAGAGGTATATTGTTGAAATCAGTGTTTTTTCTGGGAAACCTAAGCAACAACAGAGCACAGTTACTTCTGAGGGCTTACTTTCATCAGTCCAGAATTTGGTCAGCTTTTCCACAACCACAGATAGGATATGAAAATACCTTGAATCAATCTACACTCATGTCTCGGTCTATTCCACGCTCGATTACGTCCTGAGCACATCAGTTACTGTATACAGTATTACAAAAGAAAAGTTGGTTTTTCAGCATCGCCTTTACTAAACTATCACAATTTGTTTACCGCTATAGAAAGACGCCGGCAGCATCAAATTAATTGGGGGAGCGTAGTTTTTCCCTTTATTGAGAGGGTCTGCTTAGATATACCCAGATCACTACAAAGAATGTAGTTATCAGAGCGCCTGCAATGCCTGATATGACGATTTCTGATGCAAACAGCATAGGGAAGTTAGCAGCCAACCAAGGCCACACTGTGTGGAAGCCGATGTTAGCGAGTACTCCGCCCATGAAACCCAGCAGGGCAAATGCTCCTAATATTTTTATTCTGTCACCCATTCGTTTCACCTTAGTTTTACAGTTAAATCTTCGCGCTTTTGAGTGTAACTTACACAAAACTGTCTATTTTCGCCTATGCGCCCCATCTCTCTTTCAATCTTAAATTTAAAGCTCAAAACAGCGGCGGAATAGGCATAGTATGTCTGGTATATATGTGAATGTTCGTTGCATGTTAACAATGTAATAATACGCTTTAAACACACCTCCTTGCGTGAGGAAATTAGAATGTCAGAAAAATTTGCAAAAAAATGGGGAGAAGGAGTTGACGACGCACCTCTCAGCAGCAAAATTAAAGACGCTGTTCGCCCTCCAGGTCCTTTGAAACCACGACTAGATTTCGCCGTAAAAAGAATGGAAATGCAAATACAGAAACTAGACAAAGCAGCAGACCGCTTCTCAGAACGCGACAAGTCAATATTCGCAAAAATTGTTAACGCCTACACAAAACACGACATGGCACGAGCCAACGTCTTCGCCAATGAACTTGCAGAAATACGGAAAATGGAAAGGATGATCATGCACTCTAGGCTAGCCCTAGAACAGATAGTTCTCAGACTAAGCACAGTTTCAGAACTAGGCGATGTGGTCAGTACCTTGGCTCCAGCAGTTAATGTGCTACGCAGCGTCAAAGCTGGAATGTCTACAGTCTTTCCAGAGGCAGAACGTGAGATCGGAAGCATCGGAAACCTACTCAGCGGAATTATCATGGATGCGGGTTACAACACAGGCATGAACATTGACTTCCAGACAGCAGGAGACGACGCACAGAAGATACTGAACGAAGCAGCCACTGTTGCAGAACAGAAAGTCAAAGAGAAGTTCCCAGACTTGCCCACGGGCATCCCATCATTTGGCGAATCCCTGCAAAGCGAATAGCTCTACAATAAACAGGATTGATTACGGAAATTAAGGAGGTGACACTGTGTCAAAATCCATTTCCAACCCCTTTCTTTTTGTTGGTAAAGAAATAAAGGATGAGTACGGAAGGCAAATTGGTCGAGTAGCCTCATTCAAGGTAACGCCTGCTGGTCACATAGACGGAATCTTTGTTGAGCATGGGGACGGAGAATTCCTTAGCTACTCCAGCGATCAAATAAAAATTGACAACGGAAATCTGGTGATCTCGCCGACGCTCAAATTGAAAGCTAGGGCTCTCTGTAACGAAATTCCATTGATATGGAGAAAAGATAGGGCTTTGAACGAGCTTGTAGAAAAGAAGAAGATTCCACCTGAAATGTATGATGATCTACACAGCACTTTCGAAGGCGCGCTAAATCAACTGAAGGATAACGCCAAAGCACTCACAGAGAATATCGACAAGGAGATTGACCGCTGCAACAAACAGATTCACTCTCTTCATTCAGCCTTGATAAACCTAGAGATTGAACGTGAAATCGGCAGATTAAACGGTGAATCATACGAGAAGGCTTTGGGAATAATCCAGTGGGGACTAAAGGGAGTCAACGCAGAAAAAAGCGACCTAGAAGCTTTGAAGAGCAAATTATCCAATCTCCTTCTCGGAGAGCAAACTGTAAAGGCACCTGAAGCACCCCAAACACAAAGCCCAGAACAAACAGAGATTCCGAAAGCACCTGCTCCCGTTTCTACGGATCTTCCCGAACCACCAGTAATTGTTCATGTGCGGAACCCCAGCAAAGAAACTTCGTAGGCTCTTAGTTCTGTGAGGGAAACTCCATCAAAAACCCTTTCCATTCTCCCCCAAAATTTGAAGAAATAGTTGTTGAGGCAGTACCTAAGCTTAAGTCTCAACAGTTTAAACTGGGTCAGGTCATCATCAAACTTACTCGGAGAGATAAAATTCTCTTCACAACTTGTGCGGCAGCTCTGAAAGAAAAAAATAAGGAACGAGCAGCAATCTTTGCTAACGAGTTGGCTGAAATCAGAAAACTCACCAAAGTCATCTATCACACTCAGATTCTTGTAGAACGCATCATCTTACGGCTAGAAACACTCAAAGAATTCAACGCAGCCTTTGCAGATTTGAAACCAGTTCTCACGAACCTTCAATCAGTGACAAAAAGCCTCAGTTCCTTCATGCCCCAGATGGCCTTTGAAATGGAAAGGGTGAATGAGACAATATTTGAGGTCATATCCATGTCCAAAATTGACGCCTCAAAACTTGAAGTGCCAACGGACATTAAGACCCCGGGAGGTGAAGAAGTTCTCGCAGAAGTCGCCGAGTTTCTGGAGGAACAAATAACCGAGAAACTGCCTGAGCCTCCAACTTCCGCCCCGGTCATGGAAACGCCTCAACCCCAACGGGTAGCACAAAAGAGACAGCTGGTTGCCCTCACCGCTTCCTGTTCAGAAATTTCTGAGCCAGTGAAGTCCCAGAACTATGTGTCCTATAAAGATACGCAGATGAAACGAATCACTTGGACGGTTAATGATGAGTTAGAGGAATCAGTGTTGGAATACGCAAAAAGACGTGAAGGACAGCTGGACATCACTCAATGCGCTAATGAACTGAACGTCGCATGCGGAGAAATTGAAAAAGCATTAGAGCAATTAGGTGTAAAAGGCAAAATCAGGATTGCGTCGTGATGTATATGAGTGCTTCTCAAGAACTTGAACAAGCTGCAACAAAATATGCTCTGGAGGCTGTCCGCCTTGACAAACAAGGTTCAAGGGGGATGGCCATCACAATGTACCAGAAAGGCATCTCAACTCTTCTTAAACTTGTAAGGTTATACCCGGATTATGGACTAAACTCGGTTTACATTCAACGTGCACAGGCGTATCAGGACCGTATAAAGGCTCTGCAAGGAGAAGGACCAGTCCAACCTTTCCATTCCCAGCAGGAGAGGACAGAGGAGACAACTGAGCCCCCAGCAGAAGCAGAAACGGATGGAAAAGCAAGTTACGATGAACTTGTTCTCAAAGAGAAACCTAACGTAAACTGGAGCCAAGTTGTAGGATTAGACCCGGCTAAAAAAGCCATCAAAGAAGCTATAGTGTACCCTGTTGAGAGACCAGACCTGTTTCCGTTAGGGTGGCCTAGGGGGATACTTCTTTTTGGTCCTCCAGGATGCGGAAAGACTCTGCTGGCAGCTGCTGTGGCAACAGAAATCGATGCAGCCTTCGTTTCAGTGGATGCAGCCTCGGTTATGTCGAAGTGGTTAGGCGAAGCTGAAAAGAATGTGGCAAAACTGTTTAACCAAGCGAGAAAGACTGCGAATAATGGGCGTCCCGCTATACTGTTTATTGATGAGCTAGATTCGCTGATTGGTATGCACTCGAATGAGGTTGGTGGAGAAACAAGGGTTCGCAATCAGTTTCTCAAGGAGATGGACGGGGTTATGGACAAGGGCAAGAACATCCATGCATATGTTATCGGAGCCACTAACAAGCCTTGGGCTCTGGACTGGCCTTTCATACGTAGATTTCAGAAAAGAATCATGGTTCCCCTGCCCGACCATGAAGCTCGGCTAAATATGCTTAAACTTTACACTGCTAATCTGAATTTGTCGTCGAAAGTGGATTTGGACGAGTTTGCTAGGTTGGCTGCTGGTTTCTCTGGAAGCGATATACGGGACGTTTGTCAGTCAGCTCATTTACGGGTTATAGGAGAACTCTTTGATTCAGGTAAAGCAAGTGACAAGCATGCTAAGCCTAGACCTCTGTATATGGACGACTTCAAAGGTATCTTAGAGGATAGAAAGCCCAGCGTATCTCCACGGGTTATATCATCCTATAACGAATGGGCTGAAGCATTCAAAGCTCTCTAACATGAAACTGGGAGGTTAACCAAACTATTGACTAGGGTGGTCTTGGAAAGGTTCAGAGAGATGTCAATTCTTCTGACAGCAACTGAAAATCTCCTTTCTCTCTTGTTTCATTGCTTTCTCTCTGAACCCCAAAAACGCCACTTGAGTTTGCTAGCCTCTTGACAACCGCTTGACGACTATCGAAACCTTCTCGTTCCCCTCTATTTTCACCCCTTTCAAACTTGAGACCATGGCAAGAACAGCGTTTCTTATGATGTCTTGAACAAAGTCGCCTAAGGGCAAATATTTTTCGTCTACCTGTATTGTGATTTTTTCTTCGCGCTTCCGTTTTCTTTCCACCAAAACCGCAACTTTATTGTCTACCAAATCCACAAGTTTTTGCGGCTCTTTCAGTGCGTCTATGAATGGGATTTCTGTTTCCACTTTTCCGTCTGGAATGTGACCGATGAATGTTAGGATGTTTTTGTAGCGTTCAAGAGCCTCTGAAATTTCCTCATCCGTTTTTGTTGCCACTATTTTTGGTATAGTTGTGTCTTGTTCGACTAAGCCTTTGAATCCTTCAAGAATGACGATGTAAGCTTCGTCTGGGATTTCTGCGACAATCTGCTCTAGACTATACTCTGTGGTGTCAACTTTTTTGATGAAAGTTAGTTCCTTGGGGGCTACGCTTAAGACGGAGCTTGCTCCAGCCTCGGCGTACCTCCATGTGTCTTTACCTTCCGTGTCTATCGTGAATTTTGGGTTAGGAATATGCTTTGCGGATGCAACCGTGTAGCCTCTCTTTGATAATCCCTTAATCAGGGCTTCTACAGCCGTGGTTTTTCCGGAATTACTGCTTCCAACAACAGCAACTATAACTCGATTGAACATTGCTCTAAAGTCTCCTCTCAGCTAACTAATCAGCTTCAAAGATTTAAACTAAGAGCACAGAACACGGCTCAACCAATAAAATTTAATCCAACCAAACTATTTCTCCGTCCATTAACAAAACACAACTTAACATTAATCAAATCAAAAAAATATAAAAAAGGGGGAAAGTGGAAATCTCTACCGTAGGAACTTGGAGACGAAGGGCGAAGTTTCACCTCTGCGCAAGAAGTGACCTGAAGGTCCCTCACCAAGGAATTCCGAGAACCAGGACTCGTGCTCAACTTCCTCATTAAGTATTGCTTGAGATAAATCATATGTCCAATGATCTTTTCCTGCGGTTAAGTTACAGATTTCTGTATATCCTCGCACTGCGCATCTCTCTGCTTCCACCAAAACCTGCAAGATTGCTCTGACATCTGTGGGATCTTTTGGTAGTTTAGCAGGGGGACAAGCTGAGATATCATGGAAGGTCTTCATGTCTTCCGGGAGTTTGCCTCCTAACTCGTATATGCGGGGGACAAGAGCTTCAAAGTGGTTGCGGTCTTCGATGCGGGCAGTCTCTGCGATCTCTTTGATTCCTTCTCCTTCTAGTCCTATTAGATTGAATCGTAGGAGAGTGTAATAGTAGTAGGTTGTAAGTTCTGCTGCAGCGTTTGTGACCAGTAAATCTAGGAGCTTATCAACATTGATACCGGCTTTCTCTACCATTTCTCGTGCTACTCTAGCCATGTTTTCACCTCCTTTAATGCCTAAAAACGTCAGTTTTGTTTAATGGTTATTAATTAATAATGGCTATTATTTAAGTGTTATGTGTAGTTTAGAAAGAATTTTAAGTGACAATTAGAATTAGTAGAACGAGTCCATATGAACACTAAACAACTTATGGCTACACTTCACGAGAAGGGCTACAAGGTTACACCGCAACGATTAGCGATTTGTGAGTTAGCTCTATCTAGCAAAAACCATCCAACCGCTGACCAAATACACCAAGCATTATTGAAAAAGTATCCAACAGTCAGCTTAGCTACCGTTTATCAGACGTTACATCTTCTCACCGATGTGGGGTTACTGCAGGAGCTTGGATTCAGCGACAAAAGTTCAAGATACGATCCAAATGTTACCCCACACATAAATCTTATCTGTCCAAAATGTGGAGAAATTTGCGATTATGAATCCAAAGCAGTCAAGGAGTTATGGTCTCAGATCATTGGAGAACTGAAATTCAAGCCGATAGGACAACGTCTTGATTTATACAGAATCTGTGATAAATGCAAAAGCAGGTAATTATTTTGCGCGCACGTGTTCGCGGGTACATGGGTTTGAAGTCAAAAATTAACCTCAGAAATTAAAACCTGCTTATGATTGTGTTCTTGCATTTTTTAATATGTTGATGTCCTCTTGGTTAAGGTATCCTGTATAGTATATCAGTATAACATAGACTACGATACTTGCAATCGTCCCAACAGCTAGTATAAGAGAATTGGATTTAGGTATAAGAAAGAGAATTACTGCCAAAATAGCGCCTGAAAATAAAAGTTTAGGAAGCTCTGAAAATACATCGGTTTTTAGGTGATATTTAACAAAAATTGGGATTGAAACAAGAGATGTGACACCTGTTAGTGTCAGAGAAATCGCAGCTCCAGCTAGACCATAGAGGGGTATAAGGATAAAGAGCGAGATGATATATTGTGCAGCGGCAACCGCCATTAATATTCCAGCTAATTTGGGTTTTGCAATGCCTATTAATACGGAAGAAAGAGTGTATCCGAACATAAGAAGAAATGTGCCGACAATAAGAATTTGAAGAGGCATTACAGCTCCTTGGAAATCAACTCCATATATTCCTACAACAATGGGTTCTGCTAAAGCAAAAATTATTATCGTCAAAGGTAATCCTAAAAGGAGGGGATACTTCACAGAGATTTTAACATACTTTTCCATGAGGGCATCGTCTTTTTTTGTCCATGCTTCAGACATAGATGAAATGATTGGAAGAGAGAAAGCTGTCATCGAAAATAGTACACTGGATACTGCATCTGCAACACCATAAACTCCCACATTAGCGTAATCAAAGAACAAATTAAGTATAGGTAGGTCCAAGCTCTTCATTATCATAAACGAGATTTTTCCGACCGATATAGAAAAACCAAAAATGAGTATGTGCTTAAATTGCTTTAAATCCTCTAATATTGAATACTCCCTATCTTTATTCGTAAAAACTTCTACGCTATACGAAATCAAATCTTTAATATACGGTCTTAAAAAATACACGCAAAGCACTAATTGGCAGACAGGAGCAAACACTATTAAAACTGGCAACAGATTAATGGGCAAATTGAACACTACAACTGTCATACCGAATATCGAAACCGCATAAAATGCGCTGGATTGTATTATCGAAAGTTGTTTACTTTTTTGTAAAGACCCTATTATTGACGCTAATGCGTCTTTTGTTCCTGAAAACAGGAATGCGAATGCCAGAGAAAGAAGCATTATCCTGAATATAATGTCAGATGTTTGAAACGATAGAATGGTTAAGAAAATGAAAATTATTAGACTCGTTACCGTAAGATACCTCACATAGTTTGAGAAATAGCGAGAGAGATTAGCGTCTTTTTTGGTTAAATATCCTGCACCAAAATGGATTAGTCCCTCAAATAATCCTCCAAAAATGAGTGCCCACAAGAAATCGAACACTGAATATGTCGTACTGAATAAGCCGAAACCGGAACGACCGTATACTCTGCTCACTTGAATTCCCAGCAGAAGCCAGAAGACACCGCTTAGGATCATGAGTCCCAAGAACCAAACCCCGCCTGAAACTAGCCTTCTTGGCCCCACTTTGCTGAGATCTGTTTCCATCACATTATACATCCTGATTTTACTCGAGTTGTTGTGGTGTTATCCTTTCCAGTAAAACTTGATTTCTTTAAGCGTTACTCTGATATAAAGTTCTGGCAAAAAAGAGTGAATTGAGAGTAAACAGAAACTAAAAAATGATAAGAGGAATCGACTAACTGCGACAGTTTTTGGATATGCCCAGTTTTAGGAGTAACCTGCTTCTGAAAGTGCGTTTGAGATTGCTTCAAAATTGCGCATCTGAATCTTGTGCGCCTCTCTAATTATGGGACTAACGACCTTGAGCACTTTTAAGCCCCTTTCAGTAATGACGTAAAAGATTTCGTTTTCACCCCAATTTTGTTGTTCAACGAGGCCACGATCGATCAGCAACCTCAGATGCATTATCAGATGGATTGCGTCAAGTTCAACTTTATGCATCAGTTGGGTGAACTTCAGGGGACCTTTAGAAACCAAAGCACAAAGAATGTCAATGCAGATCATCAACTTTGTTCTGTATGGCTTTTCAGCCCTTTGCTTTCGGCTAATCAGTGATTTAGCTTTACTTAGCGCATTTGCCATATGCTTTCCAGTTTTTCCTTCCTTTCCAGGAATGGATGATTTGGTTTCGCTTATTGTGTGTGGCATCTGTTTTCTGGTTATTAGTTTTTGGACTTGTTTTATATGGATTGTGAATTCTAAATTTAAATCCAAAATCACAAAGTTAGTGTGTGGAGCCAAAAAGAACTTAAACTGCTGTCTTTTCCTGTTAGCTGTATGAAGAGGTAAACGAGAATGAGGAAGCTTTCGGTGGCAAAATTCGGCGGAAGTCTCTTGAGTAATGAGGGGAAAAAGATACCTGAGATTTTGGATTGCATAAAATCACTGAGGGAGCAGGGTGATTTGGGTCCTGTGGTTGTTTTCTCTGCTCCAAACGGGTTCACGGATGAACTTATCCGAATAGGAGAGTCTTACACTCATTCTAGACCTCTCCCAATAGACTCAATCTTCAGCACATACGAAAGAATAGCAGAAACCTATGTCAAAGGCAAGTATCTGAAACAGGTTATTCATGAATTACAGGAATATCGACGGCAGATGGATGAAGCTGTCTCTTTAATCAATAAGCGTTTTCGCGGAACCGTTAAAGCAAAAGTTCTAACCAGTGGCGGAGAATTGCCAACATCCGTTCTCATGGAATACATCATCAAAAGCAGCGGTCTCGATTCCTGCCACATTACTAAAGAGCAATGGCCTATTGTAACAGATGACAACTTCGAAAATGCCACCCCCGATTACGAGCCGAGCAAAAACAGGATTAATCACCTTATCAGGCTACTTGAAGACGGAAATGTAGTTGTGCAAGCAGGCTTCCTCGGCATCACAAGTGACGGGCTGGAAACAATGCTGGGAAGAGGCGGCTCTGATCTTACAGCAGTTTTTGTTTCGTGCCTGTTGAAGGAAAGATATAATGTTGAAACGGTTTTGTTCAAAGAAGTGTCTGTTCAAAGCGCTGATCCGAAGATAGTTAAGGACCAGTCAACCGAGCATCTGGCATCTCTCAGCTATAATGAAGCCCACAAAGCATCGAAGATGGGAATGAAGATT
>Ga0307434_1000706_pt1 | contig 20641 bp, 14 predicted proteins | sample SalMarWE160220MG_FD_202156 | JGI IMG/M metagenome (GOLD analysis project Ga0307434, IMG submission 202156) | Salt marsh sediment microbial communities from the Plum Island Ecosystem LTER, Massachusetts, United States - WE1603-220 | ecosystem: Environmental > Aquatic > Marine > Intertidal zone >... | reverse complement strand
TGTCCCGATATAATCTGCTCTTTCAATATCTCCGGGAAGTAATACCGCTTTGTTTACTTCGCCTTTCTTACATCTTATATGATATTGTACTTGTTCCATTTCCTCACTCCTTTAAATGATTAACGATTCAGGGAGCGGTTCTTTGCATCATTATATTTATATTTGAATATTTTTTACTGTAATATGTTTTATGATAATCTATTTTGAAAACTCCGTCAATTTTCTTTGAGTGAAAAAAGATGGGCTTTAAAAAATTTGTAGAATATTGATATTGTGGGTATAATTTTGTAAATGATAAATAAAAATAAAATACAAAATTAATTATAAAAATTTAAGGAGGGAAAAATTATGGCTTTTAAAGTGTTATTTCTAGCACATACTCCTGATGCCGAACCAGAAAAACACCAGTGTGTAATCGAAACATCTAAATACAGACTCCTGGTAAGATTAGTGAAAAACCAGGAACAGGCGGTGGAAGTGTGTAAAAAGTTGGTTAAAGCAGAAGGTATTCACTCTATACTCCTCTGCCCGGGATTTACCCATCAAAATGTTGCCGAGATATCAGAGGCAGTAGGGAAGAACGTAGGAATTTCTGTAGCTCGGGGAGATGGCCCGAGCAGTAAAATAGCAAAAGATGTAATGAGAGAAGAAGGTTGGTTTTTGTAAAAAAAGAGAAAAATAAAAAAACCTATCGAGAGACAATTTTCCGATAGGTTTTTTATTATATTCTGTTGTTAACACGTAGAAGCTGAACCGCTATAGGGATGGACTAAAAATCCCCTCTGAAGAAAAAAGTTAGAATAGTCAATCTTAAAACCTCTATATTGATCAATTAAACTTTTATCTGCTATAAAGCCAACACTGTCTTCTGAGTAGATTTCGTCATTTTCTTTTTGCTCATCCAGAGCAAGATTAAATGTTGGGCCGCCTCAGCCTATTCCTGCTAAAAATATTCTTATTTTCTTGCTTGTCGAATTTTTTCCTGTTAAAACTTTTTTTATTTCATCTAAAGCTTTTTTGGTTACGTTTATGTTCATATCTTTCCTTTCTAAATTATTCAAGTTATTGAGTTAATAATATTGTGCATTATAATACTAAATATGAGTATTTTTGTCAACTTAAATATTAAATTAAAGAAAGATTTTTTTATTTTACCAGTAAACTACTGGTAATTTCTATTAACCTCATCCTCCGCCAGTAGGAGGAACAGTAACATTTACATTTACGGTATCACTTTTGGTCACATCGTCTTCCGTATAACTTACGGTAATAATTGCGGTAGTAGCTGTACATGATGATAATACATTAATTATTCCATTGGTGACCGTAATTTTAGTATTATTTGATTCATATGTACAAGCAGTAAGTGCTATATCAGTCTCAGTACCATTATCATAGTGAGCGGTAATAGAAGTTATTGTCTTTGAACTACCTGCAGATATCGTCATACTGGAAGGAAGTACTATTATTGAATTAAGTAAAGTTTCATCAACTGTAATGGTAAATGATTGAGTTGCTGATTTGCTTCCATCAGATACTTCTACCACGACTTCATTTTCACCAACTTGGTCTTCTGTCGGAGTCCAAGTAATTACTCCGGTGGTAGAATTAATAGTCATACCGGTGGGACTAACAGTCAGGGAATAAGTTAGTGTATCTTCATTGGGGTCGGTAGCTTCTACATAATAAGTATATACAGCCCCCTCTTTTGCAGTAGTTACCGGAGTGGATTCAATAACTGGTGAACTATTGAAAAGGAAACAACCTGTAAATAAAAATACGATAAAAAATACGCTTAAGCTGAGTAATAATTTCTTATTTTTAATGATAATCACCTCCTTTCCATGGATGAATGTATTATAGTTTTTTACAAATATTTTATTTTAAATTAATTTTATGCTATCACAATCAACTAAGTAAATAAAGATATTTTTTGTTTATATTATTTTAATTTTTCCAGATATCTCGAGTTATACATTTAGAAACTCTGAAACAAACAGATGGATTATTATCCATTCCACAAAACTAATACTTCCTTCAAAAATTTGCATAACCTTCTTGAGGGTTATTTGAGTAATTACTACCATTACTATTATTTTAGTAGTGATTATAATATAAAAAAATATTTTTGTCAAATAAAAAGGGAATTTATATTATTTTAATTTTTCTTCCCGAGGGAACTTTTATGATTTTTCCTACAATTTGACTGGAAGTAAAACCTTGCTGATACAATAACTTTTTAGCTTTTTCTGCCTCTTCAGGCTTCATAGATAACAATAATCCTCCGGAAGTTTGCGCATCATATAGGACAATTTCCTGCTCTGAAGTAATATCAGGTTTTTTTTCTACGGAACAGGAGTAAATTTCCTTGTTTTTCAATGTCCCTCCCGGTATCATTCCCAAAGAAATATATTTATCCAGACCTTTAATTACAGGCATATTATTAATCCATAATTCAGCTCCCAAATTGTTTTTAGTGAGCATTTCATTTAAATGACCGATTAAACCAAAACCGGTGATATCGGTCAGACCATGTATGGGTAATTTTAATAATTCTTCAGAAAGCTGGTTTAGCTTAGTCATCCAAAAAGTAGCTTCTTTTAAGGCCGCTGGTTCGGCAATATCACCTTTAAGGGCGGTAGATAATATTCCTGTACCCAAAGGTTTGGTTAATATCAGTAAATTTCCTTCCTGAGGAGTATCATTATAAATAATATCCTGAGGATGAATTAATCCCACCACAGCTAAACCGTACTTTGGTTCTTTATCTTTTATAGTATGTCCGCCCACCAAAAGAGCGCCGGCTTCCGCAACTTTTTCTGCCCCTCCTTTTAAAATAAGCCCGAGATCATCTAATCTATCTTCGGGAAAGGCAACTATATTTAAAGCCATTAAAGGATTTGCTCCCATAGCAAAAATATCACTCAAGGCGTTAGCTGCGGCAATTTGTCCAAAAGTATAAGGGTCATCAACTATCGGTGTGATAAGATCCAGGGTAAAAATTAGAGCTCGGTTTTTGCTTAATCGATAAACCGCTGCATCTTCATATTTTTCAAACCCAGCCAATAGATTATTATCTTTTAAAACATTAATTTTTTTTAAGACCTCACCGAGATCTTTAGGATTTAATTTGGCTGCTCATCCGGCAGCAGAAACCATTTGGGTTAATTTCCTTTTATCTGTCAAACCTTTTCTGTCTCCTTTCTGATAGGTTAATTAGCTAAGTTTAGTTTTTAATATTCTAACACTTTCTTTACGTTGAGTAATTTTTTCCTCATCCATCTTATTAAGCAGAGGAATAATATATTTTCGGCTTATCCCCAATAATTCCCTTACTTGGGCAATAGAGATAGAGCAATTTATTTTTAAAAAATCTATTAATTTATTTTTCATAATATCATAATTTTTACTTTCAAGTAAAATCCCATCACTTAATTTGGTAATTTCTCCTTCTTGAATTAAAAAATCTATTATTTCTTTGCACCCGGCAATTTGGGAAATAAGTGTTTTTTTGTTAGGAGGATTAGTGGGGTTATCTTTCAGAATTTTTGATATTTTGGAAATTAATATTTTTTTCTGCGAAGAAATTTTAGGTTTGCGGGAGGTTAAAAGTATTATTCCTTTCTTTAAACCGATTTTACCTGTATTAATCAGAGAATCTATTAAATAATTAAATATTTCCGGTTTTAAATAATAGAAATAACTCTGAAATTTATTTAAGAAAAAACCGGTTTGTAAAGGATAAAGTTCATATTCCTGGTTTAACTTGTTCATAAATTTTGTTTTTTGCTTCTGCCAGTAGTTTTTATCAATCAGCCAGGAATTAGTAGCAATTATTTCACCTTGTTTTTTCAGTGATTCAACCACTTCCTTGATTTCTGAATCAGTATAATTGCTATTAATTAATAAATTATCTTTTTTAATAAAGATATTCTTTATTAATTCGGTTAAAACTAATTCTCTCAAGTCAAATTTTATTCTTTTTTGTAAAAAATTAAGGGCATCTTTATCTTTAAAATGGTGTTTGTGGGCTAAAGGGTCGACAATCAATCCTCCGCCAATGGTTTTAGGAGGGCTGGGTATTCTTAAAATAAAGCGGTCTCCCAAATAAGTTGCCAGCGGTTCTTTAAAGCGAAGTTGGGCAAATCCTGTTTCACCGGGCTCGAAGTATTTCTTTTGCTTAAGAATTACTTTAGCCAAAATCTCTTTAGTCCCGGTGAAGAAAAATAATTCTGAACCATTAGTTAAGGAATATTTTTTAAGCCGGGGGAGAAGCTGTATCCGGACATCTATATTCTTACTGGCTTTAATCTGCTTGGTTCCGAAGACAATGTCTCCTCTGTGCAGTTCATTTTTTTCCATCCCTACTAAATTGAGGGCTACCCTGCTTCCGGGAAAGGCTTTTTCTACTTTTTCTTTGTAGGTTTGTAATCTTCTAAGGCGGGTTTTTTTATAGGAAGGGAAAATTGTTACTTTCCTCCCCTGGTGGAGAGTTCCTCCTATCAAAGTGCCGGTAACCACCGTACCGCTTCCTTTAATATTAAAGACCCGGTCGATAAATAGCCTTGGTTTTCCAATATTCCTTTTTAGTTTCATCCGGGGGATTAAATCCTGGATGGCTGATTTTATCTGGTCAATTCCTATATTTTTTATCGTACTTACTTTTACTATTGGTGCATTGAAGAGGACAGTGTTTTTTAACCTCTCTTTAATCTGTTTTTCCACAAAATTTAATCTGGTTTGGTCTACCAAATCGATTTTGGTTATGGCGATGATGCCGTATTTTATATTAAGTAAATATACAATTTGGAAATGTTCTTCGGTCTGGGGCATCCAGCCTTCATTGGCATCAACAACTAAAATCACGGCATCGATTCCGGTTGCCCCGGCTATCATATTTTTTATAAGGTTTTCGTGCCCGGGCACATCAACTATTCCGACTTTTTCTCCGGAAGGAAGCTTCATCCAGGCAAATCCCAGGTCAATAGTCATACCCCTTTCTTTTTCTTCGGGTAAACGGTCAGTATCTATAGAAGTTAGAGCATAGATTAAAGCTGTTTTGCCATGGTCAATATGGCCGGCTGTACCGAAAACAAACATAAAAACCTCTTTTTATTTTATTTTAAAATAAACTGATTTAATGATTTTTATTACTAAATTGTCGGAAGAAGGGTCAATACAGCGAGGATCCAGGATAAAAAATTCTTTTTCTTTTCTTCCCAGGAGTGGTGGGCTAAACGAGCGCAATTCTTTAGAAAAAATTTCTACCGGACAGGGAGATTTTATAATTATTAATTTAGTTGGTAAAGTTTGTCCGGGCAGAGAACCCCCGCCTATAGCAGTTTGTCCTTCTTTGGTAAATGCCGGGATATCTTCTTTTTTCAGTTTTTGGCAGATATTCTGGCTTCGAGTAGCAATTTTATTTAAGGGGCAGGAAATCATTTTCCAAATCGGAATTTTGGTTACCGCCTTACCTTTTAGATAAGATAACAAAATTTCCTGAAGGATAGTCAAAGTTATCTTATCCACCCTAAGCGTGCGGAATAAAGGATGTTGCGAAATTTTCTTCAGATAAATCTCTTTTCCGCAAATAACCCCTCCCTGAGGACCTCCTAAAAGTTTATCTGTACTAAAACAAACAATATCAGCACTGGTTCTAATACTTTCTTGAACAGTTGGTTCGTGTTTTAATCCAAAATTCTCGGTATTTAAAAATGTTCCACTGCCCAAGTCTACTACTACTGGTAGATTGTATTTTTCCCCTAATTTTTTAAGTTCTTTAATATCAGTTTGATGAACAAAACCGTTCATATTAAAATTACTTTGATGGACTTTTAAGATTAGGGAAGTATTTTCATTAATTGCTTTTTCATAATCATCAATAAAGGTCTGGTTAGTAGTTCCGACTTCTCGAAGATGAGCACTGCTTTGTTCTAATATCTCCGGAATACGGAATCCTCCCCCGATTTGCACCAATTCTCCTCTGGAGACAATCACTTCTTTATTTTTAGCCAGAGTATTCAATATTAAAAATATTGCACCGGCATTATTATTAACCACCAAACTTTTTTCTGAATGGCTGAGAGTACAAAGTAATTTTTCGACAATTTCTCCTCTTTTCCCTCTGCTGCCTTCTGCAAGATCATATTCCAAATTAGCATAACCCTGTAAAGAGGTTTGAACTGCTGCAAGCATTTCTTTACCAAGCGGTGCTCTCCCCAGGTTAGTATGAAGAATTACTCCGCTGCCGTTTATTACTCCTTGTAAGAAAGATAGGTTTTCTTTTTTAAAATATTCTTTAATTTTATTTATCCTTTCTTTTGCTGAATACAGTCGGTCATTTTTATGTGCATTTTTTTTCTCTTCAGAGATAACTTTTCGTACCATTTGAGTAAGCATTTTTCGGGAATGTTTTTGTATTAAAGGTTTTAGGGCTTTATTTTGTAAAATTATTTCTACGCTGGGAATCTTTGATAACAATAAATTTAATTTATTATTGTTTAAATCCTTATCGTTCTTCAATTAGTAAAATTTCTCCTTTGGTAATTTTTTTAAAATAAAGATAATAATGAAAGTTAAAATAAAAAAATACCTGAAGTGAAAAATTAATGGCGGGAGGGGTAGGAATCGAACCCACCGCGGCAATTATAATTAATTACCGCCCACGGATTTGAAGTCCGCAAGGCCCACCAGAGCCTATCCACTCCCCTCTAATTTAGTTTTTAAGATATTTTCTATTTTAATTATAAATTGTATTGCAAGACTTTACAAGAGGATATATAAATTCGTATCTCGTATCTCGTGAATCATATCTCGAAAAGATAATAGAAACCGAGAATCAGAGTAATCCCGTATCGCGTATTGCGCTAAGAAAAAGAGAGAAAGAAAAAATAAGAAGTATAATTATTCTTTTTTATTTTAGAAAAAAAAGAGGAATTTTGCGAATTTTGTAGAATATAAGTAAAGGTATATAATTTTGATAATTAAGAAAAATTAATTTACTAATTATAGGCAGTAAATGCATAAAAGAAAGGAAACTTGATATGAAAATAGGATTATGTAATCTGGTTTCAGAAGTGCATAATGAGGGGTATATTAATCAGACCTTGAAGGCCTTTATAACTGAAATTGAAGAAAAATTAGGTGAGAAATTTAAAAATATAAACTTAGATGACTTTAAACGTAAAGATTATTTCCCTCTTATCTTTATTAAATCCGGGGGAGTTGAGGGGAAGTTCAAACAGATTTTTAAACAGGTCAAGGGACCTTACCTGCTTCTATCCAGTGGATTGCATAATTCTTTTGCCGCTTCTTTAGAGATCGCTTCCTTTTTAAAACAAAAAGGAGAAAAAGTAGAGATAATCCACGGAGATAGTGATTATATTGCCAGGAAGATAAAAGAACTCAGTAAAATATTTGAAGTGAAAAGTAGATTAGCTTCAACTAAATTAGGAGTTATCGGTAAACCGTCCGATTGGCTTATAGCCAGCGATGTAGATTATAATAAGGTCAAAGATGACTTAGGAATTTCATTAATTGATATTGAAATGGATGAATTGGTTAAAGAAATTGAGCAAAAACATCGTTTTGACCATCCCAAATTAAATGATATTAAAAATAAAGGGTTTGATAGTAAATCAATCGACGGAGCATTGAAAATTTATAACGGATTTAAAGCCATTGTAAACAAATATAAATTTGATGGTATTACCGTAAGATGTTTTGACCTGCTGGAAATTTATAAAAATACCGGTTGTCTTGGTCTTTCATTGTTAAATGATGAAGGAATTATAGCTGGTTGTGAAGGCGATATTCCCGCTCTTATATCTATGGTTATTTTGCATTATTTAACCGATGAACCTGTTTTTATGGCCAATCCCTCCAGTATTGATATTGACAAGAATGAAATAATTTTAGCTCATTGTACTTTGCCTTTAAACATGCCTGATGAATTTTATTTAAAAACTCACTTTGAATCAGGTTTGGGAGTAGGGATAAAGGGAAATATTAAAGAAGGGAAGGCCACTATTTTTAAACTTTCCCGAGATGGTAAAGAATATTTCGTGTCCGGGGGAGAAATAATTGAAAATTTAAATAGCGAGAATTTGTGTAGGACTCAAATAAGATTTAGAATAAATGAGGGGGTTCAATATTTTTTGCAAAATTCTCTGGGTAATCATCATCTAATTTGCAAAGGAGATTATAGTGAGATAGTAAGAGAATTCTTTAAATGGTAAAATAGTGATATAAAATAATCAAGCAAGGAATTTATGTTATGTAAAAAATGGGATGTGTCCCTATTTTTTAGGAGGAGAATTATGGGAGATATTATGAGGCTAGTTTCGTTTAAGCAGTTACTTTGTTGGATAATTGAGGAATATCGGTCGCAGTGGACAATTTTTGGGATACCTGAATCTCAATTTTTTATTAAAGAAAATGGAAAAAGTATTCAGATATTTAATGAAAGTTGTGCTACCCCTGTAGGACCGGCAGCAGGCCCTCATACCCAGTTGACCCCAAATATTATCGCTGCCTATCTGGTTGGGGGACGCTTTTTCGAGCTTAAGACTGTACAGAAACTTGATAGCCTGCAATTTGAGAAACCCTGTATTGATGCACGAGACGAGGGTTATAATACCGAATGGTCTACTGAACTTTCCCTGGAGCAGGCATATGATGAGTATATCAAAGCATGGATACTGCTTCACTTTATAGAAGCAGTTTTTGATATGCACGTTACCGCAAAACAATCTTTTATTTTTAATATGAGCGTTGGCTACGATCTGGAGGGAATTAAAACCCCCGGCATGGATTCGTTTATTAATAGTTTAACCGATGCCTCCGGACATCCGTTATTCAAGCGTTACTTAGAGGAATTAAGTTCTTTTATTCGGGATACAAACTTTTCAGAAGTTCTGCACATTAAAGGAAAGGTTAAAAACCTGGAAAATATTTCTAGTGTAATTTCACCTTATATCGCCCGGTCTGTGACTCTCTCTACCATGCACGGATGTCCTCCCAAAGAGATAGAATCTATCTGTAAATATCTTATGGAAGAAAAAAGACTCCACACTTTCGTAAAATTAAACCCGACCCTCCTTGGCTATAAATTAGTTAGAAAAATATTGGATGAGCTTGGATTTAATTATATAAATATTAAAGAATCTACTTTTACCAATGACTTGCAACGGGATGATGCGATAGGGATGCTTAAACGACTTTCTAAAGTAGCTTCTGAATGTGGTCGTAATTTTGGGGTTAAACTCTCCAATACGCTGGGAACAGTAAATACCTTGGGTGTCCTTCCAGGAGAAGAGATGTACTTATCAGGACGCATTCTCTTTCCTATTACCATTACTCTGGCTTCCCGCTTATCACGTGAGTTTGAAGGAACCCTACCTATATCTTACTCAGGAGGGGCGTCTCAACTGAATATCTTTCAGATCTTTGAAACAGGGATTAAACCGATTACTATAGCCACTGAGCTGTTAAAGCCGGGCGGTTATCTGAGAATGGCAGAAATTGCCCGAAAATTAGAACCAATAGTTGAAAAGAAAAGGAAGCCCGAGGTTATCGATGTGGAAAAACTTGACCGATTAGCCGAAGAGGCCCTTCGGGAAAATTATTACCGTAAAGATTGGAGAGGTACGAAGAAAGTTTTCATTGACCGGGAATTACCCCTGACCGACTGCTATATAGCTCCCTGTGTTCTCTCCTGTCCCATCCGCCAGGATATTCCGGAGTATATTCGGCTCGCGGGGGATGGACAGTATGATAGGGCTCTGGAACTTATCTATTTGAAAAATCCTTTTCCTAATATAACCGGATACATTTGCGATCATCAATGCATGTACAACTGTACCCGTCTTGACTATGAAGGAACAGTCGGTATTCGCGAGGTTAAGAGAATTGCTGCTGAGCAAGGAAAAATCACCTACGATACTAAAAGCCGTGTTACTACTGAGCAGTTGGATACAAAAGTTGCTGTTATCGGAGCAGGACCGGCAGGACTATCTGCAGCTTACTTTCTTGCTAAAAGCGGATTTAAGGTGACTGTATTTGAGAAGCAGGATTCTCCCGGTGGTGTAATAACATATGTACTGCCTAATTTCAGAATTCCTGCATCTGCTATTGAAAAAGATATTTCTATTATCAAAGCACTTGGTGCAGATTTTAAATTTGGAGTATCAGAAGAATTTTCTATTAACGATTTGAATAGCAAAGGGTATAAATATATTTTTATAGGAATCGGTGCGGAAGTTTCAAGGAAACTGCAGCTAACCGGTGATAATAATAATGTCTATGAAACCCTGGATTTTTTAAGGTCTTTCAACAAAGATTCAGGAGCACTCAATATTGGTCGGCGTGTTGCGGTAATAGGAGGCGGAAATACCGCAGTTGACAGCGCACGGGCAGCTCTGAAGGTAGGTGGTGTTGAAAAAGTTTTTATCATCTACCGCCGCACTGAAGATGAAATGCCAGCGGATAAAGAGGAATATGAGCGAGCACTTGAAGAAGGAGTTATTTTCAAGCCCCTTTTACTGCCGGAATCATTTTCAAAAACTGGTATTTTGAAATGCCGCAAGATGACTTTAGGCACTCCTGATTCCAGCGGTCGCCGGCGTCCTGTCTCCACTGAGGAGACTGAGGAGATAGCTGTAGATTCTGTAATCAGTGCTATTGGGGAGTATACCGATTCTAAATTTTTATCGGCATGCGGGTTAAAAATTGAAAAAAACAACAGACCGCATGCAAACCCGGAAACCCTTGAAACTAATCTTAAAAATGTTTTTATAGGTGGTGATGCCCTTCGTGGTCCCTCAACAGTTGTTGAATCCATCGCCGATGCACGAAAGGCGGTAGAAGTTATTGCTAAAAGGGAAATATCAGACTGGAAAGGTTTGGATAAAGATTTTAATCCAGGTTTTGATAGAAAACAGCAAATTCCAGAGATTTATAATAAAAAAAGCCGTCTTATCCCTCCAAAAATATCCGAAGATGATAGGGTAATAGCTGAGAATGAAGCAGGGCGGTGTCTTGAGTGCAATGTTATCTGTAATAAATGTGTGGATGTCTGTCCAAACCGGGCAAATGTTGCGATCGAGATTGATAAGAAAGAGGGCTTTCAAGATGCTTATCAGATTATTCATCTTGACGCATTATGCAATGAATGTGGAAACTGTGCTACATTTTGCCCTTATGATGGCAAACCTTATAAAGATAAATTGACTCTTTTTGCAACCAAAGAGGACTTTAAGAACAGTACCAATAATGGATTTATGGTTACTGATTTCAAGGGTAGTTGGCTGGTAATTTTAAGGTTACAGGATAAACTGTGGAAATTAAAATTCGGTAGGAACGGAGAATTAATGCCTGCAGAATCTCAATATCCGAAGGGTCATAATATTAGCGAGATTCGGGACGTCGGTGCGATAATAAGCACAGTATTAAAAGATTACAATTATTTAATTAATAATTCGGTATGCTAAGTAGTAGAAGGATGTAGGGGCGTATTGCAATACGCCCCTACTAAGGGCAATCTATAACTTATAACTTATAGGTATGTAAGATAAAGCAGAGCTTGTAAATTACAAGAGGGTTTTGTAAGTGGTAAAATATATATCGAATTAGGAGGTGGAGTATTTAACTTATGGAAGAATTCCAAGAAGGATTGCAAAATAGTAAAAATTTTTTTAGAGGCGATTCTAAAAAAAGCCAGAGGACCGTCCCCTGTCAGTATTTTGCTCCGCAGAAAATAGAGGAAGCACTGGAAATTTTATCCAGATACGGGAAAGAAATTAAAATAATTGCCGGAGGGACTGACCTATTAATTCAATATTATGATCGGCTCTATGAGATTAATGGTTGGCTAGATTTAAAAAATTTAAAAGAATTAAAAATTATTGAAATAAATAAAAAGCATATGACAATCGGAGCGATGGTTACTCACGCTCAATTGGAAAAATCAGCAGAGATTAAAAAATATTTTCCAGTTTTAAGCAAGGCTGCTGCCGATATCGGCTCCCCCCAAATAAGAAATCGAGGAACTATTGGAGGAAATATTGTTAATGCTTCACCGGCCGGTGACCTCCTATCTCCTTTGATGGCTTATGACGCTCAATTCAAATTACTCTCCCTTCAGAAAGAAGCGCTAATTTCAGCGGAAGAGTTTTTTATCGGGCCCAAAAAAACTATCTTAGAACCAGCTCAATTATTAACCCGGATAATTCTTCCTCTGCCGTCTAAAAGAACTTACGGGAGCTGGATTAAAATCGGTAAGAGGAAGGCTTTAATTATTGCAACCATTGACCTGGCTCTGGTAGTAGAAATGGCTGAAGACAATAAAACCGTTAAGGACGTAAGAACCTGCCTGGGCTCTGTTGCCCCGACTCCGATTGAAATTAAAGAAATTAGAAAAAAGATGGTAGGAAAAAACTTTAAGCAATTAGATTTTAACCAATTAGGTCAGATAGTAGAAGATAAAATTTTCCCTATCGATGATATCAGGGGAACGAGAGAATATCGTAAAGATGTGGCGAAAGAGATAATGATTAACGCCTTGGAAGAGATAGGTTTAGCCCGGAGGTCATATAAATGAATAAATTAACCATAGAATTAACTATTAATAATAAAAAAAGAAAAGTGGAGACTACTACCTCAACCCGTTTGCTGGATTTAATAAGAGATGACCTGCGCCTAACCGGAACCAAAGAAGGGTGCGGGAAAGGCGAGTGCGGGGCTTGCACTGTAATTATGAATGGTGAACTGGTGGCTTCCTGTTTGATTTTAGCGCCTCAGGCTGGTGGGGCGGTTATCACCACCATTGAAGGTGTAGGAGATGATAAATGTCTGGATCCGGTTCAAGAGGCTTTTATAGAGACCGGAGCAGTTCAATGTGGATTCTGTACCCCGGGAATGATTTTGGCTGCTAAGAAGCTGTTAGAAGAAAATCCTCATCCTACTAAAGAAGAGATTAAACGTGGTATCTCTGGAAATCTCTGTCGTTGTACCGGTTATCAAAAGATATTTGATGCTATTAAGTTAGCAGCAAATAGATTGTCGACCAGAGATGGAGAAGGGGGTGAAGAGAATGCCTAAAAAATATGTAGGTAAAAATATTTTCAAAGTAGATGCCCGGGAAAAAGTAACCGGTAAAGCTATATATTCTGACGATATTTATTTTGATAATATGTTGTATGTAAAAATTAAGAGAGCCACTCATCCCCATGCTTATCTTCGCCGAATAGATATAAGTAAAGCACAAAAATTACCGGGAGTAGTAAAGATAATTACTGCAGCCGATATTCCTGAAGTGAAAAATTTTGGTTTAATTATCAAGGACCAACCAGTTCTTATCGGTATAGGCCAGAAGATGCGTTTTATGGGAGATGCCCTGGCTATTGTTATTGCGGAAAGCAAGGAAGCTGCATCTCGGGCAACCGGGCTAATTGAAGTGGAAGTAGAAAAATTAGAAATAATATCTGACCCCTTGCGGGCTATAGAGAAAGATGCCCCCCTCATTCATAAAGATAGTAATATCTTGGCCACCCATTACTTAGAAAAAGGAAATATAAAAAAGGGTTTTGTAGAAGCGGATATGGTTATAGAAAATGAATATAAAACAACCTTTATTGACCAACTGCCTCTTCAGGTTGAGGCAGGAGTTGGGTTTTATGATGAAGAGAATGAAATAATTAAACTTTGGGCAGCCACCCAGTGGCTTCATGATACTCAGGCGGATATTGCCCAATCTCTAGGCTTACCCAAAGAAAAGATAAGGATTATCCAACCGGTTATCGGTGGTGCCTTTGGCAAGAAAGAGGATATCTCTGTTCATATTCACCTGGCTTTAGCGGCGATAGCCACTAAAAGACCGGTAAAATTTACTTATACTAGAGAGGAATCAATGATAGCTCAATCAAAAAGACATCCCTTCATTATTCGAATGAAAACCGGTGTTACTAAAAAAGGTTATTTAACCGCCTGCCAGGTAGAAGTAATCGGTGATACCGGTGCTTATGCTTCCAGCGGATTGGCAGTGGTTCACAAAGGGATGTATCATTGTACCGGCCCTTATAATGTAGATAATGAAAAAGGTGTGGCCTATACTGTTTATACCAACAATACTTATTGTGGAGCGATGCGCGGTTTTGGTGCTACTCAAATGGCTTTTGCCTATGAGTCCCAGATGGATATCCTGTCTCACAAATTGGGGATTGATCCGATTCAATTTCGTTTGCAAAATGCTTATAACCTTGGCTCTTCTACCCCTAATGGACAGATATTAACCCATAGTGTAGGAGTGAAAGAGACTATTAAAGAAGCGGCAGATATAGCAGGTTGGAAGGGAGGACCGAGATGAAAAAACAAGGTAGAGGAATGGCGACTATTATGTTTGGTTTTGGTTATGGAGAGGGGTTCCCTGACCACTCCATCGCTTCAGCGGAAATAGAAGACAGTGGTAAGATTTTAATTAGAACTGCTGCTGCGGATGTGGGACAGGGAGTGCTGACGGTAATTACCCAGATTGCTGCTGAAGTTTTGAAAGTCAAACCGGAAATAATCCAAATTATCCCCGGTGATACTCATTTAACTAAAAATTCAGGTTCCACCTCAGCTACCAGACAGACATTCTTTACCGGCAATGCAGTTAAAGAAGCATCAGAGGGATTGTTAAGCAATATTTATCATTATGCCAGTCTGAATTTTACAACCAACCATGTTGATTTAGGAATAGAAGATGGTTATATTTTTAGAAATGATAATCCAAATAATAGATTAAGTTACTGGGAATTAGCCGAGAAGATGAAAGAAAGAAGTGATAGTTTAAAAGCAGAAGCATCTTTTTTCCCTTATACTGATAAGCCCGACCCCAAAACCGGGCAGGGTGAAAAATTATACGTAGCATATACTTTTGTTACTCAAATAGTTGATATAGAAGTAGATACAGATACGGGTGTTGTGGAAGTGTTAAATGTATATACTGCAGCAGATATCGGTAAAGCCATAAATCCTCAGAATGTAGAAGGACAAATAGAGGGTGGGACAGTTCAGGGAATTGGCATGGCTCTGATGGAAGAACAGGTTATCAAAGAGGGGATTACTTTGAATCCCGATTTAACCGGATATTTAATTCCTACTTCTATGGATACACCTCGCTTTACTACGCGGCTGGTAGAGAATGAAGATTCAGAAGGTCCTTTTGGAGCAAAAGGGATTGGAGAACCGGCTACAATTGCCACTACTCCGGCTATTGCCAATGCCATTTATGATGCAGTAGGAGTAAGAATCTTTGACCTCCCCATCACTCCGGAAAAAATATTAAAAGCCCTGAAGGAGAAGAGAAAGAACAAATAGAATAAATTCCTGTTTTTACCAGAATGACAAATATAGGGGCACAATGAATCGTGCCCTCTGTAAACTCGCAGCACCACGGCGTTGCCATGGCGAGCATGCTTATTCTTTCTTTTTTACTTTTAGAAGGCTGGCTCGGGTTACGGCTTTAGTGCCGAATTTTTCTCTGATTTTATCTAAAAACTGAGTAAGCTGTTCCAATTTTTCATCTTTTTTATCCTCTTCGTCCCTTAAGAACTTCAATTGCTTTCTTTCATTCCCCAGGGTAAGATTGGAGAGTTTTATTCCCAAAAGTCTAACCCCGCCTTTTTTATGCTTTACTTTATCCAGGAGTTCCACAACTGTTTTAAAGATGATATCATCAAGATTGGTAGGATTTTCTAAAGTCTTAGACCTACTAAAGGTAGTAAAATTGTGAAATCGTATTTTTAAAGTAATAGTCCTGCCTTTATAACCTTTTTTTCGGGCAGCATAACCAACCAGTTGGGAAATTTTAAGGAGTTCTTTTATTAGAACTGCTTTTTCGATTATATTAGTACCGAAAGTTGTTTCTTTGCCGATAGATTTTGCTTTAGAGGGGGGAGTAACCGGACTTTCATCTATCCCTTGAGCCAGAAGTTTTATCTTTTTCCCGTTTTTCCCCAGAAGGTTTTCCAATATAGAGTTAGGCATCTGAGCCAATTGTTCTATCAGGTAAATACCGGATTTTTTTAGCAGCTCTTCTGTTTTTTTCCCTATGCCCCAAAGGGAAGATACAGGGAGGGGATAAAGTATTTTTTGAATATCTTTTGAAGGGATAATGTAAAAACCATCCGGCTTCCCCAGGTTGGTAGCTATCTTAGCTAAGAATTTATTCTCTGCTATTCCCACCGAGACTTTGAGTTCTAATTCTTGATAAACTCTTTCTTTAATTTTTCTGCCGATTATTTCGCTTGAGCCAAAGAGTGATTCGCATCCTGATACATCCAAAAAAAGTTCATCTATACTCAATGGTTCTATCAAGGGAGTATAAGTACTGCAAATTTGAAAGAATTTTTTAGATGCATTTAAATATTTGTTCATTTGAGAAGGGACAAAAATTCCCTTATGACATTTTTGGCGAGCCTCCCAGATAGGCATACCGGCGTGAACACCGTATTTACGGGCTTCATAGGAAGCAGCACAGACTACTCCCCGATTTGAATTACCTTTTCCGCCACCACCGCTTATTCCTCCTACAATAAGAGGTTTGCCTCGGTAGGTCGGGTTATCTCTTTGCTCTACAGAGGCAAAGAAGGCATCAAGATCCAGATGAATTATGGATAGGCGATAATTATCACTCATTATGTTATGTCCTTTCTGGCTAATTGGCTAATTCACCAATTAAATTAGTCGTTAGTATATATAATATAGTATACAGCGTATAGCGTACAGCGGGTAGTGTATAGTTTATAAAGCTAAAAACTTAAAGCTAAAAGCCAAAAACCATAATTCAAAATTCAAAACCTTAAAATCTACCAATCTACCAATTGAGAAAATATAAAAGGTTTACTGCATTTTGTAGGGGGCGGATTTATCCGCCCCGAAACGGGTTCAATGAATCAAACCCCTACATTTACATAGACAGGCGAGACGCCTGTCCTGTCCTACATTTACTCATTATGGGCAGACACAAGGTCTGCCCCTACATTTCACGCATTACACATTGCTTGTTACTGTATTCTATACGCTCCACGCTAAACGCTCTACGTTAGTTTTACGTGATACGAATTAATATTTACAATCTTTCGGGCGATTATTTTAGAGTTGCCGCTATCTTTGCTTAAGACCCCTTCTATCAAAAGGGGCGCTTCTTTGCAAAAAAGTTTAGAATATTTTTGATAGACAGCCGGAAAAGTAATTACTTCAAAGAAACCTGATTCATCTTCCAGGAGCAAGAAAGCCATAACCTGTTTTTGCCTGGTAAATTGTCTTCTTGCCTGGATTAGCACTCCCTTTATCAATATTGTTTTTTGATAAAAATAATTTAACAGTTGATTAGAATTCTTAATCGGTAAATGTGCTAATATTTTATCATATTTATTCAAGGGATAGTTGCTTATATATAAATCGAGTATTTCTTTTTCTAAATTCATTTGGAAAGACTTAGAAAAATGATAAGCAGGAATGGAGTCAGAGGCAATAAGTTCGGTATTCCATAATTCCCTCTCTTCGGATATTTTATTTTGAGCCCCATCTTTAACTTTCTTCTTTCTAACTTCATTTAAAGTAAGGGGAAGCAGGGTCAATAATGCCGAACGGGGATAAGCAGTGAAGTCGAAAGCCCCTACCTTAATTAAATTTTCTATTAATGGTTGATTAATTTTTAAAGGCGTAGTTTTGTAACAGAAATCATACAGGGAATTAAATCTTTTGCATTTTTCCCTGAGAGATAGAATGGACTTTAAATGTTTTTCTCCCATGCCTTTTATCTTACCCAGTCCCACTCGAATAGCTCCTTCTTCTACAGTAAAACCAGCTCCACTTTTATTTATATCGGGAAGGAGTACTTTAACATTGAAACGCCGGGCTTCCTGAATATAGCGGTCAGGAGAATAATAACCCATACCGTGGGTGAGCATGGAAGCCAGGTAGTAAGCGGGATGATGCACTTTGAGGTAACAGGTTACAAAAGAGATTAGGGCATAGGAGGTGCTGTGAGCCTTATTAAAACCGTAATGGGCAAATTTAGAAATTAGATTAAAAATCTTTTCTGCCTCTTCTTTGGTGTTTCCTTGATTTATGGCTTTTTTAAGGAAATTATCTCTCTGCCTTTCCATTTCTACCGGTGAACGGGAGCTAATGGCTCGACGAAAGAGGTCGGCTTCTCCTAAGCTAAGGCCCGCAAAAACAGAAACTACCTGCATAACCTGTTCCTGATAAAGGATAACTCCATAAGTATCCTTTAAAATTGGTTTTAGTTTGAGGTGTAGATAGTCTATTTTCTCTTCTCCTCGTTTTCTTTTAAGATAATGTTCGGTCATCCCGCTATCCAAGGGGCCCGGTCGGTATAAAGATAAAGCAGCGATTACATCGCCTAGATGGGAAGGGGAAAGCCTCCTTAGAAGAGAAGACATCCCCGAGCTTTCCAGTTGGAAGACTCCCAGAGTCTTGGCTTTTTGCAGGGCGGAGAAGGTGGCTTTATCATGAAGGGGAATCTTGCTAAGGTTGATATTTATATTTTCTTCTTTTAGCATTTCCAAAGTCTTTTTAATTACAGTGAGGCTGCGGGAGCCCAGGATATCCATTTTCAATAAACCTAAATCTTTGATGGATTCTTTTTCATATTGACTGACTATTTCTCCCTGATTAGTTAGTTCCAGAGGGACTACTTCTGAAAGCGGCCTATCTGAGATTATCATCGAAGAGGCGTGTACGGAGAGATGTCGGGGTATTCCTTCTATGGTTTGAGCAAAAAAGAATAATGATTTAAGGGGTTCCTGGTCACAGGGGAGTTTTTGCAGTTCAGGTAAATGTTTAAGAGAAGCTTTAATTACTCCGGGCGAGGAGAATATAGGCATGAGTTTAGCGATTTTATTTATTTCCTGAGGGAGGAAGCCCAGTACTCTCCCCGTATCCCGAATGGCTGAACGGGCGGCATAAGTAGAGACAGCGCTGACATGAGTTACCCGATTATGCCCAAATTTCTTAAAGATATAAGAAATTACTTTTTCTCTCCCCAGCTGGCCAAAATCTATATCTATATCCGGAAGATCTATTCTTTCCGGGTTGAGAAATCTTTCGAAAAAGAGTTGGTATTTTAGAGGGTCTACTTCGGTTATATTAAGGAGATAAGAGACTAAACTACCGGCTGAAGAACCTTTCCCCGGACCTACCGGGATATTATTTTGTTTGGCGAAGCGGACTATATTTTGGACGATTAGAAAATATCCGGCAAAACCCATCTGATTGATTATTTTTAATTCGTATTGCAGACGATTTATAACTTCCGGTGAGGGGATAGAATAATATTTTTTAAGGCCTTCCAGGCAAAGTTTTTTTAAATAATCCTGGGCAGAATAAGAAGAGGGTAGAGGATAAGCAGGGAGATGAATTTCTCCTAAATTAAGTTTTAAGTTGCACTTTTCAGCAATTTCCATTGAGTTTTTAAGGGCTTGAGGTACCTGAAAAAATATCTTCTCCATCTCTGAGGGGGATTTAAAATAATATTCATCAGTCTCAAGTTTTTGATGATAGAATCTTTCTTTTGTTCCCAAATTGGCAATCTTATTTAATAAGCCTTGAGAGAAGGCCTGACTTTTTTGTAGGTAATGGACATTATTGGTTGCTACCAGAGGAATCTTTAACTTTTGTCCCATCTCTATCAATTGGGAATTAATTACTTTTTCTTCACTAAGGTTATGAAAGGATAATTCTAAATAAAAGTTTTCTTTACCGAATACCTGTTGATACCAGCAGGCAACTTTTTCGGCTTGCTCAGTCTTTTTTTGTAAAAGGAGAAGAGGTATCTCTCCTTTATCACACCCGCTTAACCCAATAATTCCTTTACTGTATCTGGCTAAAATTTCTTTTTCTATGGCTGGGATAGAGCCGGGATTAGATAGATGAGCTCTGGTGATAATCTGACAGAGATTGCTGTATCCCTCCTTGTCTTTGACCAAAAGAATAAGGTGATAGGTCTGATTGGATTTTTGATTATCTTTTGCCCGTATTTCACAGCCGATGATGGGTTTTATTCCTGCGTTTTTTGCTTTTTTATAAAACTGAATGGCTCCGTAGAGCCCATCATGGTCAGTTAAAGCCACTGCTTTCATATTAAATTTAGCAGCTTGTTTAACTAAATCATCAAGGCTGCAGAGACCATCTTGCATACTGTATTGAGAGTGCACATGTAGATGTACCATTTCCATTTTTTAAAATCCTTTCTGGCTAGATTAGTCGTTAGTGAATAGTTCGTTAGTCGTTAGATTTGAATACATGTTTTCAGTTGACAGTTTTCAGTTTTCAGATTTTAAACTATCAGTTATTGATTTATTATGTTCTCTGTCATTGCGAGCTCCGATTTATCGGGGCGCGGTAATCCCCGTTTGAGATTGCTTCGTCGCTTCGCTTCTCGCAATGACAAAATGAAGAAAATTTATAACACGCAACTTGTAACTTATTACTCATCACCAATTACTAGTTGACAAATATATAGACATCGCGAACCCAAAAGTATACACACATCGTGAACCTTAATGAAAAAAAGTATACACACATCGTGAACTGTACAACTTTAAATATTCTATACTGACCTTAAAAAAGGAGG